>CENR01008782.1_pt1 | contig 12478 bp, 17 predicted proteins | sample 530181 | NCBI WGS metagenome assembly CENR01 (sample SAMEA2619677, study PRJEB7988) | marine metagenome | biome: marine biome (ENVO:00000447); feature: surface water layer (ENVO:00002042); material: "saline water (ENVO:00002010), including plankton (ENVO:xxxxxxxx)" | depth 5 m | reverse complement strand
ATAACGGTCTGGTTGGGGGTTCAAGTCCCTCCGGGCCTACCATCCATAAAAACAATCGTTGTTTATCAATTGTTTATTAGGAAAGTGCCCCACGAAAACATACGTCGTGGGGCACTTTTACCATTCCATGCCTTCTAATTTGCGCATGGCGGTCTGAGCCAGCTTCTTTCGGCTGGCCGCCTTTGTGTAGATTTCAGACGTCTTGGCTTCGCTGTGGCCGTGGATGCTCATGATCTCGTAAGTCGTGCATCCTTCCTCGGCAAGCAATGTGCCTGCGGCCTTCCTGATCCCGTGACTTGACAGGTGGCCCAGACCGGCATCAACACACCATTTCTTAAAGCGGTTGCGCAGACCTTCTGCTGATTGATAGGGGCGACCGTACTCAGTCATTAGGTAGCTTTCCCCGATCACGGTCATTCGTCGGGTTGCCTTCAGTAAAGGCGGCAGCATCGGGATTTCGACAAAGGCAGATCCCTTTTTCTTTGGCTGCCAAGCAAGCCATGGTTCACCATCGATCAGAACTTCATTTCCGCGACCAAGGCGGTATGCGTCACTGATCCTGCAGGCTGTAAACATGAATAATGTCAGGCAAAGATGGGCAGCGGTTCCGGGGACGTGCGTCGTCCGGTAATTCCGCAAATCATCTACGGTCCAAGCAATGGCACCTTTGCTGGTCATCCGGGGTTTGGAGATGTCTCTTGCAATATTGGTTTCGAGGTGGCCAGCTTCGAAGGCCCATTTATAAAGGCCGCGAATGGCCTTAACCATGTTGGCCGACTTTCCGGGCGTTTTCATTAGGCCATTTCGGATGGATAGCATGCGGCTGGTGGGCATTTGCATGGAAAAATTGCCATAACTCTCGCCTTTATCTGTCTTCATTGACAGCATTTCGCGCAACAGGCTTTCGCGTTGGTTTAATGTCAGAGGCGAGGCTTGATCCGTTTTTACCATGTCGGTCAGATGGGCAAGGTAGCCATTCACGAGCCAAGTCAGTGAATGTCGCACGGAGCGGTCCACAGCATCGCTTTCAGGTGGCAGTTCAATGCCAGCACGGGCGGCGCGATAGTGTTCCATAAAGTTCGGATGGTGCGGCGAAACGTGCAAGCGGATCTTCCTGGATGGATTGCCCTCGACGCGCACGCGATAGCGCACTTGCCCCGAAGGCAATTTTTCCGCCCAAAGTCCCGCTAATTTGATCTTCAATCGTCCTGCTCCGGCCAAGCCAATGGTCCACTAGTTTCTTCCTGAAGTTCAGGTTCGTCAACTGATCCGATTTTGAGGCGCACGCAGTCGGCGGTCATGATGATTTCAGAGACAGTCAGGCCACGATCTATCGCAGCCTTGAGTGCCCTTTTCAATTCCGTCTCTGTCACCGTCGCCCGCTTACTCATCTCGCAGCCCTCACGGAATCCCAATCAACTTTTGGGCGGAAGAAACCCGGCATGCCACGGCACGGAACAAACGGCATCGGGCGTGGGTTGGCCAGCTTGTAACCGACCGGCCCAAAGAACCATCTGCTATCGGATTTTGTCACACAATCCACAATATCAACCAGCCCAATAATGCCGCCCACAGGAAGGTGCAACCGCTCGGCCAGTTCCTTTCCTTCACCCTCGATGGTAAGGGCCGAATGCAAAAAGATGGTGCCACGTATCTTTGTGCGCCGGTCGCGGTTCTCGATGTCCTTGCCTTCAAACAGGATCCGATGCCCCCATGGCTGGCGAACACTCAAAGCAAATTCTGGCAGCTCATTAGGAACCGGCTGACCTTCCCAGAAAATCCGGTTGTTCCAATGACCAATTTCCTGTTTTGCAAACTCAAGGCGGTTGGACGTAACTTGCAGGCGTTGGCGCATTTCTTCCGCTTGTGCGCGGCGGTGTGCAATATTGATTTGTTGCGACCGGGTGAGTTGCATCAGCTCATTTGGCGTCGGAATGCTGATCTGTGGGAATGCCTTGATGTCACGGCGAAGCTCAAAAATCCGACTATGCAAAGTCTCAGTCTCGCTGGTCAGTGCGGTGATCGCATGTTGGGCGTCTTTGATAAGTTCATTCATGACTTTTGGCCTCCCTGTTTGTGGCATCAATGATCGCCAGTTCCAAAAGGGTTGGCGGTAATTCCTGCTGGGCGCTTGCGCTGTGAAAAGTGCGTCGGCAGCGCGGGCAAGTACCTCGGTCTACCTCGATCGCATTTGGATCAGTTGCCAATGGACATGGAGTGGAAATTGGGCAATCACTCATGGCGTGTGCCTCTAGATAGTGAATCGGCTATGCTATGGAGAAACAAGCAGATGGGGACAACATGACAGATAAGGGAATGCTGATCTTGACCGTTTACGTTTGCCTGCTTGGCATGGTTGCAGGCTTCGCGATTGGGGACGGTGTGCATAGATATTCTGGAGTAGACGACCTTTTCTTCGGAGAGGATAGAATTCAATGGGAAATATTGTTGACCAGCTTCGCGGCTCTTCTTGTGGCTTGGCGAATGTACTCTGCGGAGCGCAATAAAACCCATTCGATGGCGAGTGCCACAATTATTACCGCTTCCGGACCGGTCAGTGCGGTGAAATCCTTTGCGACTCATCCTCTTGTATTGAAAGACAATATTGACGAGGTTCTTGATGCAATCAACATTGCCGCTGCAACAGTTCAACAGGCCATTCTTACCTGTAATGATCGTCGGATTGTCCCGTCTCTTAACAATATTCAGGCAGCCATTCTTAACCTCCGCTCGCGAGCGAGAGGTGTCCAGGTGACGGCTAGGGAAAAAGTAAATATGGATAGGGTTGAAGGGATCTCTGCGCAAAGTAAGGAGCTGGACGAGCGGATAGATGAACTTATAGAACTTGTGTGGTAGCCCAAAGTGAAGGGATATGCTCGATCTCAGGCCTGTCTGTCGGGTTCCATCGGTAAAAAAGATGCATGTTTCGGTTGTTGCAGTCATCACTTCCCCTCCCTATTGAAAACCCAACACTTCACCGTCTTGTTGTCCTTGGCCCACGCTCCGTTGTGGCTGCGGACGGCCTTGATCTCGCGGAAGCGCCGGGTTTTTGATGACTTCAGGATTTTCTTTAGGTCTTGCAGTGGGGGCAGCATCTGGTTGTGGTGGGCGGCAACCGACTGCATGTGGTTGAGGTTGATCGCGATGGTGTTTTCGATATTGAGCGAATGGTTCAACTTGGCATCGCCAAGGAAGTCGTATGCTTCCCAGAATTCCTCGATGATCGGGTGATCAGCAGAGATCGCCCTTTGGCGGTTGATCGCTGCGAGTTTCAATTCCTCAAGCGTGTCGTCTTTCCATGCCTTTGGCATGTTGGTCAGTTCTGCCAAGGCTTCCACCAAGGCCATCAACTGCGCATGGTTTTTGGCGATACGGTTTGACCGGATGTCAGGGAACCGCATCAGTTCCACTTCCCACGCGGCAGTGCGGTTAAACACCATATCCAAAACCTGTTTTTCGCGGGTCACAGCTTTGATCAGGAAGAAGCTGACATGTTCGACAGGTATTGCAGAAAGCGCGTCTGCAGCGCCCTTGGAGGCCGGAGTGTGGCCGCTTGTGTCAAAGGTCGTGTGAATGATGCGCTGCATGATGGCTTCAGACGCGTTCACAGCGGCATTCTGGCTGATCACGACCGATCCGCGAAACGGCGGTTCGCTGGTTTCGTTGCCGCCATTTTTAACGCCACGGGCACGGCTGGCGCGTCCGTTGTAGGCAGTCTTGAGTTCGTCCCAATCAAACTGTTTGGCCTTGGTGCTGTCTTCGCGGTCACTTTCGATCAAACAGATCGGAAGGTTTGATACCTGTGAAAAGATACGTGCGCGGGCGGCAAGGGTTGATTTGTTCGGGTCAAAGCCCTCGTAATCTGACCTGCCGACCAGTTTCCATAGAAATTCGATCAGGGTTGATTTACCGGCCCCGGCTTCACCGACGATTTCAAGGAATGGGAACGACTTCTGCTTTGCGCGGATCTGTTCGGCAAACAGGCTGCCCATAAAGAACGCTGTCGCGATCAGGCCCTTGGCGCCATAGGCCGAATAAACCATATCCGCCCATTTATCGTTGTAGTCGGTAGCATCGCCAATATGCAGGTTTAGAGATTGGTTGAGCGACTTGATTGAGGTTTTCCCAACCTCGAAAAAGTCTTCGTCATTGATTTCAATAACCTTGCCAGCCGATACCGCACGGTCATTGAAAACATAAACGCCATGTTCCTTTGAATAGCCAATGAAGTCGGTCGTCTCGACAATCTTGATGTTGTCGAGATAGTGCTTCACCAGCCAGTTCAGCTGAACAGAATTGCCGGTGTAAAGCGCACCGGGCGCGATCGATAAAAGACGCTTTTTAAATTCGCTGGCGGTCGCGACCTGACCACCGGAAAAGGTGTTTTTGATCGTGTGTCGGCCATGCGGGAATTCAATGCGGGTGTAATACCAGCTTTCGTCGGTCTGCTTGTCCTGTTGGAAATACAGGAACTTGAAATTGCAGTTGGCGATTTCCTCAAGCCGGGCGGCCTTATAGACTGCCTTACGTTCTGCATCGATCCCGGTGACACCGTTATCGGCCTGTTGCGTCATCATGGCGTTATAGATTTCCGCCACGACCGTGAACCAATAGGTCCGGGTTTCAAACTCAACCGCAAAATTACGGCTTTTATAACGTTCCCAAGTCCGCAATGCCTTGTCCATAGGTGACTTTGCCAGAAGCAAATCACCATGGAACCGATAGCGCGACATATCCTTTTCGGTCAGCTTATTTGCAAGGTGGGCATCGTTCCAATCGACCTTTTTTCCATCTTTCTGCGGTATCAGTGCTGCCTTGCTGATCAGCGTCGTGCTGTTCTTATCAATATGGCTGACACATTTGCGAATGTGGCGTCTGCCAGCACGATCATTATCCATCGCCCAGATCAGGGTGATGTTCTTGGATTTCAGCTTGTCCAGTTCAATATCGGGAAGGTTATAAGCCGACAGTATCGCAGCGGCCTTGCAGCCATTGACTGCGAGGGTCGCGGCATCAATGCAGCCCTCGACGATCCAAAGTTCGTCCCCGTCTTTCAGTTTCTGTCCTGGAGGTGTCCACCAGCGACCCTTGTATGGGACGCTGCCAAAGTTCGCACGGCGATCATCTACCTTCTTTGTTTTGGGATCTGTAATGCGAACGGTTTCAATCAACCGTTCCATAAAGATGTTTTCGCCGCGGCTAATGTCAAAAACCACCGTGGCGGTTTTCCTGTCGCCCCAACTGTGATTGAACTCGCCCTGTCGGTACCAGCCCTTTGTTTTCTTTGGATCAAGGCCGCGCACAAAATCCATATAGCGATCAGCGGTGCGGTTCGGATCCTCGGTCGTGGCCGGGTAGCGTTCATTGAACTTGCCAAAGGCATCCGGGTAAAGGTCTTTGACATTTGCTGTGTGGCCGCATTTGTTCTCGCGGCCACATTTGATTACCCATGGGTTAGTCGATTTGGTGAACATTTCCCGGCGATTGCAGGATGGGCATTGCCCTTGGCGCAGCCAATCCTGCACAGGCTTGAAGCCATAATCAGTTTTTAAGCGTGAAACGACTTCAAGTCGCACGTCATCGGTCATTTCGCGCATGGTTGTCCCCGCTCAGTCTGATGGCGGTTTACAAGGGCAACCGCGTCAGCCTTGTAGGGCAGCAACCAAGGCTGCAGGTCGATGGTCTTGTTGATGAAGTGGTCGGGCGACAAGCCAATGTCGCCCACATGGATGAAGTCGATCAAAAGGTCTGCGTGATCAGCTGCCTTATTGCTTTTGCGTGACAGGCTATGCAGCAGGGTTTCTGCCGCACTAAAACTGGCCCAGATAAACGCCATGTCCGAAACGTGGTGAGAATCACGTTGCATGATCATCGCTCCCCCTGTTCCGGCCATGCGATGGGCTGGTGCGGGCTGGTGTCGTTTGGCCCGTCCAGTTCGGCAATGGTGTTTTCAATCGGGGGCGTGACCATGACGCAGGCCGTCATGCCCATGCGTGCGATGGAAGCGGCCTGTTCGTTGTGTCCGGCTTCAATCAGAAGTGCGATGCCTTCAAGGCTGTCATACAGCTGATTAAGCAGCATGGCGGCATGTTCGGCGGTTTCGATCTGGTCAAAGGAAATAAGTTTGTCGGTCATGTTAAAGCCCTCTGTATGGCGTTTCACAACACCACCAAAGCGGCTTTCGACGACCGCGCTGGTGGCGGGAGGTTCGAAACCTGTACAGAGGCAGGCGGGTTTATTCCCCCGAAGGGTCTTGTATTCACCGCCCTCCCGCCATAAGCGAGATGCACCCGGATTCCGGGTACAAAAATAGCCGCAACTAACGTGACGGCTTACCGTCTGTAACAGGGAGTTTCGACGCCCCCACGGCAGGTTATTTCCGCCGATAGGTCGAACCATACGCTTGTTACGGGTGGAGGTCAAGATAGATCGGTGTGCACAATGCACATTTTTGATTGACGAGAGGCGATCTGGTGTGTATATTGCACACAACTCTTGCTGCCATGAAGGGAGGTGGTGTTGATGATTAGCAGCAGAAAGATTATCCAAAAGCTTGAAGAGGCCGGTTGGGTGTTTGACCGATATGGAAAGGGTGACCACATGATTTACGTGCATCCCGACCACAATGACCCGATTGTTGTGGTGCATCCGAGAAAAGACAACCCAATCGGATTGGTTAAGAAATATGAAAGGCAAAGTGGATTGAAGCTTCGTTAAGCAGCTTCCCCCCTCCCTCGGGAGGGGGAAACCACTGAAAACAAAACTGATACATAGAAACGAGATCGGTAGATAAATCGAAGTAATCGAATGGATAAATAGATCAAGTAAATCAAATATCAGATATATAACTAGTAACCTAACCAACCCAACGAAGGAGTATGAATGCTCAATACACATATATAATTTTAAAATAAGTGTGTGTGGGGTATTCGAGGAGTATCGATGGAACGAAACTATACAGCTATCATTGAGAAGGACAGCGATCAGTATATCGTCAGTTTTCCTGATCTGGCGGGCTGCATGACGTTCGCTGAAAGTTTGGAGGATGCCTATGAGAGCGCACGGGAATTGCTCCCGGTGTATCTTGAGGCAATGTACGAAAACAAAAAAAACATTCCGGAACCCACCCGGTATGAAGATGTGGCGTCTGTCGCAGAAGATGGAGAGTTTGTTGGAAAGCAAATTGTTTCGGCAAAGATGCCAGGCAAGATGGTTAGAACCAACATCACACTGGAATCCTATCTGCTGGAAGCTGTTGACAGATTGACGACCAACAGATCGGCTTTCTTCGCTGACTTGGCGGAGAGAGAGATACGAAAGCGTACTCATCATCCTGCTTAATTTCAGGTTGAGAGTTTTATTGAAGCCCGTGCCCGAAAAGGCACGGGCTTTTTCGTTGTGATTGCAGGTTTGCATCATGTCCCCCTGATGGAATGATTTATGCGGGCTGTGTGCCGACTGGTAACGTGATTTCGGGGTTGGGTATTAGGCTGGGACTAAGCGTCCGAACCGCATTCACTTCTGCGACGAAGACATGACCGCAAGCGGTGTTGGTGCAGCAATAGGTCACTTCGCGGTATGTTAGAGTGATTTGGCGTGTTTTAACTGTTCCACAGCGAGATGCGCAGTGGGGGCAGAGCGTTCCGGTTTGGTGGGGATAGCCCATGGTTCTAGTCCTTTCCGTTTGAGACTGGAGCGCCCCCCGGCGCGGAACTTCCTGCTTGTTGAAGTCCCCAAATGAAAAGGTTCATCATCGTCACAAGCTGCTGAAATTGCGGGATCAGCTGGCTGCGTTCTGCGCGGTCAATGTGACCGTCAAGCATGGCTTCAGACAGGTATGACATGCGCAATGCCAGTTCATATTGCGCATGGTTGCCCGTGACCTGAACCGAAGTGGAAAATTGCAAGGGGGTCGCGTTGCCGTATCCCGCGTGGCGCAAGCAATCGTTGACATAGTGCGGGCCAAGGATGCGGGCGAGGTGCATCCAGTCCGACAAATTCGGACAGGTGGCGGCTGTTTTCCATGATTTCACTGTGCGGGCGATAAAAGGTGTTTGGTCCGCCAGATCGGTAATGGAAATACGCAGGCCATTATCACCGCGACGGGCATCGCCAACATGCTTTCGCATGATGGCGCCGTGCGTCTCTTTGAAGTTTTCCTGTCCGATGTTCTGGTCGATAGACACGGCATTTCACCCCCTGATGGTGTAAAGCTATCTCATGTTGTTATTCAAAATGAATAATAAAATCAATCGCGTTTTGTTGGTGGTCAGGTGGGGCGAGGTAGGGTTATGTGGGAAAAAAGAGAGGATAACTGGGATTTGCAGGGCAATCCGAACATAGGAAAAAAATTGCGCGATGCGCGCGAGGCCCTTGGTATGTCCGGGGCTGCGGTCGCAAAGGCGGCTGGTCTTGCCAGCGCGCAAACCCTGTACGGTTATGAAAGTGATCGTCGCCAACCGGACTTTTCGTCATTGCTTCGGTTATGTGCGGCGCTTGAGCTTACACCCAACGATCTGTTTTCATTTCCTGACTTTGACCGCCAGCTCATGGCGGAAATCATGGTCGCAGTCGATGATTTTATGGTGGTGCAGAAGCGCAAGGTTGAGCCACAGATCCGTTCTCAATTGTGCTTTGCTGTTTATGATGCCTTGGTGGCGGAGCCCGACAAGGTCCGCGATCAGCATGGTAATCTAGACCTTTCCGAACTTATGGGTTTGATGCGCCTAGCCCTTTGAGTAGCGCGTCCCTCATTTCGTATAGATCATTGAAAATTAAGTGTTTTATAGTTGACGCTTAACTCATTTTTTCGTTTCTTTTGCCAACGGGCAGTTGGCGGGTCGGGACACCCGCCAACCTCGTGCAAAGGGACGTTGCACTACCAGACTTGATGGCTTCCCGTAGCCGTCCAGCCCCGCTCCGTACGGAGGTCGGTGTTTATTTATGGTAGTTAAATGAGACAGCATAATATCTTCGAAACCCAGCAAGGGCAGCAGTCCTGGGCGCGGGCAGTGTCCCTAATTCGCAAATCCAAACCCAATAAAACTAGGCGCACTCCCTATAGGGCTATCGCATTCGCTGCAATTATTTTTATAATTTGGCACGTTCTTTGGTCATGACCAGTGGGAAATTTATTCATTTTGAAGAGTATTTGAGATGGCAAAGCACGATGACAGCAAGGGTAATTCCTTTGCCCGATCTATATTGCGAGGGGTTCAGCTCCCTACCGTCATTGAGATGGCAAAGGATTCAGCTGAAGCTGGCGTAGATGCCATGCTTGAGGACAGCTTCGCCGCAATCATACCCGGTGTTAAAATTCTTGAGTACTTGGTGCGGCTGCCATCCAATGTTTCCAATGAATTGTTCAAGCGTTCTGTCATGGGGTTCATCGAGGCCGGTGAAGAAGCAAAACCCGAAGAATGGCAAAAATTCATCGAGAAACTCGAAGAGCAGAAGGGTGGTCTTGATCGAGCCGGTGACATTCTTATGCGTTCGTTGGCTAACCTTGATGATCAAAGAAAGGCCAAGTACCTCGGCATGATCTACGCTGCTACGGCGAAAGGTATTATTTCTGTGCAAATGATGCGCAGGATGCACATGATCCTCGACCGTGTCTATTTGCCGGATTTGGAAGCAATAGCGGTTTATAAGTGGTCTGAACAATTCACATTCCGACTTGGCGCGGACCTGCTCGTCTCGTTGCAGTTGATTACCGTTATTTCCGAGGATTGGGGACAGTTTTATGATGACCAAGTCGGTGCGGATTTCAGATACTCAGTAAGCGATCTTGGTCAACAAATGATCCAGATCCTTGAACTGGAATAGGTGGCAGTAGTGGAAGAAGATAAAGATCGAAAGCCTTCGCTGGGGCAGGAGATGATTTCAACTCTTACCGATGAAAATGCGCGGTCATTGGCAAAAGATTATGCTGAGCTGGCTATTGATGCAATTTCCGGAAATGAGCTTATACAAGCGATACCCGTGTTCGGCACAGTATTCGGCCTTGCGCGCGGCGCTCTATCGATCCACACCGCATTGTGGGAACAGAAAGTTCTGAAATTTCTATCTCACACGGATGGCGCTACTGAAGAAGAATGGACTGAATTTGCCGAGAAACTCTCCAACGAGAAGGGCGGAACGAGCCGTGCCGGTGAAGCTCTACTTAGCCATTTAGAGCGTCTGGATGACTCGGACAAAGCTAGGCTTACTGGAATGCTTTACGTGGCGGCAGCACGTGGAGAGCTGACTATTTCAGAGCTAAAGCGCTGCTGCATGATTATTGATCGGGTATATTTGGACGACCTCGACGAATTTGCGATGGTCGTTTACTCGGCGGGGGGCGGACTGGTCGAAGCAAGGGACGCGATGATGTTTCTCGGCTTGGTGGATCGTCTCACAAATTCCAAAGTTCGGGGTGGGATTGGTCCCGAGCAGGATGAGCCAACGAGCATCGCATTAAAGCTGCTTCATGTTGTTTCTGAAGAGGGACGTCTCAGGTAGCAAAACGTTCTTCGGCATCAAATGATGTTTTAAATCCGCTTTCTGACTTTTCGTGGGTGACCTCGCCGGTCACCCATTTCGTTTCCACAATTTCAGACCGCCATCCAGACAACAGCAACGGTTGACCGGCATGAATGGCCGTGTTTGCGTTCGCCAAATCCAAGCTGATAGTTTTTTGACCGCGCTGCATCCGTGCCCATTCCGCCCGTGCTGCGTGAAAGGCTGTCGCTGCGTTGGGATAATCGCGTTTTAATGTCTTCCAATTATCGCCGGTACCTGCTGTGGAATGACGCGTGGCATTGCCATTATGATCCCGCCATTTCGCCCGAACGCCTGTGAAGCTTCCTTCCCGGTCGGCAATCTGAAAACGATAAGTGTCATCGTCGCCCCGGCTGATTGATGCCGTGGGCAGTGATAGGCCGCTTATGGTCTTGTCAAAGCCGACTGGTGTAAACAGAAGTCGGCCCGCCTTGATGGTTGCGATGGCGTCATAATCCTTTCCAAGTCGGGTCAGAAAGTTCGGGTCGCTTTCATTGGTCTGGTCAATATGTTCAATCTTGATCGCGGCAAGCCCGTCCTCGATCGCTGGGATCAGGTCATACCGCTTTGCGATGGTGGTCAGGATCTGGCCAAGTGTTTTGTCGGCGTAGGATTCCTCGCGCTGGATTTTGAATGGCCCTTGGAAATCGGCACTACATCCCGAAACCGTAATTTTGTCTGGGGGGCCGGATTCCGAAACCTGATCGACAATGAATGTTCCTTTGTCGCGCAGGTCACCTTTCCAGCCCATGAAAACCTGCAGCTTTACGCCACGTTTAGGCAGGTTTAAGGAACCGTCCGGGTCAAACAGCTCGATCTCGCATTGGTCGGCCTCGACACCGGGTTTATCGATCACGCGCAGCGTGGTCAGGTATTTTTCCATGGCGGCGGTGACATCGATGCTGTCTGCAATAATCTGATACGCGGGGATCATGCTTTGCTGTCCATCAGGTTGCCAAGCTGCGCGTTGTCGTCATTGCCGTAACGCTTTAGCGAGATGGTGAATTCGATCTTTCGGGCAAGGCCGTTCGACACAAAATGCGACCGATTGTCGTCAACTTTGGTGATAAACCATTTGCCCAGGACATCACCATTTCCAGCTGTCAGGATCCATGCCTTGCCAGAACTGCCCATCTCGCGCAGCTTTTCGAGGTGAACCGGCCCGCCAGTTAGTTCGGGCATCAGTTTGCCATCGATGGTCAGTTCGTCCTCGCCCGGGCCAAGAAATTGATGGGCAGGCGCCTTGCCAAAACGGTTGGCCGATGACCAGCGATATTCGGTGGTCCGTTTCAGCGTTTCATAAGGGATGGTTTGCAGCCTGAAAACAAACAGGCCAAGGGAAAGCAACATGGTAGGGCGAACTCCATTCACGAACGAAAGATAGTAATGTCTGAAAAAGTTAATGAACGAGGTTGCAAAGTTTACAGAACACTACATCTATTTGGTTCATGCAAAAGGAGGCACTAAATCTATGAAGAAAACAATTATGGGCCCTATTGTGACACTGTTTCGACGACCAACTGGACGGTTTGAAGGAATTTCTTCGGTGGCTTTTGGTGAGAATCAGGCGCAACAAGACTTCGGACGGTATGAAAATCTTTATGCGATGGAGAGTAGTGACGAGCCTTTCCGAGCTCCGGGTGATTGGTCCGGAATCTTTAGCCACTCCGAGCAAATGGAAAATCTTGTGGGCATCACTAAGCCGTTTGAATACTTCGATTCTAATATCGCGGGTAAATACGACAGCGGTTTTTAGAGACTGAAGGATAGGCATCATATTAATTGGTCCAATCATTTAGAGCTGAGCGACGACGTGATTGTTTTCGGTGTTCGATCACTTCGATCTGGCGGGCCACTTCCTTGGCAATGGCGTTGGCGTCTGTGCCTGCAGGCGGATTGATGATGATCTGATAGCTGTCTTGCGATAGCGGTGCGCGGG
>CENR01030231.1_pt1 | contig 12628 bp, 9 predicted proteins | sample 530181 | NCBI WGS metagenome assembly CENR01 (sample SAMEA2619677, study PRJEB7988) | marine metagenome | biome: marine biome (ENVO:00000447); feature: surface water layer (ENVO:00002042); material: "saline water (ENVO:00002010), including plankton (ENVO:xxxxxxxx)" | depth 5 m | reverse complement strand
CCGATTCACCGACGCGCGCGGGATTGTTGAGAACCGCGGGCACCTCCAGGGCGATCTGATTGCGCTCGTTGGCGGGCGAGTCGCGAACCACGGCACCATTTCGGCTTCGAACGGTACTGTTGTGCTCGCGGCCGGTGAGCAGGTTCTGATTGGTGAGTTGCTCGGGCACACATTTGTTCGTCTTGAGCGCCCGACCGATCTTGAGAACACCCCGACGCTTGACACGAATGGCTCCCCCTCGCTGGCTTCGGGGGATGTCTACTCACTGGCCGCGTGGAATACCGGCACGATCGACGGCAAGAACACCACCGTTGCAGTTTCTGCGGGTCATATGGCGATTGATTCGGATATCACTGCGGGTGAGCTTTCGCTCCTGGCGCAGGGGGATTCGCACATCGAGCTCGGTGCAGACCTGCACGCGTATGGTCCGGGGATTGTCATCACCGGCGATCTCGTTCTTACCGATGATGTTGCTGTCACAACCGATGGTTCGGTCATTGCGTTCAAGGGGCTGGTTGATTCTGAAGATGGGGCGGAACACGACCTGTATGTCGATTCGAATGGCGGCTTTGTCCGTTTTACGGATCATGTGGGATCTGTCTCCCGGCTTGGTTCACTCGAAGTGCACGCGTCAACCACACGATTCTTTGGCGATGTGTCCATCAACGATCAACTCAATCTCTTTACCCCCGTGTCGATCTCGGGCACATCGACCACTTTCGATGTTGGCATGGGGTCGGCCCTCTTTGCGGATGTCGTTTATTCATCGATCCATGGGCGATCTGATGTGTCGTTTATTTACGATGGGCAGGCGTGGGTGGGACAGGGCGAAGCTCGTGCTCCCTACCAGTTCCGTGCGGGGATTGGCACGAACGGGTCATCCACCCGTGCCTTCAGAAATATCGCCTTCGGCGGCGACCTGACAGATCCATCCCGCTCCAGTGCCTTTGTCTTTGCAACCGGTGCCAATGCGGGGCTTGACCTGATCGACCCATCCACTGATCTCGGGTATCTGTTCGAGATCCTTGCAACTGAATCGATCACGATGGGGCAGGGGCAGAAGATGACTTCACTCGGATCGTTGAGTCTCCATGCGGAGGGCGACGGGTTCACATCCATCGGGGTGGGGGATCTGAATGTTCTCGGTGATCTTCGCATTGCTTCACTCGGGCGATCAGGCGGCGAGGTTGTGTTTCATGCCCGCGCACCCGGAGAAGTTGACTGGTTCGGCAATGAAGACGATCGAGAAACCAACGCGCTCATCGACGAGGGGCTCGAAATCATTGCCTCGGGCGATATCACAATCATCGGTGCTCTGGGCGGCGAGGGGCCTGCACGCATCGGTTCGGGCGGGTCCATTACTTTGCTCAATAACTCGGGGACCGGCGACGCGCCCGGGCTTGATATTGAAGTCTTTGAGGGTGGGGTATCCCTCGACCTCTTCGCATCGATGATCCCTGCCTCCTCAGGATTCCTCTATCCGTACGATCTGACGATCATCCCTCAGAATACGGGTCCAGACACCCGAGCGAATCTCGCGGAGGCGTTCGACGAGGACCCCGCCGTGAATCTCCGTACGGATGACCCGCTCAATGCCGGGAGGCAGATCCTATCAGAGCTCGGATTCACGCCGGCTGATCAACAGCTTGAATCGATCCGTGAGAGCCATACCACGGGCGTCGAGCGTCTCGTGGATGCGACCGCACGCGAAGCGGGCTCGGCTGCAGACTTTGGGCTCACTCTTGATCGTCTGACCCGCTTCAGTGTTGAACGATTGACGCGGGCATATGTCACGGCATTGGGTATTGACGCGGATAATGACGGTACGCGTGACAACACCCAAGCGATTGGGCAATCCCTTGTATTCATGGACATGCATGACAAGTATGAGCAGTTCGAGAGCGTTTCAGATCTCCTGGCCACCATTGAGGAACAGAATCTCGGAGTGGTTGTCAGTCTCCGGAGACTGCAGTCCGTCATGGACGCGATTGATCTGCTCGAGCTTACTCCGCATGAGATTGAGCATGCGAAGCGGTCTCTCATCAATCGGATAAGCCCCTCTGCAGTCGATCCTGAGCATATCTACATGCGGTGGTTTGCCCCAAGTCACCACAGGCTCGCCATACGCGTGGACTGATCGGCTACACTGCGATCATGCCCACCATCAGTGCTGTTTCGCTTCCCGACCATCTCGACACTGCCCTTCTCAGTGACCGCATCGCTGTCGTGATTGATGTTCTGCGGGCGACGACGACCATCGCCCACGCACTGGACCAGGGGGCATCATGTGTTGTGCCTGTTGCGTCGGTCGATGCTGCCCGCATCGTCGCCCATAATCGACCGAATACATTGCTTTGTGGTGAACGGTCGGGGGTCAAGCCCGATGGGTTTCACCTGGGCAACTCCCCGTCAGAATACGCCCAGAGCACGATCCGGGGTATGGATCTGGTCCTGACGACGACCAATGGCACCCGTGCGCTTCAGATGTGTGCCGACGCATACACGGTCTACACCGGATCGCTCACCAATCTTGAAGCCCTATGCGATGAAGTGAGGTTTCAGGACCGTGATATCGTACTCGTTTGCTCTGGGACTGACCGACGCGTGTCGCTTGAAGATTGCATCTGCGCTGGTCTTCTTGCAGAGGATCTGCAGACTTCACATCATCTTGATGATAGTGCTCGGCTCCTGCTCCATGCCGCGCGTGGAGCAATCGATGACCGCGGAGGACTTTCTGATGCGATCGCATCGAGTTTTCATGCGAAGCGCCTGATCGATATGGGTTTCGGAGATGATGTTCGTGACGCCGCAGAACTGGGTGCTTCGTTGTGCGTCCCGTGTTTCGACGCAGCGACGGGTGAAATCCGTCCTGTATCACAACTCAACCGATCTCACGGGTAGAATCTCGCTCACGAAAACCAGTTTCGTAACCCATAGGGAGCCACAAGTGTACACACTCGTCCTCATCCGCCACGGCGAAAGCACCTGGAACAAAGAGAACCGTTTTACAGGTTGGAAAGATGTTCCTCTCTCCGAGAAGGGGCATGAAGAGGCGGCAGCGGCAGGCCGCTTACTCCTCAAAGAGGGGTTCGAGTTCGATGTCGCGTATACATCCGTGCTGAAACGGGCGATTCGAACGCTCTGGTATGTCATGGAGGAAATGGATCTGATGTGGATCCCCGTGACTCGTGCCTGGAAACTCAATGAGCGCCACTATGGCGCACTGCAGGGTCTCAATAAGGCGGAGACCGCGGCGGAACATGGAGAGGAGCAGGTACTCATCTGGCGTCGTTCCTACGACACTCCTCCGCCTGCATTGGAAGAAGCCGACGAGCGCTGGCCCGGGCACGACCGTCGCTACGCGGGCCTTGATCCGAGCGATGTGCCCACGACTGAGTGCCTCAAAGACACGGTTGAGCGCGTCGTTCCGTACTTTGAAGAGGAGATCGCCCCTCAAGTTAAAGCTGGGAAGCGCATCCTCATCGCCGCTCACGGCAACTCGCTGCGAGCACTCGTCAAGCACCTCGATGACATCTCTGACGACGACATTGTGGGTTTGAATATCCCGACGGGGATGCCCCTTGTCTACACACTCGACGAGCATCTCAAGCCCATCTCGAAGCAGTATCTGGGAGACCCGGAAGCCGTCGAAAAAGCGATGGCCGCGGTTGCCAATCAGGGTAAAGCCAAGTAACCAACAGGTATTCAGGTTTTGAACGATCGCCGCGAACCATCGCGGCGATTTTTTAGTTCCACTGCAAATCCATTGGGAGTGTGTTGAAGTTCTCGCACCCGTCATCGGTCACCGCAACCATGTCTTCGATACGAAGACCTCCGATTGCCTTGCAGTACAATCCGGGTTCGATTGTCAGGACATCTCCAACAACCAGCTCCGGGCCCTTCATATCGAGCAGTGGGGGTTCATGGACTTCCAGACCGATTCCGTGTCCTGTGCCGTGCACCATCGAGCAGAACGAGTCCGGTGCATCGTCCGTGGGTAATCCCGCGCCGTACCCGTGCTCCTGAATTACCTTGATCGCTGCGAGGTGGACATCCTCGCCCGTTGCTCCCGCTTTGCACACCTGTTCCGCGGCTTGCTTCGCTTCAAGCACCGCCGCGTGCATTTTCATCACCGCCTCGGGGATGTCGCCGTGGACGATTGTGCGTGTGCAGTCACCGTTATAGCCCGTCACGCGGATGTGCGGGAACATATCCAGAATAATCGGCTGCCCTGTCTTGAGCTCCCCCGTGCCGCGATGATGGCAATCGGCACCGATCGGGCCGCACGCAACAATCGATCCATGCGGCGTGGTCGCGCCGCGCTTGAGAAACGCGACATCGATCATGGAGATGACCCGCTCGCTCGTCAGCGCTTCGCCATCGTGGATCAGTGTCCCTGACGAATCTGCTTCGGATGCAAAGATCATCTCGCAGATCTCCCGCATCACTTCTTCTGTGGTCGCCTGTGCGGCACGGAGATGGGACAGTTCCTGATCATCTTTGCTGCGTCGTTCCGCCACTCCGAGATCGATATCGCACTCGAGCTCAATTCCGTAGCTCTGGATCATGTACGCATAGATCAGCGGAAGCGATCGATCCGCGGTCACGCTGGCGATTTCGCCGCGTGCGAGGCATTCTGCGAGGGCCTGCGCAGTGGCTGTTTCCCGGTCTCCATCGAGCCCCTCTTCTGGTTCGAAGTCTGCCGGGCAGAACACCTTATCGGCACGGGCGTGCTTGTTCGCTCGTTCCATCTCGATGTCGCGGATGATCAGCACCCGCATCCCGTCGTCGGTTTCGATGTAGGCGCACGGATCGCCGACATTGAAGCGGATTTTGTGGAACAGTGCGAGGTTCGTCTGGGGGATCCCCGCCATCACGGTTGCGTGTGCATTGCTCATGGAGGACGATAGGGGATCCGCCGCTACCATTCCCGATGCGAATCGCAACATGGAATGTCAACGGGATCCGCGCCGCCCTCCGCAAGGGGTTCGAGGATCATGTCAAACGCATCAACCCCGATGTGCTCCTCCTCCAGGAAGTCCGCGCCCTCCCCGAGCAGATCCCCGAAAACATGCGATGCCCCGAGGGCTGGTCCACGATCTGGCATCCAGCGGAGAAAAAGGGGTACTCCGGCACCGCTGTCTGGGCATGCGGTGACAATCTCAAGGAAGAATCGCGAGGCATCGATGACAACGACCACGAGGGACGCGTCGTCGTCGCCCGAGCCGGAAAACTCCGCGTCGTCTCCGTCTACCTCCCCTCCGGATCATCGAGCGAAGAACGCCAAGCCATCAAAGACCAATGGCTCCCCGCCTTCAGAGACTGGGCTAACCCCCTCCTCAAGTCCCGCATCCCGACAATCCTCGGCGGCGACTTCAACATCGCCCACACCGAGCGCGACATCTTCTACGCCAAGTCCAACATGAACACCTCCGGGTTCCTCCCGCACGAGCGTGAGTGGATGGGAAACATGATCGACATGGGCTGGCGCGATATTGTCCGCGATAAGTATGGCGACATTGATGGGCCGTATTCGTGGTGGTCGAATCGTGGGCAGGCGCGTGCCAAGGATCGCGGGTGGCGTATCGATTACCTGCTCCTAAACAAAGCCGCTCACAAGGCACTCCGGGACTGTCATATTGACCGGCAAAGCGGGCTGGAGGTTTCCGACCATGCGATGGTTGTTGCGGATCTCGATCTGTGATGGGGCTTTGTGGATGCCTAGAATAGAAGTTAACCCTACGCGATTTGCGACGAGGTAACTTTATGAGTGATTACAGCACTGAATCCGTTGATTTGCACCGCACAAACAAGGGCAAGGTGTCCATTGAGTGCAAGGTGCCGCTGCTCACTCGGGACGATCTCTCCCGGGCGTATACGCCCGGCGTGGCCCGCCCGTGCGAGATGATCCGTGACAACCCCGCAGAGAGTTACAACCTCACCATGCGGGGCAACAGCGTCTGTGTGCTGACCGACGGCACTGCTGTGCTCGGGCTGGGCAATATTGGGCCAGCCGCCGCCATGCCCGTGATGGAGGGCAAGGCCTGTCTCTTCAAATCCTTTGCGAACATCGACGCGGTTCCTCTGTGTGTCGATGTCCCGGAGGGTGAAGAGGGGACTCGGCAACTCATTCAAATTGCCAAAGCGATCGCGCCTTCGTATGCCGGCATCAACCTTGAGGACATTGCCGCGCCGAGGTGCTTTGCGGTTGAGGATGCGCTGCAGGATATTGGGATTCCCGTGATGCATGACGATCAGCACGGCACCGCGATCGTGCTCCTTGCGGCGATGATCAACGCGATGAAGGTTGTTGGCAAATCATTCGCTGATGCACGCGTGGTGATTAATGGGGCCGGAGCTGCGGGAACGGCAATCGCGGAGCTCTTGCGATGCGTCGATCATGAGGCGGATGTGTGTGTGAGTGTCAAGGAGGTCATTATGTGCGACTCCAAGGGCATCATCTCTCCCGACCGCACGGACCTGAACGATGAGAAGAAGCAGCTATTGAAGTTTACGAACCGTCCGGGGATCTCGGGTTCGGTGAAGGACGCGATCAGGGGTGCTGATGTCTTTGTGGGTGTGAGCGTTGGCAATCTGCTGGATGCGGACGATATACGCACGATGAACGACGACGCGATTATCTTCGCGATGTCCAACCCAACGCCCGAGATCACTCCGGACGAGGCGCGCAAGGGGGGCGCGAAGGTCATCGGTACTGGGCGTTCGGACTTCCCCAACCAGGTGAATAATGTGCTCGCGTTCCCGGGGATCTTCCGGGGTGCGATCGATGCCCGTGCGATGCGGATCAGCTCGCGGATGAAGCTCGCCGCGGCCCACGCCCTCGCGGACGCGGTGGGGGACCCAACCCCCGAGCGAGTCATCCCGGACCCGCTGGACAAGTCGATCGCGGACAAGGTCGCGAAGGCCGTGAGACACGCAGCCAACGAACACCATCCGGTAGGCGCGTAAAAACGACCCTACCCAGATTCGAGCCACAGACCTAGTTGATCGGCGGAGCCGGCTCCTCCGGCTGGACGGGCTGTTTTGCTTCGATCAAATCCTCGATCACCGGGGCAGAGGTTGGGAAGCGGGCGAGTTTCATGATGAACGCCAACACAACGAAGACGCCGCCCACGACAAAGTACATGACCTGAGGACTCCCCGCTCCATCCGCAGCCGCCGCGACCGAGTTGCCCATCGGACGCCCAACATTCGAGGCCGCCATGTACAGCGTGAACTGCGTGGCGGCGACGCGAGGATCGCACAGCCGCATCGCGATAGGTATGAACGCCACAGAAATCATCGTGGCGAAAAACTCCAACTGCCAGAAGTAGCCCGTTAACAGCGCTGCGTTACTCCAGAACGGGCGAGCGAGCCCGAACCCGATCGCGAAAAGACTGATCAGGATACACATACTCAGCGCGGATCTTTGGGTACCGATTTTCGCCACCAACCACCCGCCAACCGTCAGCGCAAAGAGGCCCACAGCGAACTGTGCCTTCGACATCATATCGGTGTATTCCGTCAGCGACCATCCCCCGATGCTCGTGGCAAGACCCGGGTGATAGGCCTCAGCAACGCCAGACGGCATGGACCTCACGAGGAACACGATGAGCGCCAACAGACTGAGCGGGGCGATCATGGCCTTTGCGCTGTTAACTAAGAGCGGCTTCCATGCTTCGACTTGCAGCGCGACATTGCGTGGATGCGCCTCGCCCTTGCCCCACGGTACGCGCCGTTCACCTTCTCTCTCGCGGATGAAGATCAAGTACAAGAGGGCACTGCCAACCACCGCGGCCGCACCGAGGTACCCTGCCTCCGTGCCAAACCGCTCGATGAGCCGACCAGCGACAAATGTCGTCGACGAGATCCCCAGCACCTGCCCGCCGAACATAACTCCCGTTGCCCTCGCACGCTCGTCCTCTGGCATGATGTCAACCGCGAGGCTATCGATCGAAACATCCTGAAACGCCGTGCCCGAGTTGACAATGAACCCGAGCATGGACAGCATCCAGATGTCCTCAGATCCTGGCGAAAGCACCGCCGCGAGCACGAGGAACAATACAATCGTGGACTGCGCACCGATGATCCAAATCCTTCTCCGCCCCATCGGGAGATAGGTATAACGATCCATGACGAAGCCAAGGAAGAACTTCATCGTCCAAGGCAGGATCGACGCGCTGACGACGGCAGCGCGATCAGCCGTCGTGGCCCCGTTGGACGCGAGCCAAGCGGGGATCGCGATAAAGAACAGCCCGATCGGGACGCCCTGCGTGAAGTAGAACAAGAACACGGTGAAGAGCCGCAGCTTGGTGCTTCGTTCGAGGATCATGATCGCCTATCTCTACGGGGCACCAAGGGCGAGAGCAACAAAACTAAAAATAGCCCCGCCCGGATTCGAACCGGGGACCAAGCGATTATGAGTCTGTCTGTAACGGGCCATAATCCCCGCGAAAAACAGGGTGATTCAGAGAGCGGCGCAGCAGATGGCGCAGCAGTCCAAGCGGATGAGGTTTTCTCACAGCTCGAACGAATCGTGAAACAGATTAGCTTTGATGATCGGGATCATTTGTTGAGATTCGCTGAATCCCTTTTGTATCGCTCAGGGGATGATGATGCCTAGTAAGAATCACAAATCCGCCCTACGAGTCCCCGCCCAGCCCTCGCTCGTCGGAGCATCGGCCTGCGTCCATGCAGAGGCCGATGCGGAGCGAGCGTGGGTTGGGAGGGGGCGGCCCCGCTCAGCCCAAGCTTCGAGGTGCGGAGGTTTGACCCAGCGTTCTGTGTGTCGGGCGAGCGAGATTCTCTCGCGACCCGGCACAGAATTACTGCTGACATGCCATCCTGAGTTCGTTTCGTCTGGTTTCGCGTTGTTGCTGAAATCGATGGCCCCTCGTCAGTAATACGGGGGGCAAAGTCACACAACTACATGCAAGGGCTCAGAAAACCGAACGCCAAATAATTCCTGTAGGGCAGGACCAGGCGAGGGGGGGGATTTACAAATCAGACCAGGCATGGTACCTTGAAGGTATTGAGAAGAGTGTTCGTGACTAGCTGTGTATCAGCAGGAGTGCCCGTAAGCGTTGGCGCTATTAATCATTTTCTAAGTTACAGATGACAGGGGTGTACATGCGTTTAATATTTCTTCTTGGCATACTGCCACTTGCTTCTGTGCTCTCGCAAGGCCAGCAGGCTACAGCTGTGGCAAGTTTGGCGCAAGCTCCCCAAGACTGGTATCGCGGATCTGGAAGCAGTTGCTTAGACAGCCAGCTTCAATATGAAACGGGAGCATTCCCCTTGCATGTAGACACAGGCGATATAGACGGCGATGGTTTTCAGGATGCTGTTGTAGCAAATCACTTTGGCAACAGCATCACTATCCTTTATGGTACTGGTAATGGTTTGTTTTTTCGATCAGATGAAATCGACGTTGGCGCGAATCCAGTGCATATATCTACGGGTGACATTAACAACGACACATTCGATGACATTGTTGTTTCATGTCGTGACAGCGATGAGTTTTTCGTGTTTGTCAGTGGCACTGATGGCCACTCATTCTCTCCGCTAGTTCAAACAATGATGGGGAAAGCATATGCAGCCATTATCACCCAGATGGTGCCAGGGGGATTTTCGGAGCTCGTGTTTTTCTCTAATGAATGCTCGACAAAAGTTTTTGGCATCAATGAAAATTCCGAGCTTTATGAAACTGCTGAGTACTCAGGTCCATGTCTCGCATCTGATGCATTAGTAGGTGATTTCAACAATGATTCCACTCCAGATGTCGCCTATTTGGACCGAGCTGGATCGAGTTCGACTATCGGGGTTATGCTTGTGAATAGCCAAGGTGGTCTTTTGAGCCACAGGACTTATCCATTTGCCCATGAACCTCAAGATTTTGACACCGGAGATTTTAACGACGATGGGTTCTTGGATATCGCTGTCGCAAATTGGGGAGGTGGAAATGGGCTCGTTCTCATCAACGATAGAACTGGCGGGTATGAACTCCCGCTTACTATTCCAGCCCCAATGCCGCACGATGTCGCCGTTGGGGACATCAATAGAGATGGCCACGATGACATTGTCTTTTCGCAATTACTAACTGATACAATCGAAGTGCATTTGGGAGACGGCAGTGGTCAGTTCACACTCGGTGAAACGCAGGGGGGCGCAATCAATGATCCACGAGGTCTAATTACGCTCGACATCAATAGTGATGGAAGTGATGACATAATGCAGGTCGTCGGCGGAAACCGCCTGGTTACATACCTGAACTCTTGTGAAAGAATCCTGACGGGTTGTGATGTAGATCTCGATGGGAATGGCGAGCTGAATTTCTTTGATGTTTCAGCTTTTATCGTTTTCCATTCACTTGGAAGTGACGAAGCTGACATCAATGGTGATGGGCTTCTGAATTTCTTTGATGTTTCTCTGTTCCTGCAACTACTCCAGATGGGCTGCCCGTAACTCGTTGCCTCTTTGAGAAGGCGAATCTAGCGCGAAATACACTAGTGGAGATAAGTGCGCTGTGAGTGTATTAATCCTAGACATTCTGATGTGGATCGCCTTTGCTGAGACGGCAGTGAGGGTGAATCCTGCGGTGATCCATAAGCTATCTAAGTCAAGATAAATGCCAAATAATCTTCAGCAGCTATTGCGACGGCTAAAATGACGGGATATATTCCGTCATGAGCAAATCCAGATGTGAACTGCGACTCGATCCGATCGTTCATAAACGAATGAAGAATTTGGCCGACAAAAGCGGCCTCAGCATGAACCAGCTAGTTGAGGGTATCCTCGCCTGGGCGGGTTCAAATGGGCATGCTGGCTCCCCCAATGTGGATGTTAAGCAAGAGCTGATCAGGACAAAGCCACTCCCCCAAGTGCTTTGGTTTGGTCACGATGGGATGGAGAGCGATGAATCGGGCGAAAGCATTGGTCCTGATGGCAGTGGGGGGCAAATCGCATTTCTGCTCGACTACCGAGCCACCCGTGCCATGGTAAATGGCTGGGAGGTTGACGATGTCGTTTAAGAAACGCAAGCCCAACAGATCATCGAAGCGGTCGAAACAGACGAAGCCTGTGCCTCCCAAAGTTGATCGCACAACTCGATCACCGTACGAGTATGAGGAAGAATGTGCTACAGAGGTAGCAGAGCACCATGAAACTGAGCTAGAGGTTTCGGCGGATCGTTTTTTGCTCGTCAAAGAGATTGCCGAGAGATGTGGTGTAGGTGATACGGCGGTACGGAAGTGGAACCGTGAAGGCAAGCTCCAACTGCGCAAGCTCTTTGGCTCTACTGGACCGTACGGGATGCCAGAGTCACAGTTCATTCGACTGATTCGAGGTGAGGAGGGACAAATCTCGTAATGGCTTGTGTTACGATTATCCGCCACAGATCAGGTAAGACCGCTTACGCGGTAGATGTTGTTGTCCCTGGCTCTAAACGAAGTCGTATCAATCTAGGGTCAGTGCCGAAGAAGCACGCCAATCGATTCTGTGATCGCATTCAATCTATTGAAGATGCCGTTCGCATTGGATGTCAGGTTGATCGTCTAGATGAAGAATGGCTCAGAAACCTACCGCCTCAGCAGTACGAGCGAGTCGTGCGCAGCGGATTGCTAGATCACACAGGTATTCCCGCGAGGCTCATGAGTCTTAGTGAGTGGGTCGACATCTGGCTTGCAACGGTCTCCGCACGGTGTAGTGAGCGCACAGTTGAGTTGTACAGTCAGTCAGCTGGACTGTTTACTGCCTTCCTCGGCAGAGACATCGGCCTTGTATCAGTCACGCGTGATCTTGCTGCCCAGTGGTGTGATGCGCTCCACCTCGACGGTCTCTCTGAGTCGAGCGTTCGTCGACATATCCGCCAACTCAAAGCATGTTTCAATGAGGCCATCGGCCGCGACATTCTGATGAGTAATCCATTTGATCGCTTGGCTTCTGCCTCGATCCCTGCCCAGCGAGATCGGCATGTGTCGGAGGATGAGGCCAGAGCTGTTCTGGCTGAGTTGCCCAGCCCGGCGTACAAGGTGTTATTCGCACTCGCTCGCTTCGGTGGTCTTCGATCTCCAAGTGAGACGATGGTGTTGGAGTGGGAAGATCTTGATTCTTCACTTGAAGTGATGAGAGTCACTGCACAAAAGACTCAGAAGGATTATCCGCTTCGGGCCGTCCCGATAGTGCCTGATCTACGAAGTGCGATCCAAGAGCTAGCGGAACATACAGGCACCATGTCAGGGCCTCTGCTAACGATCTCGAGTAACAATCATCCTCGAACGGTCAAGAATGCAGCCCTGCGTGCAGGTGTGAAGCCGTGGCCCCGCACATTCCAGACCCTACGGCAATCTTTCTCGACATCAATGGCTGAGCGATTCCCTGAGCATGTCGTCGCTGCGTGGGCTGGGCACTCGCCAGAGGTCTCGCGACGCCACTACTTGACAGTTCGGGATGAGTACTTGGTAGACGCCGCAGGGCGCAGCACAAAGCGCAGCACTGCTGGACGCAATGAGGCGGAATTCGACGAAACCACAGCGTACAGCATTGGCCGGTCGAGTGATGGCAAGTCGTTACCAGACAGTACCATAGAAAATAGCCCCGCCCGGATTCGAACCGGGGACCAAGCGATTAT
>CENR01073711.1_pt1 | contig 12698 bp, 12 predicted proteins | sample 530181 | NCBI WGS metagenome assembly CENR01 (sample SAMEA2619677, study PRJEB7988) | marine metagenome | biome: marine biome (ENVO:00000447); feature: surface water layer (ENVO:00002042); material: "saline water (ENVO:00002010), including plankton (ENVO:xxxxxxxx)" | depth 5 m | reverse complement strand
GAGACGGAGGGTTCAGTCAACCCCCAACACCTCAAAATACAAGGCTTCCATTCCCGCTAGCATCTGCTTCTCACTATGTCTAGACATTACCCGTTTCCTAGCTTGCAGTCTCTGTTCATGAATTATAGGTAGAGGAGTTTTGGCAAAGAAACGTATGGCTTGAGCCATCCGCTCGGCATCCCGGGTTGGGATAAGAATACCTGTAGTTTCGTCCACCAATTCGTTAACACCACCACAATCTGTCGCGATAACAGGCACGCCCAATCCCATGGCTTCTATTAATACATTAGGCAATCCTTCTTCCAAAGAGGGAAGCAAAAAAATATCACTTTGCATCATAAGCTCATAAACTTTTTGCTGATTCACTTTTGGCAAAATGGTTACAGAAGCTTCTAAGTTGTAGTTAGCTACCAGGTATTCCAGCTCTTCATTTCCGCTTCCACCTACAATAGTATAGTGGAATAAAACTCCTTGTTTCTGTAAAAAGTTCATTGCTTTTAAGGCGTAATCGTAGCCTTTTTTCCAATGTGGCCTGCCTATAGAGATGATCTGTAACGTTTCATTTCTCGTATACGTTTCGGAAAAAGGAAGCTTATTAAAAGTAAAGCCAGAATATACGACCCTATCTATTTTTTGAGGGTTTGCGTACACTTTATTGCTTGCTTTGGTCATGGCTTTTGAAACCGAATGAAATCCATCCAGCTTAGGGTATACTTTCCTTAGATATTCCATAGCTTCTTCAGTTACAAAAGGACGCACATTGTTTTGATACCCCCGCTGACTCAACACAATTTTCATAGTAGGGTGTTTAAAAAAAGGTTCACACCACGGGAGTAAAGACAACCATTGTACGTGAAATATATCGGGGTTGTAGAGGGCAACTGCACTAGAAAGATTACACTGTTGTAGCTGTTGTTTTTTTAAAGTAGCCAGTAACTTACAATAGGTGAAAAAAATCCGAAAATTTCCTTTTAAAAACAAAACCCTCAAAGCAAACCCCATACTAACCCAATAAAGTCTCATCGTACCAGAAGTATTCCCCAAAGGCACGTACGTAACATTAGGGATCTTTTGTGTAAGCTGGTCGTTAAAACCGAACACATAAACCTGATGCTCCCCAGAAAGTCCACGTATCAGTCTGTTGATAAAGGCCGTGGTTTTTAGGGTGCCATCAAAAATTGCTATGTGTAAGCGCTTCTTCACTTAAATTTTATTTTTTGTTGAAAAACCTGTTGGACCGAGGTAATTTCGGTAAGTGGCGCGGGGGTTCTACTAAAAAACCCTAAATACTTGTTTTTCTTAAGGTACTGTACTTCTTTAGGGGAAAACTGTACGTTGTTCGCAAAATAGGAATATAATTCTTCCTGGCTCATACCACAGTTATTTACCACATCGCGGAATAATAGTTTAAGACTGTTTACGCTGGTACCGCTCAAAAAAGTAATGGGACGATCGGAGAAATTAGTAAATTTTTTTATAAAATCCGGAGCATCGTAGGCATGATAATGCAATACAAAACCCGCTTTTACAGAAACAGGCTTGGTTCCATCTTTCTTTACATACCTATGTACATTATGCGGGATACTGCCGCTTTTCAACCTTATGGCTCCTTTTCCTAGGTGCTGTCCAAACCAATAGGAAAACTTTTCTTCCTTTTTAGTGACAGGGTTGAAAACAGCTTTTGTAATATTCTGAAATCGACTACCAAAGGAAGGTTGTGTTTTAAAAAGTGTTTCTTCCAGAAAAACCGAACCGTATTCAAGTTTTTGAGCCAGAACTTCCAGCGTTTGCAGGTATACCAGCTCTACTGAAGGCTCCATATCTGAAAAAAACTGTGGGAGTTGAGACGGCGTATTCTTGGAAGTGCACACCAACTCATCTGCGTCCAAAGAGATAAGCCAATCCATTCCCATGGTTTCACTTTTAACCATCGCATCATACGTGTGTAAACACTGTCGGGCCGTATGGTGTTCTGCTGCTTTGCTTGTAAATTTTTCAAGAAAATCCAGGTGTGCGAAGGTATCTGGTGCAAGCGAATCCTGTATCGTCACAAAATCTAGATCACGAATGGATTCCTTTCCGGCATCGGTAGTATTGTCAAAATATACAAATACGTGGCGTATGCCAATAGCCTGGTGGTATAATAGATTGGAACGTAGCAAACGTTCCTCATTTTTAACCGTTAAAACCAGCGCTATCATTGCCATATGTATTACACTATAAACAATTTATATTGATAGTAAAGATACAGTTTGAGGTACGTTAGGGACAACTTTTCTTTCCTGGAAAGTCTGTCACGCACCCTGCGGAAAAATCGCTGTATATATTTTTGACTTATAGTGTGAACGGCCTCACCTTCTATCTTCTGTACATAGGTAATAAACTTCATATGCTCATAAAAATACCTGGAAAGATAGTGCAGGTCTTTAGAAGCCAGATTAGAGATTCCAGATTCCTCTTGCCTGAAATAGCTTGTAGTGGATATGTTTAAATGAAGTTTTTTGTTTTGGAAAAATTCATAGTAAAAAACACGATCCCCGATAATTGAATATTCTGTAAAGGTTGCTTTTTGTAAGGCATTGTTTTCAATTCGTTTAAACAAGGTTGTGCTCACATTTAATATGGGGCAATATAAAAGTGAATCAATATCCAACGCCTTAATGCTTCCCGTTCTAAAAGCCGGGTGGTTTACTTTTTTACCTCCATGAGCCTTGTGTAGCGTTTCAGTATGGGCTACTCCAACATCAAATCTTTGTAATGAATTTATGAGCTGTGTTAAAAAATTCAATTTACACGTATCGTCACTCTCTGCGATCCAGACATACTCCCCAATGGCTAGCTCTAAACCTTTTTTCCACTGCAGGAATGGAGACCCCGTATTCTCTTTATTTATTACAAAGTGGCTGGTTTTTGGATGTGTTGCATAGTGTTGTAAGACAGTTGCACTTTCGTCTGTGGAGCAGTCGTCCAAGAGAATTACTTCAAAATTTGGATAGGTTTGTTTATAAATACTCTCCAGACGTTCTGGTAAAAACCTGGAATGATTGTAGTTTGGTACTATGATGGAAACCAATGGCTTCATATATAAGCTACTATTAAGTTACTTTTTTTGGGCCAGCAAACATTGGTGCAACCCAAAACCTAGTTTAGACAATATTCCATTTCGTAGTTTTTCGAGCCCCAGTTTTTTAAACCCGCCAATAAACAGTCTGTGGTTTACCCACTTAAAATATCCCAAATTACCAAAATTAAAAATAATAGACTCGTAGGTGATAATGTCAAATTGGGCAGTAACAAGTTTTTTTAGATCGGCTGGGCTCACTACTTTTTCAATAGGTTGTCGGGACCAGTTCCCTCCTTCCATATGGTCAAAAACTTTTTTATTGGGGGTGGTAAGAATTAAATACCCTCCTTTTTTAAGAATAGCAGCCGCTACTTCAAGGTAGCGGGCCTGGTCTTCTATATGTTCTATAACTTCTTGTGAAACCACAAGGTCGTAGTGTTCCTTCTTAAACGGAAACTCCAGCACATTCCCTTGATGGAACACGGTATTCGGATATTTTTCTTTCGCCGCACGTACTGCTTCTTCAGACAGCTCGATACCTTCGGCTGGGGTAAACTCTCCCAGAAACGAGATAAACCTCCCATCGCCACACCCTAGATCTATGGTGAGCGGCAATTTCAGCTTGCGTTTCACAATAGTAAAATATTCCAGGATTTTAGTGGCACGACGTAGTTTCAGAGAATTAAGAAAGGATTTCTTAGCCCACCGTTCGTCGTAAAATTTTATTTGGTCTTTTAGTTCCATAGGTTAGTTCATAAGCTTTTTGGCTTCCTGCCATAATGAGTATTTGGTTCGTACTAAACGAAACTCCCCTAAAGCAGCATAAAACCCTTTTTTATATCTGTTTAAAATTGCGGTACGTAAGGTAGAGGCCAGTTGTTCCGAAAAATGCTCTTTACACATCCAGTACGAATGCACATCCAGCATTAAGGTTCTGCTCCCCACATCCCTGGAGCCGCCGGCAGCATTTACAGCATGCAACAGTTTGGCATTGGCATTGTACCAGATAGCATAGCCATGTTTATATAACTTAATAGAAAACTCACGGTCCTCTCCTGCTCCTGTGGGGTCAAAACGCTCTTCAAAGCCTCCTACAGTATCATAAACACTTTTTAAAATTGCCATACAGCCACCGGGTACTGCTAATGTAATTCTAGATTCATTATAATTAGGATTGCTTAGAAGTACTTTTATAAAGTTATCACTTCCCTTTGTCAGATAAGCTTCCTTTTGCGACAAATAATTACCCTCAGGGTCACAAATTGCCCCGGATACAGCAGGATAGGCCCCCGCTCTAATAGGGCCTGTAATCTCTCGGATAAAGTTGCTATTAATACGTGCGTCATCGTCTAAAAACACTAAAATATCCCCTTCAGCATTCCGCACTCCCGTATTCCTTGAAATACAAGGTCCCTTAGATTGTAAAGAAATGTATGTACAACCTTCAACAGGCTGTGGAGTATCAGATTGATCTACTACAATAACCTCAAACGCTTCTACAACATCTTGGTTTAAAACATCTTGTAGGAGTAGTTTCAGGTATGCTGGTCTGTTTCGAGTAGGAATTATAATACTTATCATAAATACATCTCTTTATCTTTGGCAAAATAGAGCTTTTTATACCAAATTGCTCACTCTTTAAAGGCAAAATCGCTTAGTAAGCTGCTTACTTTTTTCTGAAAATGCTTCCGTAGCTTCAGGGTTGGCAGGGGAATACGTTTTTGTAGCATCGCCACCCATTTTAATTGTCGGCAAAACACTGGGAATTCTTTCCCTAGCACAGGCTGTAACCGCTTTAAAATATAGGAGCCTGTAGCATCGTCTTTATGTTTTAGGGCTGAAAAATAAATGCGTATCACACGTTTCATGCTTTTAGCAACAATGTGGGTGTACCCCCGCTCTTTACTCATGGTTACAATATCCAGGTAGATCTTTGCTCTGGACCATTTAAACCTGCTGTCGTACACTTCATCTTTCTTAGACTTACTGTCGGTTGTAAAAATATAATAGAACAGTTCTTCATCTGTAAAAATCAGTTCTTTTCGTTGTACTACCTGACTCAACCGAAGTAAAAAGTCTGTTTCTTGTCCGCGGTACAACTCCTCATCAAACCCTAACGAATGTTTGACTAAAAAGGAACGTTTAAGGAGCAAAGAGGGCGTCATAATTTCTGAAGAATTCAGTGCTATTTGTGTAAAGAAGTCTTCTTCGAAGTTTTTACGTAACGGTCTTGAAGTTTCCTTCTCAACTTTTTGTCCTGAGCAAATACAAACCCCTGCTTCCTGGTCTACCAGTAGTAAATCTAGCTGTGCTTGTAATTTATTGGGATGCATCAGGTCGTCACTATCGAACCACTGCATGTAAGCACCTTTTGCAAGCTTCAACCCATAGTTTCTGGCGCCATTGCCGCCAGGTTTGTGGGTGTCTGGTCTGCTTACATAACGAAATCTAGTGTCTGTATCGCAGTACTTTTTCATAACCAGCGCAGTAGTATCTGTACTACCATCGTCTACAACAATGCATTCCCAGTTTTTATAGGTCTGAGCCAGAATACTATCCAGGGTCTTTCCTATGATCGCGGCACGGTTATATGTTGGGATAATAATAGTGACCAGGGGGTGACTCATGAGTTATTGGAAAGATTAAAAGCTTGTTGTTTAAACTTGTTTCTAAAATAGTATCCTCTATTAAAAGTACGCTTAAAAAATAATAGCATCAAAAAATTGAAGCGGGCCCTGGTAAAATGTTCTTGCAGTGTGTTTAAAAACATCTTTTTATCACTGGCAAGCAAGGACCCGTGTTTGTAACATATGCGAATACAAGTATACAGCAACTGGCGTCTGGTGCTCAACGAGAGTTGCTTGTGTAGCTCCTTATAGGTTTCCCAATACGAATAAAAAGAGCCCTCTAACTGATGTCTTTTTTTTTCAAGGCTACTTCGTATTGAACCCTGGTGGATCCTTCTTAAGGACACTTCTTTGGGGACAAACACCGCATTGGTAGATTGTAACACCAGTTTTGAGTAATAATTATATTCCTGTCCAGATTTCAATTGTTCGTTAAACCGAATAGATCTTGCAAGATCGCTTTTAATACAGATATCTAAAGTTAACCAGTTAAGATGTTGCAACATATAATTGTGCACTGTTAGTTCAAATTGGTTAAAAGCATAGTAATGCTTTGGAAGGGGTTCACTTCCAGTTAGGTTTTTTGTTTTTGTAATGCAGTAATCACAATTATTTTCCAGCATAGTTGAAACTTTCACCTCAAGGTGGTCTGGTGTCATAAGGTCATCACTATCAAAGAACACAACATATGCTCCCTTGGCTTTTTCCAGCCCTATATTCCTACACACATTCCCTCCTTTGAGAGTTGTCCTGGGGCGTATGTAATATTGAAAACGATTGTCTTTTTGGGTGTAGCGCTCTAAGAGTGCCTCAGTAGAATCGGTGCTACGGTCGTCAATAATAAGTGCCTCCCAGTTTGTATATGTTTGCTCCAAAATACTATTTAGCGTTTCCTCAATAAGATGGGCACGGTTGTAGGTTGGGATAATGATGGAAACTAAACTCACTATTGATTTTGGTTTTAGTAAAAATACAGTTAATAAGTAGTTGATGACATTTCTCTTAAAATTTTTAGGTTTAAAGATCTAAAAATTATCTATACTGGTTTTTTCCATCCCCATTTTGTACAATTGACTGATAAAAATATAGCCTTTATCAAATGGCTTAAATGCCAGATAGCCTAAAAAATAAAGACCACGAAACCCAAAAACCCGCAAAGAGGTGACAATCATATTAAAAGATTGCTTTTCAGGGACTTCCTTTAGTTTAATTACAACTTTTATACAGTTAATAAGTAGTGTTTGCTTTTCCCGGCGGCTCAGTTCTTTTTCAATTTCCTTATAGGTTTTCCATTTCGAGATGAAAGAGCTGATACGCTTCTCTTTAATACTGCTTAACTTAAATTGAATTGATGCCTCGTGATAGCGTCTAAGTGAGACTGTTTCGGGGATGAAAAGACCCTTGGTAGTTCTAGTTAATAGCTTTGAATAAAAATTAAACTCCTGTCCGGATTGAAGTTGCTCATGAAACTTAATAGTTCCTAAAACACTCGTGCGGATGCAAATATCTAAGGTAAGCCAGTTAATATGCTGTGCCAGATAATTTTCTAAAGTTATGGGAAAACGATCTAAATCATAGACATGATCGCTTTTATGCGCTGGCTTATTAAAATATTTGGTTTTGGTAATTGTGAAATCCAGACCTTCTTCAAGTAGCGGTGTAACCTTTACTTCCAAATGATTTGGCTCCATTAAATCGTCGCTATCAAAAAAGACTACAAAGTCCCCTTTCTTTTTTTCTAACCCAATATTTCTGCACACATTCCCCCCTTTAGGATACCCTTCAGGGCGTTTGTAATAGGCAATTCTTGCATCTTTATCACAATACTCTTTAAGCAACAGGTCTGTAGTATCGGTGCTCCTGTCGTCTACAACAATAGCCTCCCAATACTTGTAGGTTTGCGCTAGAATTGAATCCAGAGTTTCACTAATAAGATTAGCTCGGTTATAGGTGGGGATGATGATTGATATCAAACAATTCACTTTTACACTTTTTTTAATATTTTATCGCAATCTTAATTCGAAAGAAACTTAAAATATATTTCTCTTAAATAAGCTGTGATACATATCTAACCATTGCCTTGATGTTTTTTCTGGAAAAAATACTTTTTCAATTTTCTTTTTCCTTTTATTAATGTCCATTAAATTGTTATTAATAGTAAGTATTAAAGATGCCAAGGTATCACTTAATTCTTCAACACTATCAACGGAGGATAATTCTATATTATTACGTTCGTAAATTTCATAGGGTAGCCAAGAACCAGCTATTACATTGTTTCCAGCATAAAGCACTTCTGTTACAGAGCTGCTTAAGGCATCACTTACAGGCAACTGTATTTGAATATCTGTAATTAAGCGTAATTTAGAAATAGCCTGGGAGTCTAGATAATCGTGCAGACATACTATATTAAAATCGTATTTGGATATTTCTTCTTTCAAAGTTTTTAGATATGGCTCCTTCCTTCCATAAGTTAACGATAGCACACAAGTAATTTTTTGCTTTAAAGTTTTGTCCAATTTATGTACTTGTTTTAAAATCTCGATATGGTTAAATGCCTTATTCGCATTATATCCTACTCCTAAAACAATATGGCCTTTTTCGATACCAAGCTGATCTTTAAAGTCATATAGCAACTCAATTTTATCCCTGTATGTATCAATACTTTTAAATACATTCAAATCCAGTACAAACTGGGCGATTATAATTTTATGGCTGAGAGAGTCACCGTGTTTTTGAAGTAAGAAATCTGCCATTTCAGAAGTTTGTATAGTAATTTTCGATGCATTTTTTAATGCTTTTTCTACATAGAAATTATTTTTCCGGGAGTTGTTTCTATATAAATCAGAGCCCCAGAAACTACATATGGTATTTGATTTTTTTGGAAAGTATACTAAGTATTTCAAATGTTCTTTAGTACAATAGTGAAAATGATGTATGTCAAATTTCAAAGGGAGAATATGCTTTCTAACCAACGCATATGTATTTAATTGTCTTAAATAAAAGGGGATAAAACGGAAAGAGCTCGGGTCTAATGATCTTTCAAATAAACATAACTGCCAAAAAGTTAATGATAGTAATAACGGTATACAATATCTACGTCGATTGGATCTTGAAACTTGATATGGAGAGAAATTGTATATATTTTCAAAAAAACTGTTGCTATTGGTGTTTTCACCAATTTCCATAACAGAGTCAATAGAAAAAGACAAGCTATTATCTCTACGCTCTAATTCACTATATAATTGAATTAGAAAATTTGATTGGCCCAGACCTAAAGACAATATTCGCTTTTGCCGAGTTTTTTTTTTAGATGATAGGTGTTTCTCCAAGTGTTTTAAGTGTCTCATTATAAACAGTCCAATTACCAATATCCAACCAAGAAGCTTCACTCACTGGAAAAACACCAACCCGACCTTTTCTCTTCAATATAGCATTGATCAAGTGCGTTATGTGATAAAAAGAATTCTCTGGTATACCATCCAACAAATGAGGCTCTACAAGATATAAACCCGCATTTACCATCATATTGATTTCAGGCTTTTCTGTAATTTCGTTCAAAAGGCCATCTTTATCGACTTCCAGGGTACCGTAACCCATTTTCATTGTCTTTAAAGCTCCAATTAGTGTTAGCTCATTGTTGTTTTCTTTATGGTAACTGTACATTTCATCTAATGATTGATTTACCAAAATATCACAATTAGACAAAAAAAATGGTTTCTTGAGCTCCTTTTTAAGTAAAGAAAGTGCTCCCACTGTGCCTAGAGGCTTTTCCTCTTTTACGAATGACAAGCTATAAGATGTTGATGCTAATTCTTTAAAGTGATCTTTAATCATTTTATCCTTATAGTTGACACAGACAAAAAACTGATTGCAACCATGGTCCACAAATCTTTCAATAATATGCTCCATTATGGTTTTGTCTCCCAAAGGGATCAAGGGTTTTGGTATAATGTTTGTAATTGGTTTTAACCTTGAACCTTTTCCACCAGCCATAATTACCACAGGCAAATCAAGACTTGGTTTATTCTTCAAAGATTGTTCTTTAAATAAGTCTTCCCAAAAAACGATATCTACAAGTGTATTTTTAGCATCCACTACAGGCATAAACTCCATTCGATATGCCAACATTTCTTTTTTAATATTTTCAATGGAGTCATCTTTTTTAGCAACCCTTATGTTTTCCCTAATTAAGCTCTTTATTTTTGTCTCAAAATCTTGTTGTTTTATAAGATGTCTTTGTACATCTCCTACGCTTACAATACTTTTATAGTCACCCTTTGAATCTACCACTAATAATAACTTCTTATCTATAGCGTCCATCTGTCTTAAAGCCTCTGTAACCGTACTACTTTCTTTAATAGATAGGTGCTCTATTTTATTTCGTAGGACAGTTTTCATAATAAGTGCTTCAAAATTATTTTATATATTATAAATTTCCGTTTTATATTGGGAGATGTTTTCTGGATTCGAAAACCATTTAACGGTTTTAGCTAATCCTTCTTCTAAACTATATGTTGGTTTCCATTCTGTATGGAGTGCCATTTTTTCATTGTCTCCAAATAATCTAAACACTTCACTATTTTTAGGTCTAAGCCTATCTGTATCCAGAATAATGCTAGCATCTGAGTTTATTAGTTTAATTAATTTCTGAGCTACATCTCCTACAGAAATCTCACTTTTAGTAGCCAGATTCACCTCATGGCCTATAAGTTGATTGGTTAAAGCAACTGCTTCAAATCCTTTCACAGTATCATCTACATACAACAAGTCCCGCGTTGGTGTAAGGTCACCCAATTTTATCTGTTTTAATCCGCTTAATAGCTGGGTGATTATGGTAGGGATAAATGCTCTTGCGGATTGACGTGGGCCATAAGTATTAAAAGGCCTTACTATACTTACTGGAAGGCTAAAGCTTTTACAAAAAGATTCTGCTATTGCATCTGCTGCAATTTTTGAAGCAGCATAGGGAGATTGAGCCTGCTTTGGGTGTGTCTCGGTGATAGGCACAAACTGTGCTGTCCCGTAAACTTCACTGGTAGATGTCACCAATATCCTTGAAACTTCAGCATCTCTAGCTGCCTGTAAAACATTTAATGTCCCTTTAACATTAGTGTCTATATAACTATCTGGCGAGTGATAACTAAATGGAATAGCTATTAATGCTGCCAAATGATAAACAACCTCTACACCCTGCATAGCAACCCTTACTCCATTTGGGTCTCTTACATCGCCTGTAAAAACTTCTACTTGCTCCATTATATTTTTAGGTAATACATCCAGCCAACCCCAAGAATTAAACGAATTATAAAAGCAAAATGCACGAACTTTATATCCAGCACTAACTAAATATTCAACTAAGTGTGATCCAATAAACCCGTCTGCACCCGTAACTAATACTAGATTGCTCATATATAATTTAATTTTTTTGCCATGGGCTCAATAATTTTTGTAATTCTAATTTGTGTTTCTGAATCTAAATCTTCAAAATTAGAAATCTCACTTAACAAGCTACTTTTATTTATTTTAACTGTGTAAAGATTCAATAAATCTCTTAGAAAGATATTATCTATTGATTTTCCTTCTGAAAAATAGAGAATTTTTTTCAAAGTACTTATTTTCTCATTTTCACTTGATGAGAAAAGGGACTCAAACTTTATATAAATAGAATCATTCTTATACTTTTTTGTATAATCGTATAATAGTTCGTTACTTTTATTCCAGTACCAAGCGATTTTTTCAATTCTTTCAAAATTACACCAAGTCTTTTCCGATAATTCTTTAAAATCTACTGCTGTTAATCTTTTGCGTTTATCGCTTTCCCCATAAAAATTATTTATTTCATCTTTACTCGGATCTTTATTGTATGCCGAAACTAAATAAGTACTCGGGTCTCTTGATATATATATAACTTTGAATGATTTTACTAAAGAGCGATACTCTTCTAATAAAGGATAAGCAAATGGATTTGATTCTACATAAATAATTTTTTTACCAAAAATCCTTTTAGACATACCATACTTAGATAGTATTATCTTACCCCTGTGTGATGCAATGTATTCACTTACTTTTTTTGTAGACCTTCCATATCTTATTTTTTGTAGGCTTAGATTAAAAAAATCTGGCTTAGGCTCATGAATAACAAGTCTATTTTTATCTACATTCTTATAAAGTGTTTCAAAAAATTGTGTTCCAGTTCTGCCAGAGCTAGTTATAAGTAAAACATCAACTCCTTTGAGATAATATCTGAGTTTTTCTTTTCTATAACGACGGAAAACACTTTTGAAAAACTTCATTAAAACTCTATATTTCCAGGTAATATTGACGTATGCATCTTACGATTTACATTGCCTACATTCCAAAAATCACCTGGTAATATGTGGATAGTCATAATATTATCTATTTTATCCAACAAATTTTCATCAGCCGCACCACCCTCAAATAACATAATTCGGAGATTATATGCTTCCCCCCTTAAGTTCAAGGAAGGAATCTTTAATGTAAAGCTTTTTGTATTCTCTAATGGTGAGCAGTCAATTCCCATTTCATCAGTTATAAAGGAAACAATGTTATTCTCAAAATTATCTCTAAAGTTAATTGCTATAGTTAATTTGCTGTAATTGACATCATCAAAAGATTTTACATTTACCTTTAGAAATAGAGTTTCTCCAGATATGACTTCAGAAATAGGTCGCATTTCGGAATTATATAGTTTCACATCTGAAACCTTCAATTTCCCAGAGCCAGTCCTATCGGTTCTTTCTTCTATCGCTACATCCTGAATATTAAGATTGTTTGAAAAATAATAATTTACTGCAGCACTTGAAGTACCTTCAAACACAGGAAAACCATTTTCTAAAACAATTCCTCTGGTACACAAACTTTTAACGGCTGCCATATTATGGCTTACAAATAGTACGGTCCTACCTTCTCCTTTACTGATATCCTGCATCTTACCAATGGCTTTTTTTTGGAACTCTGCATCACCCACTGCCAACACCTCATCTATA
>CENR01029884.1_pt1 | contig 12710 bp, 34 predicted proteins | sample 530181 | NCBI WGS metagenome assembly CENR01 (sample SAMEA2619677, study PRJEB7988) | marine metagenome | biome: marine biome (ENVO:00000447); feature: surface water layer (ENVO:00002042); material: "saline water (ENVO:00002010), including plankton (ENVO:xxxxxxxx)" | depth 5 m | reverse complement strand
CTGTTAATGCTACCTCTAGTGGCAAACGCAGACACTTCAGCAAATCTAATTACTAACGGTACGTTTGACAACGGCACTACAGGTTGGACTACATCAGGTGATGCACAAGTTATAGGTGATTGCTGTCCGGGTGGACATGACTTTGAGTTTGGAAACAGTGGGTCTATAGAACAAACATTTGATTTAACATCAGATGATATTACAACTCAGATGCTAGACAACGGTATTACTCTCAACTCTACAGTAGAAGTACAAAATGGTGAGGGTGGTGTAGGTTCTTGGTGTCCTAACTGTGGCGATGCTGACAGTTTTAGAATAGACTTAACAATACTTGACAATAATAGTCAGGTATTAACTACGACTACACAAACAAGAACAGATGTAACAGGTATTAATGGTGTAGATTTTACTGACTCTATAACATATACAGGTACTGGTAGTTACTATGGCAACATATTTATTAAAGGCGAAGACGCATCAACAGGAAGACTTGGTGGACCAAACGTAGATAACATATCAGTTACTATGGAATATGACCCTGTTGTTTTATCATTAGAACAAACACAACATATATCTGCTGTTGCTGAAGTCGTAGAAGAAATATATATAGAAGAATTTGTTTACGAAGAACCTGTTATTGAAGAGATTATTTTTGAAGAACCTATGGTTGAAATCATAGAAGAACCTGTTTTTATAGAAGAAGAATTTATTGAGGAGACTATTGTCTTAGCTCCTGCTATGATAGAACCTGAGATAATAGAAGAGGTTATAGAAGAACCGGCTATTGAAGAAGTGTTTGAAGAAATAGTAGAAGCACCTATCGAAGAAGAACTTGTGGAGGAGATTAATGAAACAGAAACTATCGAAGAAACAGAAAGAGATACAGAAGTTAATGAAAGTAACGGAGATGTTATCGCAGAAGAAACCGAAGTCGATAACGAGAGTGGGAGTATTGAAACCGAACTAACAATAGAAGAAATATCTATTAAGGTAGCTGATAAAATTAAGACAATAGATGGTCAGCTCAAAGCTACACAAATGATAGTAGCTAAGGTTATGCAGAAACACAACAAGATATCAAGTTACTCACAAGTAAACACAGATATATTTATACAACCAAATATAGTTGATATAGATATAGGTACATATACAAACAATACCTATGTAGATATCAGAAACATTTATCCAAACCAAACATACGAGGACAGACTATGGACATCAAGGTAATTGCAGGGATACTAGGAATAGCTATCAGTCTTGGTAGTCTATTCGTATTTCAAGGACAGTTAATACAGAGGGTTGAGGTGCTAGAATCTAAATCAGTACCTGATATTACCCCATTAGAAAAAGAATTATCTATACTCAAATCACAAGTAGAGGATTTAAAAGCTAGAAATAGTAATCCATTAATGAGATGATAAAGATAATGAAGTTCTTATTAGGTAAGATAAGAACCAAATATCTAAGACCGGAGATATCTGTCTTAGAGTTTATACTAATATTGGTTATGTCATATTACATCACTGGATGGCTATATGCTTAAACTGATAGGAGATAACTATGAGTGCAAATATCCCTTACACAAAAAGGGAAATGCAAATCATCAAAGCAATCCGTGCTATTGACCCTAACATTAGGTTCAGTATTAAGAACAACATAAAGAATAGACTTGACTACAAGTATGGTGGTATAGTATTCTTTAATTGTCTACCAATAAGTTGGGACGAAGTTATGGATAAGATTGATGAGCAAGAAGAAAGAAGACCTTATTAGTAATCCTCCTCATTACACAAAGGGGATTGAAACTACTAGGTATATACGGTCATGGGATATGGACTATGTGCGTGGTAACATTATAAAGTATGTTACTAGATTTCCATATAAAGGTACTCCTGTGTCTGATTTAAAGAAAGCTCGTTGGTACTTAGATTATTTAATTAACGAGGAAGAGAATAAATGACATACCAAATAAATAACAATGGTGGTAACTACAGCAGAGTAGGTATCATACAAAGGGATGAGGATGGTAATGCACTACAATGTCCTCATTGTGATTCAACACACTTAATTAAAGCAGGAACGTGTGGCACTCATAAACAAAGGAAGAGATGGAAGTGTAGGACTTGTAATAAAAAAACAGTAAGTCCTAAGATTATAAAGAATTACGAACTAGAAGAAGCAGAGAATCTTGATTGGTCTACTGAAGAACTAATCAATGCAAGAACAGAAGTCTTCAAAAGAAAAGAAGCAAGAGAAAAGTCAGAGAAGTTTGTCAATATAAAAATTGATGACAAGAAACCTATAGGATTATACATACAAGGAGACCCCCACGTTGATGATGATGGGTGTGACTGGTTATCATTAAGAAAACATATAGATATAGTTAATGAAACAGATGGTATGTATGCTTGTTCTGTTGGTGACTTGTCTAATAACTGGGCTAGACGTGGTAAGTTAGCCGGATTATGGGCAGACCAAACTACTAACGGAGAACAGCAATGGCAGTTAGTTGAATGGTTAGTTAATGCAACACCTTATATATTTATTGTTGCAGGTAACCATGATATGTGGGCTATGGAGGGTGACCCAATCAATTGGATGTGCAAACCTTTAAAGACTGTATACTCCAATCATAGTGCAAGACTTAAAATTAAATTACCTAAACACGAAATCAAAGTGAACTGTTCTCATAACTTCAGAGGACACTCAATGTATAATACAGCTCACGGTATTGTTAAACACGCATTGTTCAATGCAAGAGACCATTTACTTATAGCAGGTCATACACATGTATCAGGATATAGTCCTATTAAAGATGCGAATTCTGACAAAACTATGCACTGCGTACAAGTTGGTTCTTACAAGAAGTATGATAACTTTGCAAAGCAATTAAACCTACCATGTAAGATGATGTCAGCTTGTGCTGTTGCTGTATTTAATACTAATCTAACTGAAGACCACCCTGACTTTATTAAAATATTTTGGGAAGTAGAAGAGGGTGCTGAGTATCTAAACTTTTTAAGGAATAAATAATGATACCAACTCTAACATTTTTAAATTGGGAAGACGCTGTTACACCTACACAAGGGTGGACAGACATTAAAGAATTAAAACCTGAACTAGCAGATTGCATATCTTTAGGTTTAATAGTAGAAGAGAATGATAAAACAATTACTATTGTATCTCACATATCAGGAGATAAAGAGGGAACAGATATAGATGGTAGTTTAGTATTGGATAAGTCTTGGATTAAATTTAGGATAGATGTACCAGTGCCGGATAATCAACTAGAAAAACTTAAACAATGGTTACTAAAGAGGGTAGAAGAATGAGAGTAGCAGACGAGAAGAAAGAAAAATTATTTGTAGAATATTTTACAAGTGGAGAGACATTAGCTAACGCAACTAAGTCAGCACAAAAAGCAGGGTATAATAAGAACCCATCTCAAATGGGATACGTTCTCAAAAAGAAATACGAGAAAGAAATCAGAAAGATTAACGAAGAAAAGATTACCGGTGTATCAGGTAAAGCAATCAATGTACTTGAAGACCTATTACATTCAGACCAAGACTCAGTAAGATTAAACTGTGCTAAATTAATATTAGAACTGGGCAACTACTCATCACAAAATATTAATATCAATATGGAAGACAACAAACATAAGACAGATGCTGAGTTGATTGAAGAATTACAGGGACTTGTTGCTAAGATTCCTGCATTAGCACCCAAGTTAATGGGTATCAAAGATGCAACAGCAGAAGAAAAACCTGAAAGCTCAGATAACCTATCTACAAAGGACGAGAAAAGAGTTACTCATTAGTGGGTAGCATTGGTATAGGGTAGTATATTTACACTCGATAACGTCCATCCTAGCCCCCTATATTCTGCCAAGAGTATACAATACCGGACACTAAGACAACAAACCCTATTGAATTAATAAATATCAATGGATTATCTTTAGTTAGGATACCGGTAAGCAACCAACCGAGTACCCCAACCACTTGAACATATAAGTTTAAAGGATATATGTTATATGAAGTTAAAAATATTCCAATCGTAAGAACAATTGAACTAAACCATTTAAGTCTATTCATCTCCAATCTTACTCAACGCACTATTCTCTATATCTTTAATCATATTGAGTATCTTTATGTATGGTTCTCTAAATTCCATGTATCCCTCTTTTGTGTATCCCATAATCTGATGCCGGTTATCATCATCAAATATAAACTGACCAGTGCCGTCACAGTGGCTACACTTCTGAATAGTATTCCCAACTGAAACACTACCCACCCCACGACAGAACGGGCAGGTAGTATCCATGGTTTCAGATAGAGCAAGGTTGATAAAACTTCTAATTAATAATCTGTCTGAATTCTTTAGTGCATCTATATTATGTTTAATAAATATATCAGCACAGTCTACAAAGATATCATCGAATAACATAGCCCTAGAGTATTCGTTATCTGTATACTTGGCTATAAGAAAATCATATTCTTCTGACGTTAATCCTTTAGTACCTAAGAAATGTGATATGTCATCTGATGTTACTGAGTCGTGACTACCTGAACCTACCTGTAGTCCCATAGACTTAGCACATAAAAGAGATAACATCTCAGCTTTCAATAATCTTCCATATCCTATACTTGTTACCGGTATATCTTTTGGTTACTATCTTAGCATCTCCATTTGCTAATTGAAAGTCATCTGTATATTGATATCTTCTAATAGCATCCCATGTTCTCATGTCATTTACTTCAAAAGAATCTCCATCTTTCATCATGTCTATAGCTGATAAATACTTTTTATATTTCTTTGGTCTCCCAGTATATTCTACTGGGATTCCTTTATCTATTTTAATCTTCACTTGGTCTATCTTTACTTGCATAATAATAGTCCCTCATTTTTTGTAGTCTATTTTGTCTTTGGTCTTCCGTTTCGTTAGACAATCTACTGCGTTTATTCTCTAAGATATTATCTCTTAACTTATAATATCTATCCTTTGCGTATTGTTTCTTCTTCTCCCTGTTGTCCGGATTAGAATACCATACATTCCAGTATGTCTTTTTGTCCTCTCTCTTTTCCATATCTCCTCCGTTTAGAATGGTTTATCGTTACCGTTGAACACCTCTTTTAGTTCATCAAGTTTCTTTTTACTTTCATAGTCATCCTCTTTTAACCACCCCGAGAACTCATATGTATCTCTAGTGTTAATAGTAAAGTCCTTTCTTTCTTTATTCAAGTTTTTATATTTACTATTACCCATAAATGATTGGGCATTTCTACCCTCAGTATCTACTATCATCTTTACTTTCTTAAACAATACTTCATTGATATCACCAAACTCTTTATCGTTTGTGAATAGTTTAATGTATATTCTTTCTCCTGTATCTGCATTTTTAATTGCAAGGTTTACGTACTGTGCCATGTTAATCTCCTAATCGTTGGTAAAATCCTTTCTCTCTTCTTTCATTTGCACTTAGAGTTTGAAACAATCTTAGTCTATGTTCTTGTGCTGATATCTTACTGGTAAGATTACCCACTAATTCTTTAGCATCTGCAATCTTATCTATGTACATAACAACACTCTCATCTGTCATAGCTATAGCTTCCTTATGTGCCTGTGTTCCTTTAACATCAGAGCAATTAAGTAATGCTACTGCCATGGATACTTTTTTATTTTCAGTTAGCTTATGTAGTTCTTTCTCAGCTTCAGCTTTAGCTATGCCTAGTTTCTCTACATAATCTACCAGTTGTTCTAACTCAACACTTGGTAACTTAAACGCACTCATTGTATTGAACCTCCCCGTTATATATAAATGATTGCTTACTCTTTCTTCTTGTTAAGAAATCTTTATCAAGACTACCTTTCAATAGATACCTAGCAAACTCATCTATCTTTGGTAACATGTAGTTATTAATATAGTCCTCGTTGTAAGGTATATAATATAACTTAGTGTTACCCTTTTGATATATACAAAAGTAAGTACCGTCAGCATTGTTATCTTTCTTTAGTTTCCTAGTTAGGTACTGCTGAAAGTATACTTGTGGTAAATATCTTTTAACATACTTATCAAAATCTTCTTGTTTATAATACGGTGATTTGATTTCAACCACTGCATTTTTTTCCATAATAAATCCGTCAGGTGTACACGATAACTGCACTGTTGTATTGTCATCAGACATATAATCATATGACATTGTTTCCTGTGACCCTAATAAATCAGAGCCACAGTTTACAACAACAAACTGGGTAGCTACCATGACATGAGCTACACCATATCTTTCACATTCATGTCCATGCGAGGTGTAAATTTCATTGACCGGTCTATCATCTTTCTCACCAATCAGAATAGCAAAGTGGTTCTGCCTTGAACAATAATCGTCATTCCCTATGACTCTTGCTATCTGACTGGCTCTCAAGTTATATAGTTTGTCCAAGCTTTTCTACTCCGTCTTCTCCTTTTACATTCCCAAGACTAGCTTTAAGTTTCTCTATATCTCCTGCTACTGTATCCTTAACTTCATTCTTTTTATGTTGTTTAGGTACTTGATTTTCATTAGGTTCTTTCTTAGATTCTTTAGCTGATTCTTTATCTTTATCTGCTGATGGTATATCTTCACCGGCATATATATAATGACCAAGACCATACATTGCTAAACATTTAACAAGACATCTCATCATGCTGTCGTTTATCTGTCTAGCATCAGGACTAACTACTGCTTTGTTTTTATAATCCATAACAGGTAGCCACATAAATCTACTTTGCTCTTCAATTTTTACTGTACAATAAACCATAGCTGTACCGTCAGCTTGAATTCTTGGCTCGTGAAATTCATAAGTAGCTTGAGGATAATGCTCCATCAAGGTAGCCCATGCCCATGACCAAGATAGATAATCAAACTTACCAACCTTTTGTTTGTGTTCATTGCAATCTATTTTAGATAGAGTATCCCATACACTTTTGCTATCTAAATATCTATGTAATATGTCGTTCATTTTTTTCTCCATTTGTTATTGAGTATTATATTCTACTCGTTTATGTTTTGCAAGTACCAATCTAATAATTCTTCTTGCGTACCAAACTTTTCTTCAAATACTTTAGTGTTATGATGTACACCTTGATTACCTTGATGATGCTCATGACACAATGGTATAAACTTCTTACTCTTTAATGCCATACCACCACCTGTTAAGTGATGTATCGTTGGCTCGGTGCGTAGTCCATAATGTTTCTTACAAACCACACACCCGAACTCAACTGCTCTTTGATATGCTTGTTTAGTTTTTTTATTAGGTGGTTTAGCCACTAAATAATAACTTCCCAAAACAATACGATAGCTGACACTATAATAAATACCTGCACATAATCAGGTAGTTCATTAAAGAAATTAACTAGCTTATCAATCATACTGCGTCCTCCCTTTTCTCATGTAATACATACTCAACGAATCTACAACCATCACCCTCTTTGTCAAGACTCTCAATGTTATATCCTTTACCTCTAAGGTTAAAGATAATAGCTGACAATCTTGTAGCTTTGTACTGAGTGATAGCTTCCCAAGTTGTTATACTTCCATAGTGTTTTAAGTGAGCCAATACCATTTGACTTTTATTCTTAGCTTCAATTAATAGTTTCATCTGATATATCCTCGTCAGTTTTACCTAGTCTTTTTTGCACTGCACTGTGCATGTGGTCGATTGCACCGTCTACAGTTTCTTGTAACTGTTCAATCATCCTGTCACAAAACCCAATGATTTTATCAAGGTCACTACTGTGTGATATCTTATTTAAATCTTTACATAAATCCTTTATTGTTTTGTATCCGTCTATCTCACCATTCATTTTGTCTATCATTTATTTCTCCCGTATTTTTTTATATTATCTACATGATACTGATAATTACTATCGGTATCACCCTTATGATTCGCAACATAAAATTGTGAGAATCTTACGTTGTGGTCATCAGTTTCTATCTTCAATGTTTTACTCTTTATATTCTGCTCTATGTTCTTCGATATGTCAAGGCACATTTGCATGACCTCTCTCAAATCAGGACACCATTCCTTTGTTTGAAACATAGCACTGTCCGGCAGGAACAAACTATCTATGACCTGTCTGATATGTGGTACACCATTGAGTGTACGCTTCCACACCTTACCGGTAACAGATAAGTTATTACCTTGCATACCTGTACCATATCCACTCTTAAACTTATGACCGAACAGAGTAGTCATCATTGTAAATAGATTCTTTATATCTTTGTCTTCAAGCATTACACCTCCTTATATTTTATATACTTTCTATGTAGCCCACGACCATCATCAACACCATCAGGGTATGCCTTGACTAGCAAACTATCTACACTGCCGGTCTCGTACATCTCACGCACTGCTATCATAGTATCTACGTCAGGTCTATGCCAGTCCCGTGGAAAGTATAGTGTTTTATAGAATGGCTTAAAATCTTTTTTCATTTCCTACTCCTTACAAAACCATACAGCTATTGCAATAGAAAATAAAGCAAACAATATCATTAATGTTTCAATCATCCTCTACTCCCGTTAGCCCACCTCGTTGCTATTTCATCTATGACCATGTCAATGTTAGGTACTACATCTTTGACACCCTCGTCCTCACATAAAGTACAGAACTCATCGACAGTCTTACTTGTTATCTCATCAACTGCATCTTCATATCTTTCTTCTATTATTCTTTCATTATCTACACTCATTGTTTTACCTCATCTAGTTCTAGTGTTATTTTATAATCGTATTCTGATTCTTCATCATCCCAACTTCTTATCTCCAACCCTTTATCAAGTAACAAATCATTTACTTCAGACAAAACGGTCTCAATTAAATCCTTTGAGTTTGAATCATGCCCCCACGCTACCCAATATTTTCTACCTTTTCTTACTCTAGTCTTAAGTCTCATCATTTTTATCCTCCAATATTTCTACATCAAAATCACTTAAACAATCTAATGCTACATCAATAGCAATTTGTTTGTAATCATCTTCATAATTATCATACAACCCTACATAAATATCTTTGTATACTCTAACTATCATCTCTATCCTCCATTATTGCTCTGCATAATTTTTCTATATCACTACCTCGTATATCTATATCAATATCATAGTCATCTATAGCACTTATGAATTGACTTACTGACCAATCATCTAACACCATAGCTCCTATCTTATTTAGCTCATCATTTTCTACACTCATTATCTTTCCTCCCATTTCAAAGCATTATCACTAAACTCTTTCAACTGTTCTAGTGCTTCCTCTTTGGTAAATTCTCTAGGCAATGCCATAGGTTCATCTGTACATTTAGCATCAACACCAAATGCAATCTCAAAAACTTCTTTTATAAACTCTTCATTACTCATTAATTACCTCCATTAAATAACTTATTATCTAAGTCTATTATTGTATTGTTATGTTTTGTATTGTTATGTAATGTAGTACGTACATTGTTCATACTCTTCTTGGTATAATTGTCTTGTGTTTCCTCAATCTCAGGCATAAGTATTGTCACAGTTTCCTCTGACTTTTCATACTTTATTAAACCAAATGCTCTCAAACTTCTAAGATGTTTGTCCAAAGTTCGTATACTTTTTATAGCTAAAATACTTTTTAAGTACGCAAACTCAAACTCAACTTCAGGTTTACCACCCTCATAGTTATCAGCTATCATTTGTTTTAATGTAATATAAAAACCCATACCCTCCAAAAAGTTAGAGCCACATGCACGTCTTACTTTACTATCTCTGTATTGGTTACTGTATTGTTGATACCATTTCATTTGCTTCTCCATCTGTTATGCATATCTATTTCATAAACCTCGTCTTTATCAATCTGAAACACACCTTTATCTATATAAACATGCTCATGTATTGTTGAGTGTTGCATATGCTCTCTAAAATACTCAGCTATCTTTTTCCTGCTCCATTTTTTATGGACTATACTACTGGGTAAGTCCTCATCAGGTATCCAGTAATCAATTAGCTCAACTGTTCTTGTTATTATCTTCATTTATTATCTCCTTACTAACCGTAGTTTCTTGCATAAGCATTTGCTTTCATACCACTGATAGCGTTCTTCTTAAGTCTTTCATTTCTTATTCTCTTATGAACAAGATGTTTATTTCTTTTCTTTTTCTTTACAGATATCTTAGATACCTTATGGTAATTTCTTTTTCTCATTTTTCTTTTCCTCCTTTTTTTTCTTGCCGTATATCCTATCCCAGTTCTCATTAAATGTTCTATCATCTATGACTCTAGGTCTACGATTACTACCTTTACTTAGCTCAAGTAATATATCTTCTGTCTTCATTTGCTTACCTCCCGTTACTATCAGGTGGGCATGTCGTACCCACCTAACATAACATCTCTGTTTATTCAGCTACCCCATGTAGCATGAATTCGTTTTACTCTTTATCAGATTCAAGCTCATCAATCTTATTCTCAAGTTCTTCTCTTAAGTCATCAATTGATTGCTCAATCTTATAATCAATATCACCCTCATCAACTAAGTCATAGTCACCTATACAAAAGTTATTTGTTAAGTATCTATCAACTTCATAATCAATGTCAGGTTGCTCCATATCATCTATACTCTTTTGTAACTCTTGATTCTTAAGTGTTTGCTTTGCTACTGCATCAATCAGTGCTTGGCTCATCAAGTCTACTCGATTGTATAACCCGAATGTAAGTATGTTTAATATATATCTCTTCATTTTATTTATCTCCTGTTGTTGTTGTTATATATTGCATTTTATTTCTTCTTTCTCAACTATCTCATACTCCAACCAACCATTGCTATCATCTACACCCTTAAGAAAAAAAGCTTTCTGTGTTTCATCTTCAAAGATATAAGTTTTAGTTATTTCTTTTTCAGTACCCCAAGTAATTGTTACCTCTGGTTTTATATTGTTGCTCATTTTTTTTCCTCGTTGTTGTTGTTAGTTGGTAGCTAGACAATATGCCTAGCCACCGTGTTGTATAACATTATACAGATTTGATTATGTCATGCAACCATTTCTTTTTTGTCTTGCAATCCGTCAAGATATTTAACCACTTTACTAGCTTGAGTAAATGCCATGTACAATGCTTTCGGGTTGTCTTTTATACCTTTAATCCAACTCTTAAGATACCTTGCGTGGTCAGGTCTCGGCTCGGAACTAACACCTAATAACCCACACAGAAAAGCACTACTTGTTTCAGCAACTAACTCCTCATATGCGTAGTCATTATCTCCGAATCTCTTACCCATAGTCCTGTTAAGTCTATCTTTATGTCCTGTCCAGTGTGCAAGTTCATGCAATCTTGTACCGTAAAAGCACTCCAATGCACTACTATCTTTTGTACCTTTATAGCTAGATAATTCAGGCATCTTAATAACATCTAAATCAGGTGAATAAAATGCTCTATTTCCACCCTCAATTATCTCAGCTTTAGTATTAGTTATATAGAATTCAACATTTCTCATGCGTTCAGGTAGTGGAATAGTCTCAGTTTTTTCTTCAACTATTTCATAACCGTCCACTTGCTCAGCATTGAACACTACATAATTTCTCATACACCAATATGAATCTATCAATGGCTCACCGTCATCAGTGGTGAGTTCTTTTGATTCTTTTTCTACCCATTTACTGAATACAATATGTGTACCCTTTTCACCTTTTTTGATTTTGTATCCTGCGTCATTCCAGTTCTTAGCCGTTCCATGAATTTGAGATTTCCAACCGTGTTTCAGTGATTGTAAGTACAGTATCAGCGTATTAAGTCCAACGTATCTAATGCCTGTAAATTGATTGTATGGAATACCCGTACTTATATAATCTTTAAGTCCACTATTCCAGTGTCCTTTATCAGTTTCCATAAGTCCAATCATAGTTTTAGATATGTCTTCTATAATCTTTTTAGTTTTCATTTTATATACCTCTGTATGTTGTTGTTTTATATACCATTATTGATATATATATAACCACGCCTAGACGTAGTTATATATATAACCCACCAACCGTGGCTAGTGGGTATATATTTATTATTTAGTTAAAAATAACACTGTCAAATATCTCATGAGTTTGTTGCTCATTAAAATATAATTTCCATTCAGGGTGTACATCATTTAAAAAATCTAAATGGTCGTATCCCATAGCGTGACAATCTAATATTTCATCTCTGAAATCTTCAATCAACTGTTCTTGCATTTCAATTATTGCGTTATATTTATCCATTTTTTTTACCTCGTTGTTGTTAAATGTTTTTAATTTTTAAGAATGATTTGTCTTCACTGAAAAGAGTTAGCTCAAGAAAATCACCATTTTGACAATTGATTCTAATATCTCTCGCATAAGTTTCTTTATTTCCAACCTTATGAGATTTATCAATTACTATTGATTCAATATCATGTAAACTCGTTCTCATATGCATCATTCTGTTAGCTTTTTTGTCCATTTTTTTAACCTCGTTTGTTATTGTTATACCTATATAAACCATTGATTTATATAGCTATAACACGGGTACAGATTCATTATTAAAACCCGTATAACCATTAAAGATAAACGGCACAATTAATGCGAATCTATACCCTTGAGATATAAAAATATAACTAACATTTTTAAAGTATGAGACTGGCTATTCCAGTAATACAATCAACCCATATCTGCCTGTTGATTCTGCATCTTCACTGTCTCG
>CENR01028386.1_pt1 | contig 12747 bp, 11 predicted proteins | sample 530181 | NCBI WGS metagenome assembly CENR01 (sample SAMEA2619677, study PRJEB7988) | marine metagenome | biome: marine biome (ENVO:00000447); feature: surface water layer (ENVO:00002042); material: "saline water (ENVO:00002010), including plankton (ENVO:xxxxxxxx)" | depth 5 m | reverse complement strand
GTACTCCGATCATGTCGTCGTGTCGGACCGGTTCGTTGTCAAGGTCCCCGATGGGATGGACCCGGCGAACGCAGCCCCGATGTTGTGCGCCGGGATCACGACCTATTCGCCGCTCAGGCATGTGGGCGTCAAGAAGGGCGATCGGGTCGGCGTCGTCGGTATGGGCGGGCTCGGGCATCTGGGCATCAAGTTCGCGCGTGCGATGGGTGCCGAGGTCATCGTCTTCACCCGCACGGAAGACAAGGTCGAGGAAGCCAAGTCCCACGGCGCGTGCGAGGTGGTGGTGACGGGCAAGGACGGCGCGTTCGACGCCGTCGCGGGCTCGCTCGACTATGTGCTCGATACCGTCCCCGTGAATCACGATTACAACCCGTACATCTCGACTTTGAAGATCGACGGCACATACATCATCGTGGGACAGCTCACGCCGCTGGAAACCCCGATCGAACCGGCCCAGCTCATTTTGGGACGACGCTCGATCATTGGCTCGGCATTCGGCGGCATGCCCGAGACGCAGGAGGTCCTCGACTTCGCGGCAGAGCACGGCGTGACCTGCGACATCGAGATGCTCGACATCAAGAACATCAACGAGGCCTACGAGCGGATGAAGAAGAGCGATGTACGCTACCGCTTTGTGATCGACATGGAGACGATCAAAGGCTGATTTGCCGAGTTATAGGTTGTGTTCCCAGGCCAACATTGTATGATGTTGGCCTGTTTTACATATGTAAGGAGCATGATGATGGCGACGATAACAATCCGCGATGAATCGACCGGGCTCGGGCATGAAGATCGGATGTTCACGCTGGAGATTCCCAGCGAGTCGATGACGGTGCGTGAGTTGATCCGCGAGCGGGTGTATCAGGAAGTTGACGATTACAACCGTGCAGCGCGTGAACAGACGGAATCGCCGCGGTTTTTTGGGCTTGTGCAGCCTGAAAAGCACGAGGCCGAGCTCAACGAGCCGCTACGGGCCAAGGAGTCACGCAAGACACGCGAGCTGGACTGGAAGAAGCAGTTTGAGGTCGCGATCGACGCGTACGAGCACAACCAGTTCATCGTGCTTGTGGGCGATGAGCAGACCACTTCGCTTGATCAGAAGATCGAACTGACGCCCTCGACCGAGGTGGTGTTCCTGCGTCTAGTGATGCTGGTGGGTGGGTAATCGATGAAAATATTAAAGTCGTTCGGGACCAGTCGATGCTCGGAAGCAGAAGCGTTCTTGAAGTCCATTGATGATCAGGAGCTGAACTCTGATGTTCAGTATGAGCCTTTGCTCAAAGAATGGGTAGAGCGGTGTAACCAACTCGATCGGGAGACTCGCTTTGCATTCTGCATTCTTGTAATTGAGGAGTGCCTGTCAATCGAGCGCAAGGAGAAGCGAGTAACCTCATTTATGACCGGCTGGTATCGGCAGGGAGTCAAGTACGACTTGGTTTCAAAGAGTATCACGAAGGTGAAGCCAAGCCCTAATGAAAGTTATGAGCTCTTAGTGGGCCTGAGTCAGGCGCAGAGGGAGTACAGGCTTACCACCGCGTTTCGGGCACTGATTCGTTATGTCGTTCAACACTGGGAGCAGAGCAAAGAGCACCCCAAGCTTCATGAGGCAGTTCTTACACTTGAAGAGCAGCTTCGTTCGCATCCCGATAAAGATAATCGGAAGCTCGCGGTGCACATTAATGAGCAGATCCATGGTGAGGCATTTGTTCCGATTGAGCCTGGCGAGGCATGGTCTGATGCGGTTCTTGCAGAACTCAACACGGATCTGGAAGGCTATGCAGATGCGTATCGCCGAATGCTCATGCACGCATCATCGGCATCAGGCAGTAAGCCGTCAAAGAAGTGGCTGAAGCAATCTGAGACGCTGATCGATGAGCTCGGAGAAGGTGCATTCATCCAGGCTATGGCACGCTGGTTCCCATTGGTTGCAAAGCCCAGAACCGCTCCGAGCCCGCGGCAAGACTGGCGGTCGGGAGCGATGGGAGATTTGCTCATCACGGATCAGAACTCAGAGATCCTTAAGGGGCTCTGTTGGTTCTCTAGTGTCCTAGAGGACGATCATCTCGCAAGGCTGTTGGGTTCGCTCGCGATCGAATCCTACAAAAAGATCCCCGGCATCGGTCCTCGCGCCGTCAAGATCGGAAACGCGGCTGTTTATGCCTTGGGCGCGATGCCCGGGAAAGCCGCGATCGGGCAGCTCGCGATCCTCCGGATCAAGCTCAAGTTTGCCAGCGCGCAGAAGCTGATCCTCAAGGCACTCGACCGGGTCGCCGAGCGGGAGGGGATCCCGCGCGATCAGATCGAGGAGATGTCGGTTCCCTCGTATGGGCTCGATAAGGTCGGCTTTGGTGAAGAGCAACTCGGTGAGTACACCGCCCGCCTGATCGTTTCGAGCAGCGGCAACACCTCGCCGGGCAAGCTGGTATGGGTGAAACCCAAGGGCAAGGAGATCAAGTCGGTCCCCGCCGCGGTCAAGGAGCAGTTCCCAGACGAACTCAAGGAGTTGCGAGCAAGCGTCAAGGACGTCAACAAGATGCTGCCGGTCCAGCGGGACCGCATCGACGGGCTGTTCCTGCAGCGCCGCAGCTGGCCCGTGGCGCAGTGGCGTGAGCGGTACCTCGATCATCCGCTGGTGGGGACCATCGCACGCCGGTTGATCTGGGTCTTCTCCGAAGGTGATGACCATGTCGCCGCGGCGTGGCTCTGCGACGACCCGGAAGGCCCGGCCCACGGCGAGGGAACACTCGTGCGTGTTGACGGGCGAGTGTATGAGCCAAGCGAAACCGCCACGGTCTCGATGTGGCATCCGATCCACGAGGACGCCGAGCCCGTGGCGGACCCGGTCCGGGGCGATGTGCTCGCGTGGCGTCGGTTCTATGAGGAACGGGGCATCGTGCAGCCGTTCAAGCAGGCCCACCGCGAGGTCTACCTGCTGACCGACGCGGAGCGGAACACGGAGGTCTACTCCAACCGCTTCGCGGCCCATGTGCTCCGTCAGCATCAGTTCAACGCGCTGGCGACGGGACGGTTCTGGAAGAACCAGCTGCGGATCATGGCTGACATGGAGTGCCACGCCCCCCGCCGCGACCTGGAGGCGTGGGGGATCCGCGCGGAGTTCTGGATCGAGGGCATCGGGGACGACTACAACGAGGAGTATGTCAGCCCGGCGGGCGCGTTCCTGTACATCGCGACCGACCAGGTCCGCTATTACGCGATCGAAGCCGCCCAGAACATGGGGCACGCGTGGAGCGGCCCCTATCAGAACCGTGGCGCGGATGAGGACATCAACCACCCGATCCCGCTGGAGCAGATCCCGCCCATCGTGCTCAGCGAGACCCTCCGGGATGTCGATCTGTTCGTCGGCGTCGCCAGCGTGGGCAACAACCCCGAGTGGGCCGACGGCGGCCCCGAGGGCCGATTCCTGGACTACTGGCAGTCGTACTCGTTCGGCACACTCACCGGCACCGCGCAGACCCGCAAGGAGCTGCTCGAACGCCTTGTGCCGCGCCTCAAGATCGCCTCGCAGTGCGAGATCAGGGACAAGTTCCTCATCGTCCGCGGCAATGTGCGGACCTACAAGATCCACCTGGGCAGCGGCAACATCCTGATGGAGCCCAACGATCAGTACCTGTGCATCGTGCCAACCAGTGCCATGAGCAAGGGACCCGGAGGCGAAAAGGTGCACCTCCCGTTCGAGGGCGACCGTGTGCTCGCGATCATCCTGAGCAAGGCGTTCATGCTCGCGGACGACCACAAGATCACAGACAAGACCATCCTCACGCAGATCAATCGCTGAGTTGCCCGTTCACCCGAGCGTCTCACACACCACCCGGCAGATATCCTCCGGCTCACTCATCCGCCCCGTCCCCGTGTGTCGGCACGCCTGCCACCCCACGCCGGGGCCGACTTGTTTGAACCCGTCCTGCTCGGCGAGTTTGACATTGCGCAGATTGCTCGGCTGATTCCACATCTGGTCATTCATCGCGGGCGCGAGGATGACCGGTGTCTTGGTGCGGTTGATCGCGCTGAGGATCAGGGTGACGACATCGTCCGTGCGTCCGTGGACGAGCTTGCTCAGCATGTCCATCGTGCACGGTGCGATCAGGGCCAGGTCGCAGCGGTCCGCCAGCGAGATGTGCTGGGGGTCTTTCGATTCGATGTGTTCCCACGAGCTCGTGTAGACGGGGTTGCCCGAGAGCGCCTGGAAAGTAATGGGGGTGACGAAGTTCGTCGCGGCCGGGGTCATCGCGACGGTGACCTGCGCGCCCGCTTGGGCGAGGCGCGAGACGACGGTGCAGACCTTGTAGACCGCGATGCCGCCACTGATCCCGACGAGGATCGATTTACCCTCGACATGCGGGCGCAGGGAGTCCGGCGCGAGCCAGTTCTTCGCGTTCGAGTCAGATGATAACATGGGTAAACCCCTTGTTGTGGGGGTTAGAGCAACGGCTCTTCAGCGACCGCCTGTTCGGGAGCCTGATCGATGAACTCAAGGGTGATCTTGTCCTGCATGATCTCTTCGACCACGATTTCAAGATCGGTACGCCCGTCGCGAGCGACGAGCGGGCGTGCGCCCTCCATGAGCTGACCGAGTCGGCGCTGGATCAGGGCCGTGAGCTTGAACTTCCCGCCGACCTTTTCGACGATTTCGTCACTTTTCAGGGCTTCGATCATCTGCTATCCTTATGGAGCTTCGTGCGTTCCCGTCGGGATCGATCCCGTTCGGGCGGTTTGGCTGACATGCAGCCGCGCGGGGGCAAGTATAGACACGCAACGGGTTTGGGACCAGTAGGAATCTGGTTTGGGCGGTTTCTCGGCAGAGGAGAAATCGGACGATCTGATCCGAGGCGTCAAGTGTGCGAGAGGGCTTGTATGACGATGTCCACGATGACGGGGATGAACCCGGGTTCTGATTCTATGTTCAAAATTGGCGATCAGGTCGTTCACGCGTCCAAGCCCGAATGGGGCAAGGGCACCGTGGTCAGCGCCGGCGCGGCTACCCACGAGGGGAAGAAGTGCCAGCGCCTGAGCGTCCGGTTCTCCCGCGCGGGGCTCAAAACGGTGATGACTGGGGTGGCCCCGATCGAGCCCGCCGGGCAGGTCGCGGAGGTCCTCAAGCCCAAGGACGACGCGCACCACGATCCGCTCCCGATCGCATCCGCGGGGCACAAAGAACTCCTCTCGATCATGACGGGGATCCCCGAACGAGCCCGAGACCCGTTCGCGACCGAGGCCCAACGCCTGCGTGCGACCCTGGATCTGTATAAATATGACTCCGATGGCGGTGGCCTGGTCGATTGGGCCGCGGCACAATCCGGGCTCGCGGACCCGTTGTCGCGGTTCAATCGCCACGAGCTAGAGGAATATTATCGGATGTTCGAAAAGAATCTGCGCAAACACCTTTCTCAGGTGGTGCGAGACGCGAACAATGTCCCAGCCGCCGAGTTGGTTTCGATTGCGAAATCCGCTCCCCCGGCCGCCCAACGGGCGTTGCAGAAGCTGCACCGCCCGCGTTGACGAAACGCAACACCCGGCACAGCCGGACCCGTCTCGGAAGGATCCGGGACGACTCAAACATCACACGGATGCTCAAAACGGACTGTCTGGACCCCACGGAGGGGATCTTCCCGGACCCGGCGATTTCGTGCGCCTTTGGCACGGCGTCTGGCCCAATGCGTGCAAGTGGAGTGGTGTCGGCGGCAACGCGTCGGCAGACATCCAATCCAGAAGGGAATCAGACTATGAAAGAGAACGAGTTCCAGAGCCGTCTTCAGAATCTCCTTGAGCAGATCGACACACTCCCCGAGTCAGAGCGCCCCAAGCTCGCAAAGCTCGCGGAAGAAACCCAGCTGCGCCACACACGCATGAAGAAAACCATCGGCGAACTCCAGGAGTCGCTCGATCATCTCCGTCTTTCCGTCAAGTACCTCGTATTTGATCTGGAAGCGACACGCCGCGAAAACAAGTACCTCCGCAACATGCTTGAGAACGGCAACGGCGCCGAGGGCGCGGATTGAGCATCGAGCAGCGGTCACGCTCACACGCACAAAGAATGGATCGAATCGATGCCGGGTGGGTAGGACGAACCCGGTGTGCTCAGAACGACGACTCCTGAGCAACAGGCACATTCATTTCGGGTGGTTTTAGTCTCCCGCTCGATCTGAATGCCTCTCTCCACAAAGCCCGATCCGTTCTTCCAACGGGGTCCGCGATGCGGGCCCCGTGTGCAATTGAGGGCGTGGAGACGATTGAAGCGCCGCGAGGATGCCCCTATCGTCTCTGCCCTGCTAGAATGCAGCAGGCCCAGAATATCTGGGTTGATTGGATCGGTGCCCGAGAGGCTGAAGGGGCCGGATTGCTAATCCGGTGTACAGGGTAAACCTGTACCGAGGGTTCGAATCCCTCTCGATCCGTTCAATGAACAAGCCACCTGCAATAGGTGGCTTGTCGCTTTTTGCAGTTGGATTGCGGCTTTACCTCGAAAATGAAGCCCCTTTCATGCACCCTCCCGTATTGGTTTCATCTCTCATACCGAACCTATTGGTATCAACGACGGAGCAGCCATTGCTCTGTCCAGACCGCAGGGAGACGAAACAATGATCAAGGTTCAGCCCAAATATCTGAAACGGTACGCCCAGATCGCGGGGTTGCTCGTCAAATACGGGCGACGCGATCTCGCCGATCAACTCAAAGTGGAGGGCGTACCCATCGAAAGCGACGAGAACGATGCGCAGGACCCCGCGGATCTCGCGCGGGATCTGGAAGAGATGGGGCCAACCTTTGTGAAGCTGGGTCAGCTTCTCTCCACGCGTGCGGACCTGCTCCCCCCCGCATACCTTGACGCGCTGAAAAATCTTCAGGACGATGTCACCCCTGTTTCGTTCGAAGAGGTCCAGGACCTGATCGAGCATGAGCTGGGTGCCAAGGTTTCGAATATCTTCGAGTCTTTTGACGAAGAGCCCATCGCCGCGGCATCGATGGCTCAGGTGCATCGGGCGACGCTCAGATCCGGCGTCGGCGTCGCGGTGAAGGTTCTGCGGCCGGAGATCCGCGAACAGGTCAATATCGATATCGAAGCGATCACCAGAATCGCAACGGTGCTCGACAAGAACGCGAAGTTCGCTCGGAAGTACGATCTGCTCGGCATCGCGGAGTCGCTCGAACTGACAATCCAGCGTGAGCTCGATCTGCGGATCGAACTGAAATCGACACAGCAAATCGGGGCCATGATTGAGGAATACCCAGATCTGATTGCGCCACGGGTGTACGAGGATTACTCCAGTGCGAGTGTTCTCACGATGGAATACATCTCGGGCGCAAAGGTTACGGATGTTTCCCCGGCTGTTCTTATCGATCTCGATCGAAGCGGGCTCGCCGATCAGCTCTTCGATGCATACCTGAAGCAGGTGCTCGTCGAGGGTCATTTCCACGCGGACCCACACCCCGGGAACATCATGCTCACGCACGATCGAAAGCTGGCGATCATTGATTGCGGGATGGTCGTGCATGTCGGTCCCCAGACGCGAGGGCACATGATCAACCTGCTCTTTGCGATCAGCGAAGGGCGAGGCGAAGATGCCGGCCGAGAGGCGGAGAAGCTTGGTCGCAAGATGGTCCACTTCGATTCCGAGGGGTTCCGCCACGAGCTCACGCAGATCATCTCCGAGCACCAGAACGACACGGTTCATCGGATGCCCGTCGGTCAGGTGCTCATGTCGATGCAATCCGCTGCGGGGACGAACGGTCTGCGTATTCAGCATGAGATCCGCATGCTGGGCAAAACCCTTCTCCATCTCGATCGAATCATCGAGGTCCTCGATCCTAACTTCAATCCGGCTGAGGCACTGAAAAAGAAGTCCAGCTCGGTTGTTCAGCGTCACGCGCTCGAGGATATCTCGTTCAATCAACTCTTCCGGTCCGTGCTAGAAACAACGGACCTGCTCCAGCACCTCCCGCACCGGATAAACCGGTTCACGGAGTTGCTCTCAGAGAACAAAATCGAGATCAAGGCCGACGCGGTAGACGAGGAACATCTTGTTCAGGGCCTGCAGCACATCGCGAACCGGATCACGGTGGGGGTGATGCTCGCCGCGTTGGTGGTCGCCGCAGCGCTGATGATGCGGATTGAAGCAGACTGGACCCTCTGGGGATACCCCGGTATCGCGATGATTCTGCTGATCTTCGCCGCGCTTTCGAGCTTTGCGCTCATCCTGCGGATCATGTTCAGTGGATACCGAAGAACATGAACGAATGATTTCGAAGACTTCTATAGGGCTCTGATCTGCTCGCATGCGTCATGGATTCGTAGAATCTGTGCATGATGTATCGACGATTGATTATCGTATTGGCTTTGTTCGTCTTGAAGGCTGTCCCGTCTGCGTACGCGCAAGCGCACATACACGAGACACAAGAGTCTTTTCGCCATTCGGGGTACGAGTTCCTCTGGGACACGATCCGGGATGAGTTTGAAACACGCGAGTTTGAGCGAGATCAGGACGCAGAGCAGTATCAGGGGATGATGGACATCATCATCCGCACTGGTGCTGTATACGCGCAGCCTTACAGAAATATCAGGTTCGGCACATTCGAGTTATATCCACACATCATCGAACTCGATGAGGATCCTCCGTTGTACGCGCAGTACCGCTATCACGGGACCGTGGCTCAGAATGGATCGGACTCGCCGAGTGACGATTTCGAGGGGCACGCAGACGCGTTGGTGCGGATTGCGGAACGGATGGAAGACGCGGCGTATCCGGCCTATGTCATCGGTGCGACCTGGATCCGTGCAGCAGAGTTTTACCGCGACGCGGGATTGGAATCGACTCCTCGGGCAGTGCTCGCGCGTGATCGCGGCATGGATGAGCTTGTGCGTGCGGCATCTCTACAGGATGTTGCGCCGGAACACCGTGAGTTTGTCGCTGAGCGTGTGAGCAACTTTGGGTGGAAGTACAGCGCGCTCACCGACAAGGACAAGGAACTCCTGTGTGAGCGTTATCTCACAGACCCGGGTGTTGATCGATGGGTCGCGCACTTTGCGATCGGCAAGCTCCTGATGCAGCGTGGGTGGGATGCGCGTGGCGATGGCTGGGCGTACGAGGTCACCCAAGAGCAGTGGGCGGCCTTCGGTCAGTACATGAAAGATGCATACGGGCACCTGATGCGTGCGTGGGAGGCACATCCGCACTGGGTCCTGACCCAGGCGCAGCTCATCAATATCGACATGGCTGCGGATGTCGATTCGCAACGCGATGAGCACTTCTGGTTTCAGGACGCGCTGCGATACCGTGCGGATCATGATGGTGTATGGGATAACTACGCCCGGGCGATTATGCCGCGATGGGGTGGGAGTCTTGAGGCGATGTATGCACTCCTCGATCAGGCGATCGAACTTCACAACAACCCTTCGAGCATGGCGTATATTGTGGTGGATCTCATGGCCGACATCACCTGGTCCGAGGAAGATGCCCATCTCGTGCTGCTCGATGCAGAGTACCTGAACACCGCGACCCAGCTCATGCGGGATGAACTCGCAGATCCAACGCCATACAAAAATGTGTGGCAGCAACGGATGATGCTGCGGACCCTCGCGATGGGGCAGTACAAATCAGGGAATCTGGTCGTTGCGAGTGAACTCCTCCGAGCAGGAGGGGGGATGACGGACACGGTGCGGTACCCATGGGCAGAAACATCCGAGTTCACAAGGCATGCGCCGATGCTCTCAACCACGGCGTCCGAAGAGATCATCGCCGCGCTGCAGGCGAGTCGTGATCGAGATCTGAACACCGCTCATCGCGCATTCAAGGACGCTCGGCGAATACTCGTGCGAGACGCTCCAGATGCGGAAATTCACGGCGATCCGTTGGGGGAAATCGATCGATTCATCGATTCGATTTCGTCGCGGATGCCGAAGATTCCCTTTTACGCGATGCCCGTGTTCCAGATCGGGGCGGGCATCTGTGTTCTGGCAATGATCGGGTTTCTGCTCTTCGCTCGATTACGCTCGCAACACTGACAAAGAGCACAATGATCTCGCGAAAACAGTTGACGAACGCCCACGAGATGATAATGTGTTCTCAATAGCAATGAGACATCTCCGTGCCATATGCTGGATGATCATCGCGATCCTGCTCCTCAACGGGAGTGGGGTGGTGTCGTCACTGCACAAAATAGTGCACCACGCCGGGGATGACACGCATGTCTCGCATTGTGATCACGACGCGGACCACAGCGAGCAGTCGAACGAGAAGGACGATCTTCCCGTGCCTCAGGATGAGGGCTGCGAGATCTGCCTTGGTCTCGCGGGGTTGAATCTGATCCCTGTCGAGGAACCGCTTCGTGTTGTGACCTTTGCGAACTTCACGGCCGAGTTCATTGTCGCATCCCATTCCGCTCACACGCGCGATCCTCTGGGTGAATGCCCCGCTCGCGCTCCCCCTGTCTGCTGAACCTGATGGATCTTTGAATCACTCAAGGTTTGTCGTGCGCGTGCAGCTGCGCGCCGACACAGGACAGGGATCAGCCCTATGCACTCACAACCGAATCGTGGACGCCGCGGCGCGTTCACGCTGATCGAGCTCTTGGTCGTTATCGCGATCATTGCGCTGCTCATCGGGATCCTGCTCCCATCTTTGAGCAGCGCCCGTGCGAGTGCGCAGCGGGTGGTCTGTCAATCGAACATGCGCCAGCTCGAGTTGGCGCATCAGCTGTATATCGAAGACTACAAGGGGCGGTTCATCGACGCGGCACTCCCACACGGATCACTCGCGGGTGATGTGCGATCAACATGGTTGATCGCGTTGCAGGACTACGGCGCAGCGCCCGAATCGCTGTACTCGCCGGTTGATCGATCCATCTGGCGGAGCGTTGAGGACGGGGGGAGCGACGAGGGAGCTTCCCTCGTCCAGCTCCGTTCCTGGTTCGAGCAAAACGAGGATCTGCTGACGGACAATGACTTTGGAAATGATCCGGAGCAACCCGAGATCGTGCGTCTGACCAGTTATGGTCTCAACGGCTATACGGCCCAGACCGTCTCACCGTTCCTGAACCCGGATCCGGTGACCGGGCGTCGTCTGGATCAGGGCAACGCGTACACCAAGATCACCCGCATTCCCCGGACATCTCAAACCATTCACTTCGTCATGATGACCCCGATCGCCAGACGCTTCGGTGAGCCCATCGATTCGGAAGCGGACTTTGCCAAGGCGGACCATGTTCATCCCAACGAATGGGACTTCTCGTTTATCTCAGAATCGGCCAGCGCCACATTCGCGAGTTCACAGATCTGGCTCAACGCGCACGGCGGCGAGCCCACCAGCCCGAGCGGCAAGAGCAATGCCGCGTTCTTCGATGGGTCCGTGCGGACTCTGTCGTTCGACGAGATGTATCGCGATACAGACCACAATCTCTTCCACCCCGAAGCAAGCCCGCCCACCGGCGTGCAGCCATGATCGGAGATCAAGATGAAGAACATCATGAATACATGCATCCCGCTCGCTCTTGCGATTTCGTTCACCAACGCGAGTGACCTGCACGACGCGGACTACATCCTCGCGATTCAAGACAACCAGATCGTCACGGGTGTGATCGATCCGGATTCTGGCGAGGTGGTGTATCCCTCGCAGATCAAGTCCGCGATCCTCGGTGCGGAGGGGTTCCCCAACTTCACGAACGACCCCGGATTCAACGCCGAGCTGGGGCAGCTCAACCCGGGCATGTTCATCGGGTTCTCGATTCTGCGGGCTCCGCGTGTCTGGGACGGCGCGGCGATGGACTTCGAGACCATCGCGACCGAGCAGATCACGGTGCGTGCTGCGGCCCAGAACATCGTCGCGCCGAGCACCGATACCCGTCTCGATGGGATCGTCTTCGGGCAAGCATCAATCACCCCGAGTGCCACATTCCATCATCACATGCAGTATCTGCTCAACGGCGGGCTCCCGCCGGTGGTTGAGGGGGTTTGGTTGCTCGAACTGGAGCTGTGGGATGAATCGGGCAGCGTCGATCCCTCAGACCCGCTGTACATCCTGTTCGCGCAGGGTGAGGGCGAGGATCAGCTTGAGGACGCCATCGCGTGGGTCCAGGACAACCGGATCGGGTCGCCCTGTCTCGCGGACCTGAATGGCGACGGCTCGCTGGACTTCTTCGATGTCAGCGCGTTCCTGACAGCCTACAACGCGCAGGACCTCGTTGCGGATTTCAATAACGACGGGCAGTTCAACTTCTTCGATGTCAGCGACTTCCTGAGCGCGTACACGAACGGATGCCCATAACACAGATCACGGCTTTTCTTGGGTTTGGAGACCCATTTGTGAGGAGAATCGAAATGAAATGTACAGCACTCATCGTTTGTGGCGCAGCAGCGTCGCTCGCACTCGCACACGGCGAAGACGCCGACTACGGGCTCGCGATCATCGACGGCTCGGTTGCCGTTGGGCTTGGTGACCACGATACGGGCACCATCACCGAGTTCGGCGAGCGCGTGTTCGCAGCGGAAATGGCGCTCAGCGGTTCGAACTGGTTCGCCGACGAACCCGGTATCTTTATCGCTGAGAACTCGCTCGCCGACAACACCCAGGTGAGCTTCACCCTGACCTCGGCGCTGCTCTACTGGGACGGAACCGGCTCGGTGAACTTCTCGCAGGCCGCACACGCGATGAACCTGACCTTTGGGCCGGCGAGTGTGTCGACCGCGTTCAACAACAACCCAGTCGCGGGGTTCTCGATCAACTACGACGCGGATCAGGC
>CENR01030315.1_pt1 | contig 12805 bp, 8 predicted proteins | sample 530181 | NCBI WGS metagenome assembly CENR01 (sample SAMEA2619677, study PRJEB7988) | marine metagenome | biome: marine biome (ENVO:00000447); feature: surface water layer (ENVO:00002042); material: "saline water (ENVO:00002010), including plankton (ENVO:xxxxxxxx)" | depth 5 m | reverse complement strand
GATTTTTACAATAGCATGGCACGGTGGAGTTTTAACCTGCAAATTTACTTTTTGAACAGTCGGTTTCGCCAAATTCTGGATATTAGAGAAAGTGGCAAAAAAGTAATACAGGACCGCACTATTTATGAAGATGCTTACATCTTTGCACCTAACCTGCACGCTATGGGCCTTATGACCAACCGTGATTTTGAGAATTACAAATCACTGTTTGATCTTATGGAGAGTGTCACTAAAGGGCCGGATTTGCTTATTTACCTTAGAAGCAGCATCCCAAATCTGGTAAGCCAAATTCACAAACGTGGTCGTGATTATGAAAACAGTATTAGCATCGATTACCTAAGCCGTTTAAACGAACGCTATGAGGCGTGGGTGCATGATTACGACAAAGGCAATTTACTTGTTATAGACGTGGACAACCTGAACTTTGTAGACAACCCTGAAGATTTAGGAGCTGTAATTAACAAGATTGATGCAGAGTTGCATGGATTATTTTAACCTAAGCTCTCTTTTTCTAATCGCACCTCTTTCATTATAGTAAGTTACTTTTTTTTTCTTTTTTAAATTTCGGTTTCAGATATTATATCTCTGAAAACTTAACATTTCAGCAACACAGTAAGGAACTGTAATTGTCGATTTTTGCATTAAAGACAAGAAGATTCATGGCCAAACTATACAATTCAAAATACTATCACAGAGATCTTTCCTGGTTGCGTTTTAACCACCGTGTTTTACAGGAAGCTGCGGACAAACGAAATCCGTTGTATGAGCGTATCAAGTTTTTGGCTATATTTTCATCTAATCTGGACGAGTTTTTTAAAGTCCGCGTGAGTGATATCAGGCAGATCAAAAAAATTGAAAAACCTCTTCGTAAAAAACTTATCACCAAGCCTAACAAAGTTTTAAAAGAAATAAAGAAGCAAGTAGAGTTACAACAGGAAGAATTTGGTTCTATCTTTAAAGATCAGATAGTTCCGGAACTCAAAAACCATCAAATTCACCTTATTGGTTTTAAGGAGTTTTCCACCAACCAAAAAGAAATTGCCAAGTCGTATTATCAGGAAACCTTAAAAGACAAGGTTAAAATTAATAAATATAATGCTTCTGAAGAGAACCAGGTATTTGTTGAGAACGAGGCACTGTATCTAACCACGCAATTAAGCGAGGATGAATTTGCAGTGATAAACATTCCGGAGGACGAACCTCGGTTTTTTACATTTCCGAAACACAACGGAAAGCACTACATCACTTTTATAGATGATATTTTAAAGTATAACCTGCGCCAGAATCCCAAAATGGAGCAAAACATTACTTTTTACAGTATTAAAACATCCCGCGATGCCGAGCTGTATATTGAGAACGAGCTCTCTGGAAATCTTGCTGAAAAAATAAAAAACGCATTAAGTAAAAGAGATACAGGGCAGGCTACCCGTTTGTTAATAGACCAGCATATGCCTGCAGCGTTTCAGGATATTATTAAGAAAGCTTTGGACGTTTACAATGCAGATATTGTGAACGGGGGAACCTATCACAACTTTAAAGATTTTTTCGGTTTCCCAAACCCTACAGAAATAAATCTGAGTAATGAAAAGCTAACACCACTCCCGCATCCTGTTCTGAAGGCCAGCCCTTCTATTTTAGGCGAAATTGAAAAGAAAGACCAGTTACTACATTATCCGTATCAGTCTTTTGAACCTCTCATAAAATTACTGGAGGAAGCAGCTTCAGACCCTGAAGTTACCACTATAAAAATGACCATCTATCGCGCTGCAGAAGAATCCCGTCTTAATGACGCCATTGTTACCGCAGCCAAAAACGGAAAAAAAGTAATTATTTTTATTGAAGTAAAAGCCCGTTTTGATGAACACAACAATTTGAAATGGGGGAAAATATTTGAAGACAATGGAGCGACGGTTATTTACAGTTTTCCGGACATTAAGATCCACAGTAAAATTCTGTATATAGAAAAAGAAACCGAAAATGGAAAAAACCGCTATGGCTATATCGCAACCGGAAATTTCAATGAAAAAACGGCGAAGCTATACACAGACTTCGGTTTAATGACCTCGGATAAAAAAATAACTAAAGACCTCAACAAAGTTTTCCTCGTATTACAGCAAAAATTACTGGTTCCTAAAACCAAACGTCTTTTGGTTTCGCCTTATACTACCCGCAGCGGGTTTACAGAGTTGGTGCAAACTGAAATGCAATTTGCCAGAGCAGGACAACCTGCCAGCATCACCTTAAAAATGAATAGCCTTGAAGATAAAGCTATGATCAAGTTATTGTATCAAGCTAACAATGCTGGTGTAAAAATAAGACTCTTAATTCGGGGGATTTGCTCTCTGGTTCCTGGCGTAAAGGGGCAAAGTGAACATATTTATATCACTTCGGTTCTCGACAGGTTTCTGGAGCATGGACGTATCTATATGTTTGGAAACAATGGAGACCCTCAAGTTTATATCGGTTCTGCAGACTGGATGAAGCGAAACCTGAGCCACCGCATTGAAGTGGTGACTCCCATTTTGGATGAAGATCATAAGAAAACTATTCATGATTTAATTGAATTGCAACTTCAGGACAACGTGAAAGCCCGAGTGGTAGATGCACAACAAAAAAATAATTATGTTGAGAATACCCACCCTAAAACACAGTCGCAGCTGGCAACGTATGGGTATATTGAGAATATATTAAACGGGTAAAATTACTTTATTTAAACAACTTCTATTTTGTGTACTAAAGGGTAATGGCAACTTTCGAGTTTCTCCGTGTATCACAGCGCGACTCTGTGCACCTCCGTGGAATAACTATTACACAGAGATTCGCAGAGAAAATAGAGATTCGTGGAGGCATTGTTTAATAAGTTTACTACTCATTTAATTTCAACACCATTTATTGTTACTTTTAAAGTAAGTCTAAAGAATAAACCCCTGCTCTCTGGCATGTACAATCGCTTCTTTACTACTTTTTACTAACACAGCGGGAACGGTTTTGTAGTTTTCAAAAAGGCCTTGAATACGCATTACTTTCTTTCTATGTTTTACACTTCGAATATATATGGCCTTGATTCGATCCGGAAAGTTTTCGGCAATTTCCAGATAGATATCTGGATCGTGCTCCCCTCCGTCTCCAATTAGTATAAATTGCTTATCTGGATACGTATTTAAAATATCGATGATCTCAGTTTGTTTTTGAGGTTTTTCGGCTTTTTCCTTACCACGCATCGCACCTAACGTTCTTAATAAAATAGGACCTTTTGGGAAATTATTTTTCCGAAGAAAAAGTTCTAAGTACCTGTACAAATTCCACGGGCTGTGGCTCACGTAAAAGACTGGATTCGCCTCCTTACCATTTTTTCCCCGGTGTAATAAATGGTAAAAATCTGCTGCGCCTTCCAGCGGACTTCTACTTTCAGCATTTTTAAAAAGTGTGTTTAAAATGAGCCGCCATTTTAGAGTTGAAGTGACTCCGGTGTGAAGAATGGTATCATCTATATCGCTGATTACCCCAAAACTGCTTTTTTCTGAAGGAATTAAAATTTCTCCCTGAAACCTATTATTGTTTTGAATAATTCTATCTGAAAAATTTTCCTCAAAAGATAGTTCAAATGCGAGCCAACCTTCGTCATTAGCCATTGTATCCAACCCTGAAACATCCTTCTTTATTTTGAAATAACCGGCAGCATCTGCCGTAGTATAAAGGACTGAGTCATCTGGAAACTTAATGCGTACTTTGGTGTTGGGAATCTCATCAGCCTCAAAACGCTTCCATGCAATTTTTAGTAGAGAGAAGAATCCGCGTTTGGACAGATCGATGTTTTCATCTTCCAAGGCTCTGCCACGCGCATAAAAGTGATGCGAGTCGCCATAACTTTGAAAAGGGATAATTTGTAACGGGTCTTTTTTAAAGAAATTCATGACTATTTTCGCAGCTTTAAAAATGCCAACCTTCCGGCCATAACCAAATTAATAATAAACCGGCTACAATCGAGAGACCAAATGAAATTCCAATCCATTTTGCTAATTGTTTCGTCCCTAAAGTTGCTGCCATAATACCTTTAAACACAAGGTTTGAAAGTGAAGCCAACAAAATTAAGCGCCATCCGCTGCTGGTTTCTAAGCCTCCGTTTTTCATTAACTGGGAAAGTGAAAGAGTGATTGCATCCACATCGGTAAGGCCACTAATAATAGAGACTACATAGAGTGCTTCATTTCCAAATTCTTCTTTGGTAAAAGCAACAGCCAGAAGAATGAGTCCATACAGCAAGCCAAAAATAAGCGCGCTCTTAAATTGCGCCGGGTTTTTGGGCTCTGGCATTTCATTATCTTCTTCTGCATCGTTTTTATTGATCAGGTAAAAGAGCGCTACACTAAGGGCAATCATAAACACAAATTCGACCGCAAGTGGCACAATTAGTTGTGGGAGTTTTTCGGGAATTACCACGCCAATTTCAACCATTACTCTGGCCAGCGCTACAGTAGACGCTACAGTAATCACAAAAGCTGCCAATTTACCAATGTTTTTGGAGTTGGCTGTTTTACGAGCATAACTCACTGTAGTTGCCGTGCTACTTATAAGCCCTCCAAGCACGCCATTTGAGATAACACCCACGTTTTTACCTACAAACTTATAAATGAAATATCCTATAACGCTTATTCCAACAATTAAGGTCACCATCATCCAAATGTTCCTTGGGTTGAGTACATCTAATGGTCCGTAGGTCTGGTTTGGTAGAATTGGGAGAATAACTAAAGAAATCCCTGCAAACGTCATAATGGCTGCCAGGTCTTTGTCTTTTAAATTTTCGATGAAGTTGTGAAGACGTTCTTTTATATAAAGCAAGACTGCCATAGCTCCTCCTACAATGACGCCAATTACCTGACTACCCAACACTAAATAAGCCCCTATGGCAAACATAAGCAACGCCGCGACTTCGGTGGTTTGCCCTATGTCGGTTTCGTCCAGCTTCTTCATTTTTATGACATTTGCCACCACTAAAAGTGCTGTAATTGACAAGCCAATAGCAGGAAGAATAAAGGGATTGTCTAAATCTCTGGTTAGGAAGCCTGATACGACACCTAAAATTGCAATTAGTGTAAATGTTCGTACACCGGCCATTTTATTATCGGTATGCTGTCTTTGCAGGCCAATAAGCATCCCGAGGCCGAAGGCTATCCCTAAAGTTATAAGGTCTTCATAATTCATTGTAATGTGAAGTTAGGAAATTTCACAAAAAAACCCTTCCGTTCTGGAAGGGTTTAGTTTATTTTTAACTAGTTGTCATTAGCCATTGGACTTTTCAACCACAACTTTCTTTTCAACTTTAGCGCCACCTTCTACCTTTACATTGGCACCTTTTATAGCTTCAACTTGTTCTTTTACCTCTTCTTCAGTTCCGGTAAAGACTTTAGTTTCAGTTGTTGCCTCACCATCTTTAGTGGTTGTAATGGTAACTTCAGCAGTTGATACATCTCCTTCAGAAGACATTTCAACCAAAACCTCTTTAGAAACTTCGGTTCTGTCTGCGTCTTCAACTTGTTGTAGTTGTTTATCTGTTAAGATAGTTTCGTTTCCATCTTCATCTACAAAAACCATTTCCTCGGTCATAGCACCGTCTGCAGTATGATCTGCACTGTGCCCCCCCAGGATTGGAGCAATTACCAGTCCTATTAAACAGGTAAGTTTGATCAGGATGTTCATAGAAGGTCCAGAAGTATCTTTAAAAGGATCTCCAACCGTATCTCCGGTAACTGCTGCTTTGTGTGCATCAGAGCCTTTATAGGTCATCTCACCGTTAATTAGTACCCCAGCTTCGAAAGATTTTTTAGCATTATCCCAGGCACCCCCGGCATTGTTCTGGAAAATTGCCCAAAGCACACCACTTACGGTAACTCCAGCCATATATCCTCCCAGCATTTCTGCAATGGCAACTTTTTCCATTCCAAAAAGTAACGGGAAAAATGCAATCACTAATGGAAACCCAATAGTTAATACACCTGGTAATAACATTTGTTTCAGAGAAGCTTCTGTTGAAATTGCCACACACTTATCGTATTGTGGCTTTCCAGTACCTTCCATAATACCTGGAATGTCTCTGAACTGACGACGAACTTCCTGTACCATTTCCATCGCAGCTTTTCCTACGGCGTTCATAGCAAGGGCAGAAAATACTACGGGCACCATTCCACCCACAAACAACATTGCCAGTACGGGCGCTTTAAAGATGTTAATACCGTCAATTCCTGTAAACGTTACATAAGCAGCAAATAATGCTAATGATGTTAGAGCTGCAGAAGCAATGGCAAATCCTTTTCCTGTTGCAGCAGTTGTGTTACCTACTGAATCTAAGATATCGGTTCTTTCACGTACAATTGGCTCTTGTTCGCTCATTTCGGCAATACCACCAGCGTTATCACTAATAGGTCCAAAAGCATCAATTGCTAATTGCATAGCCGTTGTTGCCATCATTGCGGAAGCTGCTAAAGCAACACCATAAAAACCTGCAAATGCATACGATGCCCAGATGGCACCAGCAAATAACAATACCGATGGGAAGGTAGAGATCATCCCTGTGGCAAGACCTGCAATGATGTTTGTTCCTGCCCCTGTTGAGGATTGTTGTACAATTTTAAGGATCGGTTTTTTACCTAATCCGGTGTAATATTCGGTTACCGAAGAAATTACGGCTCCTACCACAAGACCTACCAGCGTTGCATAGAATACACGCATACTGGAAATCTCTACCAGTCCTTCACCGAAAAATTCCATTTTCATGGTCTCAGGAAGCATATACATACAAAGACCAAAACAAGCTAAGGCTACAAAAATGATTGATGTCCAGTTACCAATGTTTAGAGCTCCCATTACCTGAGATTCTTTAGCATCATTACTTTTAATACGTACTAACATGGTACCTATGATTGAAATAATAATTCCTGCACCAGCAATTGCCATGGGTAATAGAATAGGTCCTATTCCTCCAAAAAGGTCGTCAATGGCACCGCCCATATCTTTAATTACGTAATTACCCAACACCATTGCTGCAAGTACTGTTGCAACATACGATCCGAATAAATCTGCTCCCATACCGGCAACATCTCCTACGTTATCTCCTACGTTATCTGCGATAGTTGCAGGGTTACGAGGATCATCCTCAGGAATTCCAGCTTCTACTTTACCTACAAGATCGGCTCCTACATCGGCAGCTTTTGTATAGATACCTCCACCCACTCGTGCGAATAAGGCAATAGACTCTGCTCCCAGTGAGAAACCAGCTAGCGTTTCCAATACAATGGTCATATCCATTGTATTTGTCCATACACCTCCCATAAAGAAGTGAAAGAAGAAAATAAAGAAGGCTGTTAATCCTAATACAGCAAGACCTGCAACACCAAGTCCCATTACCGTACCCCCTCCGAAAGAGATATTTAATGCTTTAGGTAAACTTGTACGTGCAGCTTGTGTGGTACGCACATTTGTTTTGGTAGCAATTTTCATCCCTATATTTCCTGCATAGGCTGAAAAGATTGCTCCAAAGATAAAGGCAACAATAATTAACCAGTGTGTGGTTGGAACGACAAAGGCAACTACAGCTAGCAACACACTAACTATAATTACAAATATGGTAAGCAATTTGTATTCTGCTTTTAAGAAAGCAAGAGCTCCCTCATAAATGTGATCTGAAATTTCTTTCATTTTTCCGTCACCGGCGTCTTGCTTCATCACAGAAGATTTTTTTACAAGCATGTAAATAAGACCGATGAGTGCCAAGGCTATTGGCATGTAAATCATAATTGATTCCATATTTTTTGATTTGTTAATTTAGTCGGCAAAAGTATGAAATTAACACCAATAATAAAACCCTGTTAAAATTGCTTTAACAGGGTTTCTAAAATATTGTATTATTAGCATTAAAGAGAGTACTTTTAACGAATACTCACATCTTTTACAGGAATGTCACTAGAGCGAAAACGGTCTACGCATTTAGCAACAATATCTTTAGCTTCGTTTACATCGCCCCAACCGCCAACATCTACTTTCTTTTCTTCTAAGTCTTTATATACCTGAAAGAAATGCTCAATCTCTTTAATAAGGTGGTCGTTTAACATACTCAAGTCATTTACCCTACTTGCAATAGGATCACTCACGGGAACACAGATCACTTTTTCATCCGGTCCTTTTTCATCTGCCATATGGAATACTCCAATGGGTTTTACCTCCATAACACATCCTGGAAAAGTAGGTTCAGTTACCAATACCAAAACATCTAATGGATCGCCATCCAAGGCTAATGTTTCTGGTATAAAACCGTAATCTGCAGGATACATCATAGAAGAAAATATCATACGGTCGTAACGTATTTTTTTCAGTTCAAAATCGTATTCGTATTTGTTTCGGCTTCCTTTGGGAATTTCAATTAGTACGTCAAAGGTATTTACTTTATCTGCTGTCATGGCTTAATTCTTTTACTCTTAAGTTTTTGCCCTACGTTTTTTAGGGGGTGCAAAAATACACCTTTTTCGGTTTTTAGCCTATTTGTTAGCAGTTATAATTGTTATGAAATTGTGAAGATTAAACTATACATTGTTTTCGAAATTAAAACGAAAATCCAAAAATTCCAGTCACCCCAAACTTTCTGGCTTCAGGATTGTCTAGATAATTTCCTCGGAAGTTGAAATCTAATCGGAAGATTTTGAAAATGTTTCCTATTCCAACACTGTATTCGTAATAAATATCTTCCGGCGCCTGCAACAAGGTTCCATTGGGAGCATTCAAGGCAATGTTTTCATCCGAGATCTGCCCATACACAGCTCTAAAACCAACTACCTCTCTTAAATCCAGCTCACGTAATAACGGAATTCTTGAAAAGATCCTTCCGCCAAAATTATGCTGCAAATGCAATGATGCGTAGGTATCGCTTACAAACTCATAAAAATCCAGATTACTAAACGTATTGTACAGACTAAAAAGGGTTTGATTTCCAGGGATTGGACTTAGCAAACCAAGAGGAACCGGATCGAATATTTTACCTACCTCAACGGTTGTAAATAAACGCCCTAAACCACCTATATTCCAGGGCTTACTATATAATCCCTGCAATTTAGAATATTCAAAATCTCCTCCAAAAGCGTCTTTAACACCGTAGGTATAGCCTAGGTAATAGTTTGCAAAATCGCCATCGTTAATTACAGTTCTTTCTACACCATATCCAGATGTTTTTCTTCCAGGGGCGTAAAAAAGACCTAATTCTATTTCAGGTTGTGAGATTTGAGATTTTACGTTTCCATCTTCATCGAAATAAGCAAGACTGAATGTTTCGGTGGCAGACTGTAATGTTCGGTAAGATCCTGTAATGCGGGCCGTAAAGTTTTTTGCTGGGTCAAAAGAAAATCCCGCTGTTGTTAAATTTACCCGCGTTAGTTTATCGTTTGCACCTACAGTAATTAGCGCAGAAGAGGCAAGACTTCTTCCCAATACATCGTTGCTGGTTGTTAAGCTAGCTCCTGTTTGTTCGGTATCTTTTCTGTTTCCTCCAAAAACTGTCAATCTGCTCTTTCTATCTAGCAGCCATTTTGCTGAAACCCCATATTTGAATCGTTCGTCCCTGAATCCGTAGGCACCAAATACTTCCAGTCGCCAGGGATCGTTTTGACTAAAGTAGGTTCTACCTCCTAATCGCAGGCGTAATCCTTCGGCTTCGTTAAAGCCAAATATTGAAAAAACCGGCCCTACATCTACATTTCCAACCTCGTAATATCCCGATGCCAGCGTCGCTCCAATTTTATAAAATGTCTGGAAACGAGGAACGGTCTTTAGAGTATCCAGCATTCTATAGACGCCCTCTTCATCTTTGTTGAGCTCTTCCATCCGCTTTTCTGCCCAGAATTCGTCCGGGCGGTTATAAATCTCCTCGTTGTAAGGATCTACCTGCTCGCCATAAAAGCTCTTTTCCTTCGGAATATCAAACGAATAATTATCGTATAAAGTAGTTCGTCTACCGTAGACCCCCTGGGCTTCTTCTTTTTTTCTGAAACTGAAATCACTTAAAAAGTAATCCCGGGTGATCAGAAAAATAGAATCGTTTAGCACATCAAATTCCTGTTCAATATACACTTCACGCACCCAGTTAAGGTTGGCACTTTTTGACGCCTGAAGATTAATTTCTTTGATCGCAAACGTAGTATCATTCACCCAAAAATCACCTTTAAAGGTAAGCTCTCCTTTACGGCGCGGATAATACACAATGTTATAACACCACTTATTATCACGGTAGGCACTGTCCAGCAATACGTAATTGTAAACATCTATTCCTGTTCGGGAAAGCGGACTTGTGAAGGCTTTGTCAAAAAACTTGAGGTAATTTTCATACACATCATATTCCTTGTAGAGATCTTTTACAAAGGCAATGAGTGTCTGGTTGTTTTCAAAACCACTGTTCTTATTTCCTTCCAGAATTTCTTTTTCTTCATTCAGCAAGTTATCGCCATATACTTTCGAAATAGCCTCATTTATAAATATTGGCAAATAGCTATTTCCCGTAATGTTGGAAGTGTCTATCTGGTCCCAGATAAACTCCATTCCCTTAAATATCTTGCTCTTTATTAAGGTAGAATCTATAGTATTGAGGTCAAATTCCAGCTTTTCATATTTATCGTAGCTATACTGGTTAAATTTTTTCACCCCGTTCTCCCGCCGGTTTTCCCAGATTTTCCGAAGAATTACAAGTGCAGGATTGTCCTTTTTTGAAGTTTTCCCACTAAAGATTACCACTTCATCCAGAGCAGAAGCTTCTTCAGTCAATTCTACTTCCATCTTATAGGTAGTTTTTCCTTCTAAAGGAACTTCCTTTGTTTCATATCCAATAAAAGAAAATAGTACAGCAGTATAATCGTCGTCACTTTCCAGATAGAACCTACCCTCTTCGTTGGTAATAGTCCCTACATTACTATCTTTAAAAATAACATTGGCAAAAGCAACAGACGTTCCAGTGGCATCCTTCACCACACCACTCACCTTGGTTTGTGCTGATGCAAAAGTTGTAAGTAAAATAAAAACCAGATAGTAAAAGTGCTTCATAAGTAGGTAACGCTCAAACTGCTATTAAATTTCAGCACTTTAGCGAACGCAAATAACGTGATTATTGGATTGTTTGACAATTAAAATAATCTTAAAAACATCCTCACATACCCTCTACTTCGAATGGGAGGAACAAAATAAGGAGGAAATCATAAAAAATAATTCCAAAAAAAGAAAATCCCAATTTTTTCTTTCAACCCTCTAAAGCGTGGGTAAAATAGAATTTGGAATTTGTTCTTTGATTATGAACCTTCTTGAAAAGAAGAATAAATTAGTCCTTGTACATGACCTTCTTTACTGCTTTAATGACATCTTCACTATTAGGCAACCATTCTTTAAGTAAAACAGGGGAGTAAGGTGCTGGGGTGTCTGCCGTGTTTATTTTTACAATAGGAGCATCCAAATAGTCAAATATCTGACTTTGCACCTGGTAGGTAATTTCAGTAGCTACATTTCCAAAAGGCCAGGCCTCTTCCAAAACCACTAGGCGATTGGTTTTCTTAACCGATTCCATAATGGCATCGTGATCCATAGGACGAACGGTGCGTAAGTCGATAATTTCACATTCGATACCGTCTTTAGCTAATTCCTCAGCTGCCTTGTAAGCTTCTTTGATAATTTTTCCGAAGGACACTATTGTTACATCTGTCCCTTTTCGTTTTATCTCGGCAACCCCTAACGGAATAAGATATTCCCCTTCCGGCACTTCGCCTTTATCCCCATACATTTGCTCACTTTCCATAAAAATTACGGGATCATCGTCACGGATAGCACTCTTGAGCAATCCTTTAGCATCTGCCGGATTACTAGGCACTACTACTTTTAAACCCGGTGTATTGGCAAACCAGCTTTCAAAAGCCTGTGAGTGTGTGGCGGCTAGTTGACCCGCACTAGCGGTTGGGCCACGGAAAACGATAGGACACTTTAACTGTCCCCCACTCATTTGTCTAATCTTTGCAGCATTATTAATGATCTGGTCAATTCCTACTAGGGAGAAATTGAATGTCATATATTCTACGATTGGTCTATTGCCTGTCATAGTACTACCAATAGCAATACCCGCAAAGCCAAGTTCCGAAATAGGTGTATCTATAACGCGCTTGGCGCCAAATTCGTCCAACATTCCTTTACTGGCTTTATAAGCACCATTGTATTCGGCCACTTCTTCACCCATTAAATAAATGGACTCATCCTTGCGCATTTCTTCGCTCATTGCCTCGCAAATGGCTTCTCTAAATTGTAATGTTTTCATGTGGACTTTTTTTCTAGCTATTGATACCCTGAATACGACAGGAAGACAAAAATAATATTATTTGAGAGTACTTAAACCCTATCAGACAAATTTATTTAGTTTGGCTGAAATTTTACTATGCGCGCATAGTATTTCTGAATAATATTTGGTATCTTTGACATCCTAAAAATTTACTACAAAAACAGAAAATATATGAAGATTTTAGTATGCATTAGCCACGTGCCGGATACTACTTCCAAAATTAATTTTACCGATGGTGACACAAAGTTCGACACCAATGGCGTGCAATTTGTAATTAATCCAAACGACGAGTTTGGTCTTACCCGCGCTATGTGGTTTAAAGAAAAACAAGGTGCAACTGTGCACGTTGTAAATGTTGGCGGACCCGAAACCGAACCTACATTACGTAAAGCTTTAGCTATAGGTGCAGACGAAGCCATTAGAGTAAACACACCAGCAACCGATGGATACAGCGTTGCC
>CENR01030072.1_pt1 | contig 12827 bp, 15 predicted proteins | sample 530181 | NCBI WGS metagenome assembly CENR01 (sample SAMEA2619677, study PRJEB7988) | marine metagenome | biome: marine biome (ENVO:00000447); feature: surface water layer (ENVO:00002042); material: "saline water (ENVO:00002010), including plankton (ENVO:xxxxxxxx)" | depth 5 m | reverse complement strand
CGCTGACTGATACGGACTGCCAGCGATTTCTCGATTTGATGTAAGTGCTCATTGAGGTGGCCACAAAGATTAGCCAGACGAGATGTGCTGGCTGGCTCCAGGGTCAGCTGTTGCGTGCTTTGTTCCGTTGCCATGTAGCTGGAAAATTACCTCCGGCGTCAGTATCTGCGCCTAATATGTTATGAAAATGGCTGTTTTGACTATGCTGTTTTAACTATATATGGAAAGTATAGAGCAAGTTAAAGCTGGCCTGCCAGTGAGTTGGGGTAGGCCTCGAGAATTTTTACCTCAGCAAACTGGCCAATCAGACGGATATCATCACATGGGAAGTTTACGACACGGTTATTCTCCGTTCTTCCTTGCAGACTGTTAATGCCCCGTTTGGACGGTCCGGTGACCAGGATTCGCTGTGTGCTGCCGACCATAGACTCACTGATGGCGGCAGCATGTTGCAGAATTTGGGATTGCAGCACCATGAGCCGGTGCCTTTTCTCCTTCTCACTGGTTTCATCGCTGAGCTCTGCAGCTGGCGTACCGGGTCGGGCACTGTAGATGAAACTGAAAGATGTATCAAAGCCAACCTCAATAATCAGATTCATGGTGTCTTCGAAATCCTGGTGCGTTTCACCCGGGAAGCCGATGATGAAATCCGATGACAGGCTGATACCCGGCCGAATCGCCTTTAAGCGGTCAATGATTGCCAGGTAGTCCGCTGCAGTATGATCGCGCTTCATCGCCTTGAGTATGCGGTCTGAACCGCTCTGTACAGGTAAGTGTAAATGGCTGACCAGTTCAGGCACATGCTGATAGACGTCAATCAGGTCGCTGGAAAATTCAGTCGGATGAGACGTTGTGAAACGGATCCGGTCGACTCCTTCGAGCGCAGAAAGATAAGTTATCAGGGTTGCCAGATCCACTAATTGGCCATCATGGGTCATGCCTCGGTAGGCGTTGACGTTCTGACCCAGCAAATTGATCTCGCGAATACCTTTTTCAGCCAGGTGCGCGGCTTCCGCCAGCACATCGTCAAAAGGGCGGCTGACTTCTTCACCACGGGTGTAGGGTACTACGCAGAATGAGCAGTACTTGCTGCAGCCTTCCATAATGGTCAGGAAGGCTTCACAGCCTGATACGCTGGGCTCCGGCAGGCGGTCAAATTTCTCGATTTCCGGGAATGTTACGTCCACCATCGGGATGCCGCGTTTTCCCTGGTCCAGCATGTCCGGCAGTTTGTGCAGCGTTTGCGGACCAAATACGACGTCCACATAGGGCGCACGCTTGCCGATGGCAGCCCCTTCCTGGCTGGCAACACAGCCACCCACTGCGATTTTGACATCAGGACGGGCTTCTTTCAGTGATCGCCAGCGCCCCAGCTGATGAAATACCTTTTCCTGAGCTTTTTCGCGGATTGAGCAGGTATTCAGCAATAAAATGTCGGCATCTTCGGGGTTGTCAACCACTTCTGCGCCTTGTTCGACTTTCAGCAGGTCGAGCATCCGGGACGAATCGTATTCGTTCATCTGGCAGCCGTGAGTTTTGATGTAGACTTTTTTACGCGGTGCGCCGCTTTGGTTTTGCATACTCATGAGATAATTCGATGAAAATTCAGGAAAGTGGTCGATTATAACAGGGAATTTCCTACTATGCTGTATCTGTAAGAAGGCTTTGCGATACAATAGCGGGTTCTGTTCGGTTTGATCCAGAGGTTCCCCATATATGGCAATTCGCCAGGAAGTTTATCGCATCACCTTCCTCAACAAAGGCCAGGTCTACGAAGTCTTTGCCCGCCAGGTTTATCAAAGCGAGCTGTACGGCTTTATTGAAGTTGAAGAGTTTGTGTTCGACGAACGCAGCCAGATGGTAGTAGATCCAGGTGAAGAAAAGCTGAAAATGGAATTTCAGGATGTGAAGCGAAGCTTTATTCCCTTGCAGGCCATCATACGTATCGATGAAGTTGAGAAAACCGGTGTGGCCAAGATCAGCAGTGGCGACAACGTTATGCCTTTCCCGGCACCCGCCTTTAGCACGCGCAATAACGACAGTTGATTTCCTTCTTCCCTTAACCGGTCTTTCGTCGCTAGCTCCTTCCCGGTTCAGTCTCGATTCAGGCGTCATTGCGTATAACTGACCCTGACATTGATACAAATCGGGGAGGTGTGAATCATGTTTCACGGAAAAATTACCCAGCTTCAGTCCGGTAAACGTCAGTCCGGGCGGTTGGCGCGGGTCGCTGCCATGATCGCGGTAGTCGTTGCTGGCGCAGCCTGGAGCGCTCAGGCATCGGCCGACATTACGGTGATTTACAGTAGCGATGACCGTGATAGACATCATCATAGACACAATCACAGGCACCATAATGATGGAGTGGGGTTGATAGGCAGCTTACTGATGCCAGGCTCGGTTCACTTCCAAAATATCCGGCATTCGCACTTCGATCGACACCATAACCGTTATAGCAGGCGTGACCGATATGACAGGCATGACCGATATGACAGGCATGACCGATATAACAGGCGTGACCGCCATCGCCATCCACATGCCAAGCACTCACGGCATCGTGAGAGTGCCCACGGTAATCGTGGCCGCTGGCAGAGTAATCGGCATCGCGAAATCATCTACGTGGATAAAGATGCCAGGCATCGAGGCAATTATCGGGATGTAGAGCGTCGCAGTGTGATTATTCGACGTCGTGACAGGTAATTAAAGTAACGAAACAATCGGGGTAAGAGCACCGCAAGAGGTTATCAAGGGGTAACAAAGTTAGCCCTGGCTGTCAGTAACTCAGCCAGGGCATTTTTTTGATACGGGTGCCTATGCGCTGATCAGGCTGCCTGCTCCAGCGTCGCAATTTCAACACAAAGTACAAACACCTGCATGGCGGCATCAATCTCTTCCAGGCTGGGGAAAGAGGGTGCCAGGCGGATGTTGGTATTTGCCGGGTCCTTTTTGTAAGGCCAGGTAGAGCCAGCCGGTGTGAGTTTCACGCCCGCATCGGCGCAAAGCTCGATAACGCGTGTCGCCAGGCCTGGCTGCGTATCAAACAGAATGAAATATCCGCCCTGGGGGCGAGTCCAGGTGCCAATGGCCTTGCCGTTCACTGTTTTATCACCCAGGCCTTCATCCAGGTGCTTCAGCACCAGTTCGAACTTGGGCTGGAGAATGTTTCGGTGCGACTGCATCAGTTCGCGCAAACCATCCATGTTTTTGATAAAGCGCATATGACGCAGCTGGTTGACCTTGTCCGGGCCAATGGTCGAAATCCCCAGGTAAGCGACGAAATTCTTGATATTCTCTTCAGCAGAGGCAATGAAAGAAATGCCTGCGCCTGCAAACGTGATTTTCGACGTTGAGCCAATGATAATGGCATTGGCTGCTGTGCCTTCAGCTTCGCTCAATGCCAGCAGGTTGGCCAGCTCCGGCGGGTTGTCGGCCAGGTGGTGCTCGGCATAGGCGTTATCCCACATGATGCGGAAATTTGCGCCGGCGATTTTGCCCAGTCTGGCAAAGCGTGCCACCACTTCATCCGAGTACACGATACCGTTCGGGTTGGCGTATTTCGGTACACACCAGATGCCTTTGATCAGTGGGTCTGATTTGAGCAGAGATTCGACCTGATCCATGTCTGGGCCGTTTTCGTCCATGGTAACCGGGATCATTTCGATGCCGAGTGATTCACAGACCGAGAAATGGCGGTCGTAGCCAGGCGCGGGGCAAAGGAATTTGATGCGTTCACCGTTGCTGGCGTCATTCACCCAGGCGCTTTCCGGTCCGCTGACACCGTTCAGGTAGGCATGCACGACATACTGATACATCAGTTGCAGAGAGCTGTTGCCGCCGACCATGACCTGGCTGACTTTAGCGTCCAGATACTCGGCGGCAAATTCGCGTGCCTCGGGTATGCCCAGTCCACCGCCATAGTTTCTGCTATCAGTTCCATCGGCACAGCGGTAATCGCCTTGCAGTGCGCCATCGAGGCCATTGCAAAGATCCAGTTGGGCGGTTGCTGGCTTGCCTCGCGTCAGGTCAAGACTTAGCTGTTGCTGTTTAATCTCTTCCAGACGTTGATTCAATTCCTGAAGACGTGATGCATTGCTCATGCCGACTTTGAACTCCTTGATAATGAGTAAGTAGAGTAGCTGGTGGCAGAATACCCGATTGCTTATTCCGGTCAGTTGCCAGACCAGCCCGATATTTTACAGTATACTCGCGGCAAACTCGATCTACAGGTGAAAAAATGGCGGATGACGATGAACAGATTTACCCCTTTCAGTTTCTGGGGCCAGATGCAGTCCTCGATGCCGTTGAATCACTGGGATATGAAGCGAATGGTCAGGTCTTTGCGCTGAACAGCTATGAAAACAGGGTTTATCAAATTGGCCTGGAAGGTGGAGACAAGCTGGTCTGTAAGTTTTACCGCCCGGATCGCTGGTCGGATGCCCAGATTCTGGAAGAGCACCAGTTTTCACAGCAGTTGAGTGACCTGGAGATACCGGTGGTAGCGCCTTTGTCAATTAATGGCGACACTCTTCAGGTTTGTCAGATAGAGGGTGAGGCCTTTCGTTTTGCCGTTTTTCCCTATCAACGCGGGCGTGCTCCAGAGTTTGACCAGGATGCTCACCTTGAGGTCATCGGGCGGTTTCTGGGGCGCGTGCACCGTGTCGGAGCGCAGGCAGCATTTACACACCGGCCGGCCTTTTCCGTGCAAAGTTTTGCCGAGGACTCAGCCAGTTTTTTGCTTGAGAATGATTTTATCCCGCTATCGTTACTGCAGGCTTATGAGTCACTGAGCCAGGATCTGATGGGCAGGTTAAATGACCGCTTTCAGGATGTGGCAGGGCAGATCTCGATATTTCGGGTGCATGGTGACTGCCATCCAGGCAATGTCCTCTGGCAGGACAATACACCATTCTTTGTTGACCTTGATGATGCCCGAAACGGTCCTGCCGTCCAGGATTTATGGATGTTGCTGTCAGGCGATGACATGCAGATGCAGCGTCAGCTGGGCATCATTGTCGAAGCTTATGAGCAGTTTAATGAATTTGATGTCAGGGAGTTGGTGCTGATCGAGCCGCTGCGCACCATGCGCATGATGCATTACGCTGCCTGGTTGGCGCGTCGCTGGGTGGATCCGGCATTTCCCAGGAACTTTCCCTGGTTTGAAAGCGAGCGCTTCTGGTCAGATCATGTGCTGGCGCTGCGCGAGCAACTGGCGGCACTGGATGCGCCGCCGTTGCGCTTGTCGGTTTTTCGCTGAGCTGATTACTCGGATGCTGAAAGCAGTGTCTGGATGGCGTTGTCGATCACTTCGATATCGCCATCACGATAACCTTCGTGAATCATCTGGATGTTGCCATCACGGTCGATCAGGAACGACGTGGGCATGCCACGTACCCCATAGTCATACATGACATCAGACGTTTCATCCGCCAGCAGTGTGTATGCCAATGGTGTTTCCAGGTCGGCCAGGAATTCCTCTGCGTCACTGACCGGTGCGTCAATCGTCAGGGCCAGTACCTCAAACCCCTGGTCCCGGTATTTTTCATACAGACCATTGATTTCAGGCAAAGAGCGTAGACAGGGCAGACACCAGGAGGCCCAGAAATCGACGTATACCACTTTTCCCTGCAATTCAGAGAGTGTCGTCCTGGGATCTTCAGGGCGGACACCCGGCAGGGTGAAATCAGGAGCTGCCTGGCCGGTTTCCACGCTGTAAGCAGGAAACGCTGGCAGCGCCAGGACGGCGAATAAGCTGATTATCACGCTGGCACGACTGAATTTGTTGAATAAAATCATAGCTGTTTCAAATCCCGGTATCAGGTTCAGGCGGCTTGCAGGTTGCCGAAACTCTGCATCAGCTCCTGCCAGCGCTGGCGTTGCAGCTTCAGTCGGTACTTCACTTCACGGTATTTGTCGCGCAGCGCCAACTGATCCCACTTTTCATGCAGTTGTTCATATTGCTCGTGCAACTGGGAGGTCTTGCTGTCATACCATTCCTGGCGATGTTGCGCCCAGAGGTCCAGCGTTGTTTTCAGTTGCTGGTACTCTTCTTCCAGCTTCTCGCGCCATTTATCGGCATTGGCTAATGAGCTGCATTTTTCGCTGGCCATGCGGTATTGCATTTCCAGGCGCGCCGTCTCAATCATGAGTGGGGATACGCGCTTCAGGTCACTGGTCAGTCCCAGCCAGGAGCAACTGCGAATCAACCACTTGGTAGGGTCGTAGTGCCACCAGCGAACGCCGTTGCGGTAGTCCCACTGAAACGTATGATGATAATTGTGATAGCCCTCACCATAGGTCAGTAAGGCCAGTACCGGGTTGTCGCGCGCTGAGCTTTTCTTGCTGAACGTCTGTTTGCCCCACATGTGAGCCAGTGAGTTAATCAGATAGGTGAAGTGCTGGCTTAACACCAGTCTCAGCAAGCCGCTCAGCAGAATGCCTGCCATGATGCTGCCACCGAGGTAACCGAGGAAAGCGGGCAAGGCGATATTCATTATCAGCACCAGGGCCAGGTAATGTTTGTGCTGCCATCTAAGAATGGGGTCTCTTTGCAAGTCTTTGATGTTAGAGAAATCTTCCTTGCTGCTTTCGTAGTGGCGGACAATCCAGCCGATATGCGAAAACCAGAAACCGCGCCCGGCAGAGTAGGGGTCGCGATCATTGTTGTCGACAAAGGCATGATGTCGGCGGTGATCCGATGCCCAGTGGAACACATCATTTTGCAGGGCACAGGCTCCGCCAAGGGCGAAGATGGCGCGCAAAATGGGGTGCGCTTTGTAAGCTTTGTGTGACCATAGACGGTGGTAGCCGGCAGTGATGGAAATGCCACAAAACCCCATCATCAGTATGAATGCGACCCAGTCATACAAGGAATAACCGTATACCATACCGTACCAGGGCACCAGAATGGCGGCCAGCAACGGCGTCGAAGTAAACAGGATCATGTTGGTCCAGTTTATGGGGGCATGCTCGTCCTTGGGGGCATTGGCTGTGACGGAATCGATATTGGTTTTTTCTATCTCATGCATTAGCTACTGGGTCCGAAAGTTACTGATATAAAAAGGTTATCTGACTTTTAACTGGTTTTTCTCTGACTTTTATCTGGCTTTGAGGATGACTGCTAGATGAGTTCCGGTAACGCTGCTCATCGTTTCCAGATCAAATGTCCGTTACTATAGACAGGTTTAATGTCTGGCATATTACACGTAGACCGTTTGTAATTGAATAGAGTTCAACAATAATGGATGATCAATCACTAAAAGCCCAGCTCACTGATTTGCAAAGCCGTATGGCATTCCAGGATGACACCATACAGACTCTCAGTGATGTGATGGCCGAGCAGCAGCAACAGATATCCCGGCTGGAAAAAGCACTGGCGTTGCACCGGGAAAAACTGCTGGAATTGATGACTGACCTGGAGCAACGTGCCAGTCACAGTGGTCAGGTGGTGGACGAGCGTCCACCCCACTATTAATTGAGGGACCTGTTAATCCCTCTGGCCGATCATCAGGTTGTCAGCAAAGCTTAGTGACGCTGAATCGCGACCACATCGCTGGCCTGCAGGCCTTTATCTCCCTGGCTGACATCAAATTCAACCGGTTGCCCGTCCCGCAAGGAACGGTGACCTTCGCCACGGATGGCACGAAAATGTACAAAAACATCTTCGCCGTTATCTCTGGTGATAAAACCGAAGCCTTTGCTGGTGTTAAACCATTTGACCCGCCCTTGTTCCCGGTTATTGTCAGCGACTTTGCGGCGTGGTTTAGCTGGCTTGCGGGTGGGTTTATTTACTTTGGAGCGAGCCAGGGAAGCGTTGGCACTTAACAGACTGGCTACGAAAACAATAACAACTGACAGGATTAGTGAAACAGGTGTGGTTTGCTGGTTAAGGAAAAAAAGAAACGGTGTACTTAATAAAGCTATAGCCAATGTTGGCGCAAAAGTGGTTCGAATCATGGAGGTACTCACACGTCTGGTTATCGCTCAGTGATTCGAGCGATTGTTCGTTATTTTGTTATAAGATAATGATTGTACCCACAACGCCGCTACTGTCAAACCGAATTCATTCATTTTCATTTGCATTCAGCCTGAATTCAGATTGTCCCGTCTATGCTGTCACTGTAAATCCTGAGAACAGGATGATAACCAGTGTTTCAGAGGTGCAAGATGAACACAAAAAAAGCAGGTCAACGAACAGCAGGGACAATGGTAAAGACATTTAAAATGGTCGCAGCAGCCACTGTAGCAGGCTTGGTTGCAACTTCTGTGCATGCGGAATCGCAATATGTTTACGCTGACGTAGTAGATGTTCGCCCTATATATCAGGCAGTGACGGTTTCCGTGCCACAGGAAACCTGTTGGCAAGAACAGGTCGCCATAAAATCATCACGACGCGAGAGTAAAACACCGGTGCTGGTAAGTACGATTGTTGGTGGTGCGATTGGTAACGCGCTGGGCAGCAACAAGTCCAGCCAACGCGTGGGTGCGGTAGTAGGTGCCGTGTTGGGGCATTCAGTTGGCCGTGATATAGTAGCTTCGAATCGTCGTCATGAGCCTGCTCGCTACGAAATGGTAGAGCACTGCGAAGTCTCGGAAGTTTACCGGGATGAAGAGCGCATGGTTGGCTACCAGGTTAAATATGAATACGCGGGTGAAATTTACGCGATTCAGACTGAGAATGACCCTGGTGACCAGATTCGATTAAGAATTGATATTACCCCCACTGTATATTGAGTAGCGTCCTGGCGGCCGTTGCCAATCCAGTCCGGGTTGACGTACTAACGGTATTTAATAAAGGCGGTCCAGGCATGTTTCACTCTCTAACTCAGCGACGGGCCATACAGGTATCTGCTCGTGTGGCTCGCCGATCGGTATTCTCGGTGTGCTGGCTGCTAGTTGCCTGTTTCACTTTGCCGAGCCAATCGGCCGAGGTCGTGGCCCAGTCCTCTGGTCAGGGCGAGACAGCGCAGGAAGTCATAGGGCCGGTCAATGAGCGTCAGGCATTACAGATTGCCAGGGCGAGATTTGAAGGCAATGTTATCAGTATTAATGAAGTTCGGCAGAATGGTCGTGTACGCTTTCGAATCCGTATGGATAATGAGGGCAATATCTTTACTGTCTATATCGACAAGGCGACAGGTGTCGTTATTGAAGGTTAGACCGTTTCTAATCGCAAGTCAGGGAGTTTCGCATGCGACTGCTGGTCATTGAAGATGCCAGTCTGCTGCAACAGCAACTGCAAAGGACGCTGGAGGGAGCCGGTTATGTGGTGGATGTGGCTGGCGATGGCCGCACTGGTCTCTATCACGCGGTTGAGTATGATTACGACGCAGCTATTATTGACCTTGGGCTGCCGGAAATTGACGGTATTGAAGTCATCAGACAAATGCGTGAAAAAGGTCGGCACTATCCGGTTCTGATTCTCACCGCCCGTGGTGACTGGCAGGATAAGGTGGCTGGCCTGGATGCAGGTGCTGATGATTATGTGGTTAAACCCTTTCAGATGGAAGAAATTCTGGCCCGGCTGAATGCCTTGGTCAGGCGGGCTGCCGGCTATGCCTCCCCGGTGTTAAGCAGCGGTCCGATTGCTCTGGATAGTGCGGCAAAGCGTGTGACTTTACATGATGCACCGGTCGATCTGACTGCCTTCGAGTACAAAACGCTTGAGTACCTGATGATGAACCGGGACAAAGTCATCTCTAAAACCGAACTGACTGAACACCTCTATGCCCAGGACTACGATCGTGACAGTAATGTGCTGGAGGTGTTTGTTCGCCGTCTGCGTCAAAAGCTCGATCCGGATCAATCATTAAAGCCAATTGAAACCATTCGTGGCCAGGGTTACCGGATTCGGGATCTGGGCTAAGGATGAGGCAGCCTGCTGCATACTCCCTGCAATCCCGCTTACTGGCCTCAGTCGCTATTCTGCTGGCAAGTTTCCTGGGCTTAACCGGCCTGGTACTGGACCGTGCCTTTCGCACCAGTGTTGAGGCTGGCGTGTCGGAACAATTACGCGTACAAATCTACGTGATGCTGGCTGCGGTTGACGAGGCAGACGGTGACTTCTATTTCAGTGAGTCTCTGCAAGAGCCAAGGTTCAGCCAGATCGGTTCCGGACTGTATGGGTTTCTCAGTAGCCCGGACGATGGTGTGCTGCTAAAGACGCAATCAGCCCTGGATGTTGAACTTCCGCTGGAAATCCTGAACTTTGCACTGGAGCGCGGTGAAACACGCTTTGACCGTGTCCAGCTTTCTGCTGATACCCGGTACTTTCTAAGCACCTATTCCGTGACCTGGGAGAATCGTGAGGAGCCTGTTTTATTTACCGTGCTGGAAAGTCAGGACCTGTATTTGCTGGAAGTGAACAATTTTCGGCGTAGCCTCTGGTCCTGGCTGGGTGGTCTGGCTGTGTTGTTGCTGGTTCTGCAATTAACTGTTCTGCGCTGGGGGCTGTCGCCATTACGCACAATGTCGCGGGAACTGGCTGCCATCGAAAGTGGTGACAGCGATAGCTTGCAGGCCCGTTACCCCAGGGAACTGGAACAGGTTACCAGTAATTTAAACCTGTTAATCCAGACGGAAAGAAAACAGCAACAACGATATCGCACAACACTGGGAGACCTGGCGCATAGCCTGAAAACACCGCTGGCCGTGATGCAGGGCGAGATTGATAATATTGGCGGCCTAAAACAGACTGACAGTCGCAATGCGAGCAGCCATCAAACTCTGCAAGAGCAGTTGGACCGAATGAATCAGCTGGTGAGCTACCAGTTGCAGCGCGCCGTTAAAAGCGAAGCTTCACCCAGCCTCAGTCGCCATGTCCCTGTTGCCACCCTGGTCGCTGGTCTTTGCCGGGCACTGGAAAAGGTCTATCGGGAGAAACCGGTTGTGATTTCTCAGCATATTGATCCGCAATTAATGTTCCAGGGCGACGAGCGCGACCTGATGGAAGTGATGGGTAATGTGCTGGATAACGCCTGTAAATACGGCAATGGCCAAGTGCGGGTCAGCTCAGTCACTGTTGCTGAAATGCTAAAGGCACTACCTCAGGAGAATACGCCTGACTTCTTTACAGGCAAGGCGGCTAACCAGGCTCTGTTGCTGATTGAAGATAATGGCGGCGGGGTGGATGACTCTCTCCAGCAACAGGTACTGGAGAGAGGGGTTCGTCTGGACACCTTAAAGCAAGGGCAGGGCATTGGCCTGGCAGTGGTCAACGATATCGTGCAAAGCTACGGTGGTCATGTTGCCATTATGCAGAGCACTTTATTCAGTGGCGCTGCCGTTGTCATTCTGCTGGAAAGCCTTCGCCAGCTCAGGTGATAAACGCAGCAGCACAAGCGACCAATGTCATCGCGAAAAGAAACCATTTGATGGTGGACTGTTTTGCGTTAATGGCAAACTTGACGCTGAGGTGACTGCCGATCATGGTGCCGACGGCTAATACCAGCCCGGGTATCCAGCGAACCTGATCAAAGCTGATGAAAATGACCAGCGCCACGGAAGTGAAAGCCAATGTGCATACCATTTTCAGTGCGTTGGCTCTGACCAGGTCATAACGCAGTCCGCCAGCCAGTGCTGCCAGCAGGATAAATCCCACACCAGCCTGCACGAAGCCGCCATAAATACCGGCCACAAACAGGCCCAGCCATGCCGAGCGCGATTCGGAAGGGGATTTTACCGGTGTACCAGCAGGTGGCGCAATAAAGTTGGGACGAATCAAAATCACCAGAGTCATGGTCAGAATCGTACCCAGCAGCAGAGGCTTCAGGGTTACATTAGGTAGCAGCGCGGCAGTGATGGCGCCAATAGCTCCGCCAATCAGTGTGGGTAACAGTATCGCCCAGACATTTCCGGTATCGAGTTTGCCGTGGTGGTGAAAGCCTCTGACCGCCACCGCACCTTGTAATACGACACCAACCCGATTGGTCGCGTTTGCCACATCCGGTGGCAGTCCAAGTACCATCAGCATGGGAAGTGTTAGATTGGAACCCCCGCCAGCCAGTGTGTTTATCCAGCCGGCAATGACGCCTAAGCCAGCCAGTACCAATAACAATAGCGGATCGTATTCCATAAGATTCCCGGTGTTTTGCCAGAGCGCCTGGCGATTATAGGGAAATCAGCGCCAAGGTGCCAAAGTCTTGTCAGTTCCTTTGTTTGATCGCCGATCATCCTGCAAAGCAGTAATCTGGCAGCTAGACTGCATAAGAGTGCTATACAGAAGGTTGTACGGATAATGAACGCACTATCTAAACGGCGGGGTATGGTGCTGCTGGAAATGTTGCTGGTGCTGACCCTGGTTAGCAGTGGCTTGGTGGCAATGCTCAAGATCTATGCATATAACGAAATTGTCTGGCAGCGTTTGCTCAGTAACTATTGTGATTATTTACGGCAAAGTGAAGTCAGCGGGCGGCAAGCGCTGTCCGGGACTGGAGTGGTGAGTGATTGGAATGAAAACTGGCTGCAGGGCTGTCACTCGGTCAGGTTACCGCAGCAGAGCATACCAATGTGGTCTCACTCTGATTGAATTATTGACGGCGCTGGCTTTGTCTGGTCTGGTTGCTTCGGCGTTGCTGGGCTCTGTGGGGTGGCTAAGCGATATCCACAATATGCAGAGTGAACGGATTACAGCCTGGGAGCGAGAACTGCTTGTTCGGCAAACCTGGCAACGTGCTTTTCGTCGGCTGCGTCTGGGGCTGCCGTGGGCAATATTTGAATGTGACACTGAACGCTCAGAACAGGCTGATGCCTTATTGGGTTTGCCACATATGTCCACTTTGTCAGTGGTGGGAGCTGGAGATGATGGCGCTCCGAGCCGGGCCGTGGCAGAC
>CENR01030235.1_pt1 | contig 12857 bp, 9 predicted proteins | sample 530181 | NCBI WGS metagenome assembly CENR01 (sample SAMEA2619677, study PRJEB7988) | marine metagenome | biome: marine biome (ENVO:00000447); feature: surface water layer (ENVO:00002042); material: "saline water (ENVO:00002010), including plankton (ENVO:xxxxxxxx)" | depth 5 m | reverse complement strand
CGACGGTGGCGTAGATCGAGGCCTCGAGGCCTCCCAGCCGCAGCTGATCGATGATGACCCTGGAGTCGTTGAATCTAGACATAGTGTGTTCCTTTCGGTTGAAGGTCCGATCCCCGCGTCAGCGAGGACCGGACGGTGGTTGATGTGGGTTACGCCCCGTTCGCTTCGGCGGCGATCTGCTTGTCCTCCTCGCGGTGGAGCAGCACCTCGTCGTAGGCGACCTGGGCCAGGCGGGCGATCCGAAGGAGCTCGCCGTTGCTGAACGAGTCGCTGCTGTGGATCTGTCCCTGACCGTCCGTGAATGTGCGGCCCAGCTGCACGCTGTAGAAGGTGCCCTTCTCGGAGGTGTTCCGCCAGATCTTGGCGAAGAGGGCTCCATCGCGGAGGGTCTGTGCCGGAGGCGTTGTTTGGGTTGTTGAACTCATGGTGTTTCCTTTCTGTTTGAGTTGTGATGCACCGGTCCACGCACGGGGCAGGGAGCGGGGCAAGTAAAACTGCGGAGGGTCCGGCAAGCGCAGCGAAGCTGGAAACCGTCGTTTTGCTTGACGCGCGACCGACCGTGCGAAGGTCGCATCGAAACAACCACACAGAAAGGGATCACCCCGTCACCAACCCTGCGCCGCTGCACACGCACGCATGCACCGCTCGACACACGACCAGATCTGTGCCATCACCCTCACTGGCAAGGAGCAACACCACAGCGAGGGAGCATGCCGCTCGACATCTATCAGGAGGTCACCGACCGCATCATCAGCATCCTCGATCGGGGCACGGTGCCCTGGAGGATCCCGTTCACGCCCAGACCCGGCGAGGGCAGCAGCCTCCCGAGGAACCTGGTCTCGCAGAAGCACTACCGGGGCATCAATGTCTTCCTCCTCGGCATCACCGCGATGATCGAGGGGTATGGCTCACCCCAGTGGCTCACCTTCAAGCAGACCAAGGCCAAAGGCGGGCATATCCGCAAGGGCGAGAAGGGCTCGCTAGTCATCTTCTGGAAGCAGCACGCCACCAAGGACAAAGCCACCGGCGAACCCATCACCATCCCGGTGCTGCGGTACTACAAGGTGTTCAACACCGAGCAGTGTGAGGGGCTCGAAGTGGGCGGTAGGAAAGAAGAGGGGGGCGACGAAGAGGTGCCGTTTGAACCGATCGCGGAGGCGATGGCGATCATCGATGGGTACGAGGATCCGCCGCTGATCGTCCACGGTGGGAACCAAGCGTTCTACGCACCCAAGGAAGATCTTGTGCGGATGCCAGAGCCGAACCGCTTCGAGCAACGCGAGTCCTACTACACCACGCTCTTTCACGAGCTCGCACACTCCACCGGGCACAGCTCCCGCCTCGATCGCGGGCTCGACACCAAGCTGGCGCCGTTCGGGAGCAGTGATTACTCGAAGGAAGAGCTGACGGCGGAGTTTGCATCCGCGTTCCTCGCGGCGGCGTGCGGGATCAGCCCACCGACCATCGAGCAAACCGCTTCGTACATCGATCACTGGCGGAAGCAGCTCAAGGGGGACAAGAAGCTCGTCATACAGGCCGCGGGAGCGGGGCAGAAGGCGGCGGATTGGGTGATGGGTGCTACCCATGAACAATGATCAATATGTGTCACGGCTCTTCGGCAGAGTCAAACTCTTCGAGGACTCTGGCAAGCTTCGTGAGTGACCCTGCAACACGCGGGCACACATACTTGTAGCTCTTCTCTGAATACCAAGGCGCTCCCGGCTTCACGATGTCATGGACGAGCTTTGACAACTGGTGTAGCTTCTCCTCATCACGACCAAGCTGCACCGTAATCGTGAGTTGACCGATGGACTCATCGAACTGGGCGTTACCGTCCTCAACCCATGCTTGAATCGCTGAGCTGTGAGGAATACCTCCACGCATAATGAGCTGGACTTCATTCGCGGATTCCACCTCGGCAAACATCTGACAGAACCAGTAAAACAACGCCCCACGGGCGTCGTTATCGCCTGATTCCCGGCGATCATCAACGATGAATAGCTTCCCTTTGTCAAGGTTCTTGATTCTCTTGTCTGAGAACCCTCCATACGCATCAAACAGGTGCTGCTTCAGAGCGTGCACATCATCGTGAGCCGCCATCGTGCCCCCTTCCTGTGGGTGAACTCAGCCTGCCTTCGGCATGAACTGTGTGATCCGCACATCACCCTTGGGGAGGTGCGCGATCAGCTCAAGCTGACCACCGAGTGCCTCAATCACACGCTGCAGCGTGCTGATCTGCATGTCGTCGGCGGATTCCATCTTGGAGAGCGAGGGCTGCTTGATGCCCAGGGCCTCGGCCAGCTCTTCCTGCGTGAACCCCGTCTGCTTGCGAATCTCCGCGAGCAGCATCTCGGCCATCATCTCGCGCGCACGCACATCGGCCTGAGCGGCACGCTCGGGTCCCATGTCTTTCCGCAGCTCGTTGAACTTCTTTTTCATCACATCAATCCTTCGTCTTTCAGTTCCTGCAGGTGCTCCTCGTAGAGCCGGTCTGCCTCGGGGATCATCAGGTCGTAGAACCGATCATCTCCCGTCTTGTCGCCCCCGATGAGCAGGATCGCCATCCTCCTGGGGTCGAACGCGAAGAAGGTCCTCAGGGGCCGCCCCTGATGCTGCGTCCGCAGCTCCTTCATGTTCGAGTACGCAGACCCTTTCACCGTGTCCGCGTGGGGCCTGGGCAAACCCGGCCCAAGCTGCTCCAAGAGCGTGACGCTCGCCGCGAGCGACACCTGCTCCTCCTCGTCGAGCTCGTGCCACCACTGCTCGAACTCATCGGTAAACTCCACTTCCCACATACGAACAGTATAGCATACTGGCTATATTCGTCAAGGGCTATATTTTTCTGGGTAATGACGAGAAAATCGCTCTCAAAGCCCAAGAACCATTACCCGAGCAATGAGGATCGGGTCAGATATCTCCAAAGCCACCGGGAGAGCATCGGGACCAGCCGCTCAGCATAGATGACGAAGAAGACCACCAACAAGAACCAAGCCCACGCCGGAACCTGCTTGATGACTTCGAGAAGAACAAGTCCAAAGCCATCCCACCCAAGCTGAACGATCTCGCGCGGGGTAAACGGCAACTGGACTTCGAACTGTGGCTGAAGTGGTGTCGCCATGTGAACCTATTAGGATCCGAACACGATTGGTTGCACGCCCGGTTTTTGACAGGTGTTTTTATTCTTGATAAAATACATTATCAAGAGTAAAATGGCCGATATGGGGAGCATGGAATCAGATCACCAACCAACCGAACAGGCACAAGATATCGTGGTGCGAGGCGTCGAGTCGCGAGCGTTGACGCATGAGCGGTTTCATCAGCTTAGCGAGGTACCCGCCGCGGCCGTTTGGCTCGCAAATATCGATAACGAGAATACACGGCGCGCGTACAAGGGGGATGTCGAGGCCTTCATCGGGTTCTGTGGGATCGAGCACGCTGATGAGCTGCGGCAGGTCACGCGGGCCCATGTCATCGCCTGGCGGGAGCTCCTCGAGTCCGAGCAGCTCGCTCCGGCCACGGTCAGAAGAAAGCTCTCGGCGGTGAGCTCGCTCTATGACTATCTGTGCAATGAGAACGCCGTGGAGTCGAACCCCGTGGCCGGGGTGAAGCGACCCACCGAGGGGGCCAATGAGGGGAAGACCCCCGCTCTTTCTGACGAGCAGGCGCGGATGCTGCTCAAGGCCCCTGAAGGGGACTCAATCAAAGCTCGGAGAGACCGGGCGATCCTGGCGACCTATTTGTTCCACGCCTTGCGACGCTCGGAGGTCGCGAACCTGCGGGTCTTCGATATGCGGGAGCGACGCGGGGTAATGCACTTCACAGTGTTTGGGAAGGGATCGAAGACGCGGTTCGTGCCGGTTCACCCGGCGGCGCTATCGGCCATCCAGGAGTACTTGACCTTCGCGGGGCACGGGGAAGACCGCCAAGGGGCGTTGTTTCGGCCCGTCCAGAACAACCGAACCGGCGTGCTCGATCAGGCATTGACCGGGGATGGGATCTACAAGCTGCTCAAGAAGTACGGTAAATACGCCGGGATCACGATGGATGGGCTGTGCTTGCACGCGCTGAGAGCAACCGCGGCAACGAACGCTTTGGAACACCAAGCAGACATCGCGTATGTACAGATGTGGCTGGGGCATTCGTCGATCGCTACAACAAGACTCTATGACAGAAGAAGATCGAGACCTGAGGACTCGCCGACTTACAAGGTAAGATATTAGCACTTTAATTTGAGCAAAAAACAGCCCAACAACGATTCACCCCCACCCAACTATTGATGCTCCGTAGGATAAAACCCACTGTGTTTAAATATTTTATTACATTGTTTGCATTTCCAATTTAATTTCAGAATATCAATATGCATGACTGCCGTCAATAATGTGGCCAGCAATGTTTTAAATAAGTTCACGGGGGTTTTTGACAGCACTACCTTAGACCCTGAACACACAGGGCATGATGGCGGGGTATAAAATCTAGTCACCTACACCCTCCTGACAATCCATTCAATATGTCGCAACCCGCTGCCTCCGACGCTGCAGCTATTGGATCAAAGAGTCGCTTAGATGCCCATTTACACAACACCTTCGCACCCCAAGGCGGCGAAGACAACTGGTCACACAGACAGCGGGCCCAATTTTCTGAACCATACTTAAAATAGACCCGACATGCTATGTCCAACTCCAAAATTGCCGCCGCGCACCCTCCAATTGCCAGTACACTAGTGAATCCAAATCCTTTTGCTCTGTTCTTTAGGAATGTTTTCCAATTGATCTTCTTAGGAGTCAGAGACTGCCCAGGCTTTCGTCCAAAATTCCTAGGATCAGTAGGGTCAAAGAATGGGGGCGAAGGGACAACTGACAAACCGTAAGGATCCGTGAAACTATGAGGAGAAGACAATGAATATTGATAAAGATTCAAAGTATCAATATGCCATTTTGGATCTCTTTGTCCAAACCTCCCAGTCTCTGGGTCTAGTATGCGGAACCGCAAGTCATATAGTCCGCTTCCACCAATGAGCACCCGGCCCGTGTACAAGTGGATCGCGTAGAATTGCGTCCCGCTTGTGAGCACAGAGCCGCTTGCGTCGAAGACGCTCACCTCGCCAAAGTCCCCGTACTCATATCGTTCTTTCACATCACCATTCTCATCCGTGATGCTCGTGAGCGAGTTGAGATCGTCTCGGTGCGTCCAGAAGTCTTCGCCGCCAGGAACATCTTCGATCCGGTAGCTCACCTCATCATCGATTCCGATAGCGTAAACATGCGTAGTAAGTAGCGACTCGGGTGATTGACTCAGATCGATCTGCTCAAGCACTTCCCAGTGCGACACCCCCCCGTACACCAACTGCTTTGTCTGCCCGACCGAGGTCTCAAGCACACGCCGGGCTAGCGCGTCGTAGGTGTTTATAGTCCCGGTTGGCGTCGCAGTCCCGAATCCCGAAGTCACCTCGACTAGCTGATTGCGAAAATCGTAGCTGTAATGCCAGTGCTCAAGGTCTGTATTCTCATCCTGCTGATAATCCTGCAGGAACGCAGATACATCAAAGAAGTTGAGCTGGCCATCACCATTGTAATCCGCTTCAGGATCACCGTTGTTGTACGCCGCATTGAATGCACTCGCATCAAACCCATTAACGGTGTAGTCCCCGTTGTAGTCCACAGGGCTATTCTGCACACGCTCCACTAAATTTCCGTTGGCATCATAGAAGTACGCCCACTCACTTCCTGCATCGCGCGGAGCGAGTGAGTACTGGTTCAAGTCGGCTTGCACGCCATTTTGAGAGTATGTACCGATCGGAGCCCCAGCCCCCTCGAAGCCACTCACAGCAGTGCGGTTGTGGACTCCATCAAGGACATAGGCTGTTATGCCGTTGTTAGTTGGTGCAGTGAAATCGGTGTTGGGATCGGGAAAATCAACATCTGTGCTGATGAGGCGATTGATCGCATCGTACCCGAATGTCCGCTCACGACGGTTCTTCATACCCGAGCCGGTATCGTCGTAGCTGGTTCGATTCTGATTCTCGTCCCAGGTGAACTCGAACTGATCAAGGATCGTGCTGGTGCCAGCCACTGTGGTCGAGATCTGCGTCAACCGACCAAAACCAGAGTCGCCCAATGCATTGTTCACGCCCCCGCTACCATCGGATACGCCGTTGTAACTGTAATCCGTGCGGGTGCCATTACCGTGGATTCGCGCCCCTACCCGACGGCCGAAGTACTCAAACTCCGTGATCGGATCAATGTAATCAGTGCCGTTAAATGTATTAAAAATACCAGAGAGACGATTGATTTCGTCGTAAGTACGGTAAATCTCACGCTGCTGACTTGGGTATGTGATCTTGGTGTTGTTGTTCGCGATATCGAACTCGTAGGCAACCTCACGATTAAAAGTCGCGTTGAATCCTGATACCGCATCCGCATTAACCATCTCGCTAAGCACATTTGATCGTGAATCATACTCACGAACCACCATAGCAAAGTCGTTGTCAGCGGTAAGAAGCCGCCCAAGCCCGTCATAGGTAAACTCTTCGAATGTTGCGCCCGGAATGCCTTCGCTCACTGACGAATCATCAACTGAGCGATAAGTCACTCGGTTGTTCTTATCAAATGTTTGGGTCACGATTACGCCGCGCGCGTCGGTATATGTCTCAGGATTTCCGCTCGCATTGTACTGAACGCTGTAGACCTGCGTTGTGTCCGGCATTGTCACCGAAGTCATACGGTTCAGGCCGTCGTAACCGTATTCTGTTGTGTTCCCATTGCTATCTGTTTCGCTGATGAGACGGCTGGAATCATCGTACTCGCGTGACTCTGATGTCACTGCCGCTCCACCCGCTGTCGCCATGCCGCTATTTGTAGTGACCAGACGCCCTATCGCATCATAGAGATACTCAGTGATATTCAATCGAGCATCGGTCATCTCGGTCTTGTTTGATCGCGAGTCATACTTGTAGATGCTCGTGTTGTTCGCACCATCGGTATGCATTATCTGACGATCGAGCGCGTCGTATTGGAAGTCCACCTCAAACAACTGGAACGCGGGCGGGCTTTCCGTTGAGAAGTCCGTTTGCATCAGCTTAGTGAGGTTTGAGTCCGCATCGTACTCACTTTGGGTGATGTTGCCGGCACCATCAATCTCGAACTCTAATCGAGATGCCGTATCGTAGTAGAACACCGACTCATTGGTCAGGCCGCTACCCGCAGGGCTGATCATCTTATAGATAGATGAGTCACTGTTAAAATCGATACTCATCGTCTGCTGCGTGGAGCTCGACGGGACCTGATCGCAAGTACCCGTCCCGCCCGCGACCATTGAATCATAGTTGAAGATCTCGTATGACTGAGAATCGTTACGGTTGAGCGCGTCATATGTCCGCGAGATCTTTGCTAGTGTATATAGCGTATCACCGTTCACCGTGTCTTCTCCGACCGGACCACACGCCATCACACTCACTATATTGTGATTGTTGTCATATGCGTAGAGAAACTCATTCCCCATCGGATCGCTTACCTCAATCACCCGATAAATGCCGTCGAAAGTGTAGCCTGTCTGCTGCATTACCCCATTCGGGTCAAGCGTGCTGCTTTGAAGTAGACCGTCGGCGTTGTAAATGAACTCCGTCTTAAGCGGAGAGCTCCCGCCATCGCCTTGCACTGTTTCGATCCTGAGGTCACGAGCGTCGTACTTGTGAGTAACAATGTTGCTCGCCTGCCCACCGCTTACCGCCTCACCATCTTCAAACTTGATGAGATTGCGATTCTCGTCGTATGTCCAACGCTGTGTGATGTAGTTACTGCTCAGAGCCTGACTGTCCGCTTGCTTCGTCGTCGCATCGTAATCGCTGAAGATACCTGTTACGGTGTTCTTCTCACGCGAGGTTTCAGTTCTGTAATCAAGCTTGTCATAGACATGCACCGTCGTGAACCATTTGTTCGAGCTATCAATTGCCTGGTCACCATCAAGGTTCAGCTCTTCCTCGACGACCATGTTCCCGTTCGCATCATAGAAGAACATCCGCTCAGCGAAGAGATTGTTCGCATCATCGAACTGCTGCACTCGTACGAGTTCTGACATCTGATTGTACAGGTACTTGGTGACATCAAGACCGGGATCGATTTCCTTGATCATGTTTCCGACCAGGTCGTACTCGTACTCAGTCGTGAGGTTCTTCCCGCCAAAGTCGATGATCATCCTGTGAAGACGACCATAGTTCGCTTCATCACTCGGATTGTTGTAGTACTCATACTTATCGACGCGCCAGTGCTCTATCTCGTTCCCTTGGTCATCGAGGATCCACTTCTTCGGGTGCGTGTGCGTCTCGACTTGCCCCCATTCGTTGTAGGTGTACTCGTCTACAGAAGTAGCAGCACTCGCATCTACCGCTGGATCGAATGGAGTACTGCTAAAGAAACTAGAGGGAAGCCCTCGGTAGACACCAAGAAGATTCCCATTTGGTCGCTGCGTACTCGACTCGATAGCGTTGTCATATACCCTGCGGGTAACATGGCCATTTCCATCTTTGTATGCGGTGTAGTGATCTGACGAGCCACACCCACAACCTCCTCCTCCGAACCCGAAGTCGTATAGCCAGTTCTCGGTAATGACAATCGAGTTATCGGCGGAGCGTTGTGTCCTGCTTGTCACCGTACGGCTGAGCTGTGGGTTTGCATACTCACCAGGAGGTGGAAGAAAATCGTCGTTCTGGTATGTCAACTCAATACTGTGGTCACCGGGGTATGTCACGGAACCCGTGTTCCACCCCCCAACCGGGGTAAAAGTGGTGGTAACACTGTTCGCGAGACTTGGGATCGTACCAGTCAATGGAGAGACGACACCTGTAGAACTGATTTGTTTCCAAGCGCCCAGTCCGCCGTTATCTGATTCTGCGAATACACGGAGATCTGGATCATCCACGAAATCAAGAAACTCCGTTTTCTCGAGAAGCTGCATCTCGCTCGGGACATAGTTCAGAAAAGGTGCGGCTGCCTTTGCGTATTTGTACCGAATTACAGCACCACGACGGTCATTGACCCAAACATAGTACTCCTTGTTCGTGTATGGAAAGTCGAGCTCGTTCGTCTCATCAATGAAGACATAGTTGTACGACTCATCCCCGTACTGCTGGCGAATCACACGCCCAAATGTACGCTCACTGTGTCCGTCGAGGTCGTACTCATTCTGTATGATCGTGACCCCATTGGGGTCAATAATTTCCGAGATCATTCCATCTCTGAGCCACTCCCCTGCGGGCAGAGTTGGAGCATAGTTGTACTGCCACTTTCTACCGGATGGGAACCGAGCATGATCAACTGCCCCGCCGAGTGAGGTGTATTGAAGAGGAAAATCCGACGTGTTCTCGATCGAAGGAAGTGTTGCGGAGATCAGCCTTGCCTCATAGTCTGCGGAGATATTCTCGTAATCGTACTCAACAGTTCGTCCAGCATGGTCTGTGACTCGCCAAAGAAGATGCGCCACATGATCAGCTGGATGCGCTGAACCCAACGAGGACCCAGGATCGTCGTGATAGAAGAAGTTGATGGTATGACCCAACGAATCTACCATCGAAGCCAGACGCTCAACCCCATTCGAGGTCTCGTATGAGAAAGTCATCTCATTACCGTTCGTATCGGTAATTGAGTGGAGGCGACCTGCGTACGGCAGAATGAGTGTCTCATCCTCGCCGGAATAAAAGGGAAGGAATCTGTAGCGTACCTGATTCTCATCGAACATGGTGATGTACGCGTTATACACTGAGTACTGAAACTGAATGGGTATTTTCTCGTTCGAGTACAGCGCTGGATCACCCGCGACGGCATCATGGGTTGTATACATGTCGAACTGATCCCACCGCCCAGAGCCATCATAAAACATGATGATGTCTGGCTCGTTATCTGCGAGTATTACTGGTTCGGGATCAGGAGATGGGGCCGCCGATGTGCCTATGACAACTCCCCCGTCGATGCTCAAATCGACACGCATGTTGTAGTTGAGTTGCCACCCTATTCCAAGAGGTGAACGCTGCGAGATCTCAAGTTCACCAATCTCAGTGTTCTCAGGAGTCGGGTCAAAGTATGGGTACTGGGTGATGTCCGCAAAAATACTGCTGCGGGAGCGGTACATCCTTGTGAGCTGAAAATCGAGTCCTCGCCCGGGGATATACAGATCCTCTTGTGAGTGTTGGAAATCACCTGTAGCAAGGTAAATCGGATCGCTCGATTTTTTGGATGCATCACCCTCTGCACCCTGTTGACCTTCAGGGGTCGGAGTCTCTTGTGAACCACACTTGCTCCCGGTTGGGTTCGCGTTCCCACCCGCATGTGCCAATAGCGATACACATGCGATTAGACTAATGCCGGACTGCCAGATTCGATTATTAATAGTCATACTGTAACCTCATCATCATGATTCAATAAGTGCTTTTGCAGTGGGTAAGCACCATCACGAACCCCACTATACGAGGGGGTTACCGGACGGTTTTCTTGCTTGGTGTTTATTCTTGAACAATTCTGCCTACCGCTAAGGCTGTCTCATCGACAAGCCGCGATCAATCGCTGCACAAGTCCATCCCGGCTCGCATGCGTTCCAGCTGGCTGGCGTTGAACCCGTCCAGAGCCTTCTCCCACTGCTCCCTGCTCCAGCCCTTGGTCTTCCTCGCGAGCATGTAGGGATCGGCGATGCGGTGGGACTTGGCGACCCGCAAGCAAGCCGCGACGATGCGTTCGCTCTCGCTGAACACCCCCACTTCCCTGCTTTTCTGACCGTTTGAGGCCAGGGGTTCGAGTCCCCTGTCCTGCGATGAGCTGGCAAGAAGATCCACACCTCCGACCTGCTTGCCCCCCCACTGCTGGCGATCCCCGTGCAGGTGCTCTCGGAGCATGCGGTTGGCCTGATCCTCGTCGCTGAGCGTGATGTAGGCGTGCTTCTGCTCGCGCAGCAGCCACGCAAACATCGCTCCGGGCTTGTTTCCACGGGTGCGTGCCCGCTGGGCCAAGGCTATGAACTCGAGTCGCCCGGCCTCGCTGCTGCTGGCGAGCTTGAGGGCGCAGGCTTGGCGGTGCAGCTCCAGGAGCCGCCCGGTGTCCCCCAGATCCCACGCCCGGATGTCGCGGATGTTCGGCGGGGCGGATTTGTCGGGGCTCTTCGCCCCCCTGCTCCCTTTCCTACTGCCCAAAGTCGAGCCCTGCGAGACACCAGACGCCTCACGCGTGGTGAGCTTTCTGGTTTTTGAATTCCCCGTTAGGGGAAGAGAATCTGTTAGATCAGGGGTGGCAGAATGGGTGTCATTTTCGCGGTTTGGGGTAGCAGAATCGGTGTCACCTGATTGGCCCGGATTGGGCGGTAGGAGAAGGGAAGATGGCGAGGCGTCGGGTGCCTGAGCTCCCTCTTTCCTACTGCCCTCTTGCGACCCCCCCACCGCTGCCGGGGTGTGCCGGGCTTCGCCTTGGGCTTGGAGCTCGGCTTGAGGTTCCTCTTGAGCCTGGGTGTGCGACCACTCGGGCACGATACGGTCCCGCAGCCCCCACCGGTTCAACTCCCACTGGGAGACTTCGAGGGGCTCAAGCCATCCAAGCTCGATGAGCGTGGTGCGGGCGTCGGTCGCGGCGCGACGCGAGATCCCGAAGTGCTCAGATACCCAGGCAAGCTTGTAGCGTCCGTCGGTGCGGTAGTCCTGGGACTCCTTGTGCCAGAACAACCCCCGGATGAGGATGGCCGTCATGAGGGCGGTGACGCCCTTGGAGAAGCCCCCCGCCATCGCGCGGAGCAGCCGCCTCGGCACGGGGACCGAGCGGCGGTGGTTGGGCATGGCCTTGTACATCGACCAGAAGCCCGAGAGATCATCAACGCGGATCTCGTCGGCGGAGACCGCGAAGGCGATGCGGTGCTTGGTGATCTTCACCAGCCCGAGTTGGGCTAGGGCCCGGATGTCGCCGCGGAGTGCTCGCATCGCCCGCTGATCGCCCCTGCCCCCAACAAGGGTCGCGATCTCCCGCATGGTGTAGAGGGGCTTGGCGCCCCGGTGCTCGGGGCTGGTATACCGGCGACGCTCGTGGAGCTCGTGGGCGGCGAAAGAGAGGCGGTACTGCCTCTTGGTCATATGGCCGGATTGATAGAGCCACCAGGCGAGCGTGAGCTGGTGCACGGTGATCTTGCGGAAACTGCCCTCGATGCGGTCGCAACGCTCCCCGATTGTGGATGAGCGAGATTTTTTTTGAGCCCCCTCCCCCACTACTGGGGTTCTTAAACCTTGCGGATGGTTCATGCTTGATAACCGCCTGTTTCCGGGCGGTTTGGGGGATTTGGTTTGGGTGTGCATCGCGGATTCCTTTCCGCGTATGGGCACAGCGATACCGCAAGCCGAATCACCTCCGCACAGGAAGGCATTGACAGGGAATTGCGATCGCGCTAGCTTCGTGATATGAGTACGAAGCGGTCGATCCGGCTTCCCTGCCGTTTTCGACCTTGATGACCGCCGATGGAGTTGCCGCTCCGAGGCGGTTTTTCATTTCCCGAGCAAGAGAGTGCAGAAGTCCGGGGTCTACAGGACTCGAACCTGCACAGCCCTGCTCCAGGGTTTATGTGGGTGTACGCTCAGCCATACGCCTCCTTGCGGTTGGGTGAAGCTCCCTGAAAGGTCTTCGCTTGGATACGAAGATGTAGGGAACGAGAGTTGTCAACCACAATATGGGCGAGTCGGACATGGCGCGTCAAGCCCGTAAAGCGCGCGCTGTCAACGGATTAGCGGTCCATATGGCCAAATCGAAAGGCTCATATGGCCATAAGGACATCTCAAAGAGTTCATATGGCCATAAGTACTTGGCCGTATTGATATGTTCTTATGTTCTTATGGCCATATGGCC
>CENR01025384.1_pt1 | contig 12874 bp, 14 predicted proteins | sample 530181 | NCBI WGS metagenome assembly CENR01 (sample SAMEA2619677, study PRJEB7988) | marine metagenome | biome: marine biome (ENVO:00000447); feature: surface water layer (ENVO:00002042); material: "saline water (ENVO:00002010), including plankton (ENVO:xxxxxxxx)" | depth 5 m | reverse complement strand
AATATAGAATTATGAAAACTAAATTATCTCTATTGAGTTTAGTGGCGTTGATTTTTATGGCGTCATCATGCGGCAATGCCGACATGGAAAAACGACTTGCTACCTTGGAAAGAAGAGTTAATCAACTTGAAAATGGCGGTGTAGTAAGAAACAACGGTACATTACCAACCCAAGCTCAAACGGTATCTAATACACCAGAGCAAAATATTAGTGCTAATGCCGCATTTAAATGGGATAACACGCTTTATAACTTTGGTAATATTCAACAAGGAGAAGTGGTAAACTACACCTTTAAGTTTACTAATTCAGGAACTGAGCCTTTATTAATTCAAAGCGCCTCTGCTTCTTGTGGTTGTACCGTGCCTAGTTATTCTAGAGAGCCAATAGCTCCAGGAGCAACAGGTGAAATTGTAGTGAGATACGATAGTAAAGGAAAAACAGGACAGCAAAGCCCAGTAATTACAATTGTAGCCAATACTAATCCTAAGCAAACTAGATTGAGCTTGAGAGGGTTTGTACAAACTGCCACAGCACCATAATTTTAGAAAATATAATGTTAAAAGGTATTTTATTACAGTCAACAGCCGCGCCAGCAGGTGGTGGTTGGATGCAGCAATTGCTTCTTTTTGGAGGTATCGCAGTAGTGTTTTATTTCTTTATGATCAGGCCGCAGCAAAAAAAGCAGAAAGATCAAAAGAACTTTATCAGCGATATTAAAAAAGGAGATAGAATTGTAACCATTGGAGGTGTTCACGGACGAATTGCTGAAATGGATGACGATACCATTACGCTAGATGTAGAGAAAGGTGCTAAAATCAAGTTTGAGAAAAGTGCTATTTCGTTAGAAGCTAGTAAAAAATTGGCCGGTAAAGCTTAAATGTGATTGAGAAGTGCTGAAGACATAATTGAAATTCTAAAAAGGTCTTTCAATACTCCTAGTACAAAGGATGAAAAATTGAAGGTGGTGGTATTATGTATAATAATATCTACCACCTTTTGGTTTTTTAGCGCTCTTAATAAATCCGATTACGTTACTCAAATCAACTACCCAATTGAGGTAGTATATAATGATTCCCTCTATGTGGCATTATCGGAAATCCCAGACAAGCTTCCGTTGGAAGTAACAGGCGGTGGTTGGGATTTAATGACCCGATCATTTGGGTTTAATATGGAGCCGCTGATCATTGAACTCGAAAACCCTATTAGAGATAACTATAGACTCTCTAGTAATTTAAGACAGGACATCGTTCCAAGACTTGATCCTGTCACCATCAATTACCTTCTTGAAGACTCCCTAATTTTTAATATAGATGAAAGGGTAAGTGTTGATGTTGAACTGGTACTTGATAGTGCAGATATAAAGCTAAGTCCAAATCAAAGGATCACATCAGAGATTACATTACAGCCAAATATGGTTAGAATCAGTGGACCTAAGAGCTTATTGGATACCATTCAAAGACCAATTAGAATAAGTATTGGGGATACTGAGTTTAATAAAAGTGTAGATCAAAAATTTAGTATTAGAGACTTCGGTTCAAGTCTTATTTCAACCGATATAACGGAAGTTTCGGTAAAATTTGAAGTAACTGAGTTCATGAGAAAGGAAATAGAACTCCCTATACATCCTGTTAATTTTAAAGGTAAAACTGGCTCTATTGAACCAAAGAGAGTAGTAGTTTCTTATGAAACCTTAGTCAGCGAAATCCGCAATGTTGATTCACTCAACTTAGTTTTGACTGCCGATTATTCCAATCTAAAGAAGGCAGATGGTACAATACCTATTGAAATTACAATGAAGCCATCGTTCATTCTTGACCCCAAGCTATCTCAAAGTAAAGTTAAATTGAAAGACAATGAGTAAGGCCCTAACTGTTGGAATAACGGGCGGAATAGGTTCAGGAAAAACCACTGTTTGTAAAATATTTCACCAGCTGGGTATTCCTATCTACTATGCTGACGATCGAGGCAAGTATCTTCTCAGTAATGACCACCAGTTGAAGAGTCAAGTACAGGACTTATTCGGAGCCGAGAGCTATTTGTCTGACGGAACGCTCAATCGATCTTTTCTGGCTAATAAGGTGTTTGCAGATAAAATAGAGCTTGAAAAACTGAATCAGTTAGTTCACCCAGCCGTAGCCAAAGATTATTTGAATTGGGCCTCTGAGCAAAATAGTACGGTGCTTATAAAGGAAGCCGCACTTTTTATTGAAAATGGTTCTTATAAGTCTTTGGATAAATTAATCTGTGTTATAGCCCCTGAAAATGTTCGAGTAAACCGTGTTCTTATGCGTGATATGCAGAGGGATAGAAATCAGGTTCTCGACATTATGAAGAACCAAGTTGATGATAAAAAGAGAAAAGAAGTATCGGATTATTTAATAGATAATAGTGGTACTAAGTTATTGATTCCTCAAGTACTGACCATATACAAAGCACTACAAAAAACTAGGAGTTAATAAAAGAAGGCAGAGAGATCTGGTCAGCATAAAACTTCATACGGCTGTGCGAAAAATCAAGCAAATCGATTTTTTCAATTTTATCCAATTTGTGATTATAGAAAACTTCAAGGTAATAATCTTGCAGTAAGTAGAGGTTAACTTTGTAACCATAGTAGCGAATACCAACAATAAACTTCCCGTTTTGATAGAGCTCTTTTATTTGCTCATGGGTATTTAATTGAAAGAAATCAAAAAAGGTATTTGCCATAACCCAATATAATAAATTGAGCTATATCTAACAGAACTTAGGCATGTAAAGTATGGAACAATCTGCTATTTTGAGGAATCAACGTTTTGTAGATAAATACATATGAGCCTTTTGACGAGTAGTCGTTGTGAGGCGATTTAATGACATTGGAAGATTTATTTAAGTTGCGAATGGTTTCCATCGCATCCTTAAAGCTATCATTTCGCCAATATCTCCAGTGCTTACATGTCATGTCTTGTCGAATGGTAGATTCAATGCTTAATAGATTTTCAGCATTGGTAACACCAATATTCCAAATCAGATTCTGCTTTGTAAAGAAAGTATTACCATCAATCCATTCTTCTATTTTTTGTATACAGTTGAGGTTTTGAGGCGATTGAAAAACATCTGATATAGTAAGAACTGTATTCATAGGTTGGGCCTAGTTAATTTGTATTAATAAAAATGAGTCTCTATACGTTAGTGATATGGGCAATAACGTTCAAGAAATTAACAAGTTAAAAATCTAAAAATCAACTATTTATAAGTTTAATTTATGAGTGGGTTTGGAATCTCAACAAGCTTTTTTCGATTTTAAAGGAGTTTTCAGCAAAGAATAGTTTATGAAAAGCATTTAGTTGCGGTTATAAAAAAATGCTCAGAGCAATGATTTCTCTTCGACTTAAAGTTTAGTTGTTTTTGATTGAATCGTTTTATACCTTCATATCCGTAAACAAAGCCAATTTTTTTGTTTACGGAATAACTGAGACACATCTATATTGAACTGCCTTTTGAGGTTGACATTCCTTGTTTAATCATTTAATAAGGTCGCAAGGTATTTAATGTGCCTAGCTTAAACTGTCGGTCATGAGAACTCTAAGTCAATCTAATTTTTTGAAAATCATTGAAGGAAGAGATTATGAATTTCTAATTAATGGTTATCCATTTGACTTAAGAGAATCGGTTCATTTGGTAAATCGACAGTTGCATTCTCAACATCACTATCATTTTAAGAATTGTAGGCTGTCTACATTTACTGTATCAGATACAGATATATCATCACACTGGAGTTTTGAAAACTGTCAATTTGATGAGCTGGTTGTAGAGTCGAGTAGAGTGGCAAACTTTGAGTTTCATAACTGTATAATGGGTGATGTTTTATACAAATCGAATGAAGATGCTGGAGTTCTCAAAATTCATGGGTGTAAAATCAATTACTTGGAATACCTATCTAACCCCAAGTTTGATTTGCTACATATTGGGTGTAACAACCTATTGGATAAGGTGAATATAATCGATAATGGAGCAAAGAACACAGACGATTCTAAATTTTACCTTTGTCCGGAAAAGTTCAATGCAATAAGAATCGAAAGGCTTGCCACTTCAAAACTTGAAATTGGAACATTCGGAGAATACTCAAATTTGTTTCTCAGCGAAATCCAAACAGATCATTTGCTTTTGAGAAACTGTAACAATAAGAACTCTAAGGTTACCTTTAAAAGAGTTAGTCCGAAAAGCCAGAAGGGTAGTGTGCTTCAATTTTTAGATTCAACGATTGGTGCTTCGGTATTTGAGAATGATTTTTTCAACTCTTATCTCTCAGTCGAATATAAAAATAGTAGTATCACCAATTTTGCTCTTGCTAGCTCTTAGCTATATAGACAGCCATTGTCTTTTCTTCTTTTTACAGCCTTATGATTATTGAGGTAAGGCCATCTCCCTATCTTTCCTTTGGAGTTATTTTATCTGTCATATAACTCAATGAACAGGAAGGATTTTATAATATAATTCGGGTATACTAATAGTTGATTTAAAAAGTATTATACTATTGAGTATGAGTGGAATAGAAGTCATATATTCGGGTCTAAACATTAAAAACCCTACATTATGAAAAAGTTAACCATTCTATTTGTGTTTGTATTATTTGCTATGGGCTGTACTGATAACATGGATACTGTTCCACAACCAGTAAATCCAGATGTAACCATCGATGCAAATTTAGACAACCCTAGAAACTCAACTCCAGAAGAAGAACAAGATAAGCCTACACCTCCAAGGTTGCCTAAGACTAAAGGTTAATCTTTGCACTAAGGTATAATTGGATTTATATCTTTTTGTTTTGTTTTGACTTGAAATAATACCGATATTCATGCGGTATATTTTCTGGTCTGTTTTTTTATGCCCAAAATTCAAAGGTTTCTGTTCTTAATTCTTTTTCTGACTTGCTCTTTTCTACTTAAGGGGCAAGAGAAGGAATATAATGGATTGTTGAATAAGGCTTTTGAAGCTTTGGCCGAGGATAATTCTTCAAGTGCTATTGACTACACTGAGGAGGCATTTAAATGGGCATTTAAGAGGGGCGATACTTATAAAATGGTTATTGCTAAAAGTACCATGGGTTATATCGGTATGGAAGTTAATGACTATGAGTCTTCTTACATTAATTACTCGGATGCTTTAGAGTACTTGCAGAAATCTGATACCGTTGACTTGTATAATAAAATGGCTATTTTAAGAAATTTAGCATTTATTAAGTCCGTATACTCTGATTATAAAATGGCAACTGTCTTTTATAAAGAGGCTTATGAAGCGGCTAAGACTTATATTAGAAGATACCCTGATTTAGCGAAAGAAAATGGTGATTTAAGTTTGCTGGTTGATCTTCCATATTTCATGGCAATGCAGATGAAAAATAATGGAGATTATGAAGGAGCAGGAGATGTACTTCTTGATCTGTGGGAAGAATCTGAATACAAAGGAGATACTGTGTCTTTAGCCAGAGCACTAAATCAATTGGGTATTATTAAGTTAGCCAATAAGGATTATTTAGAGGCTCAGAATTTCTTTTCCTATGTCGCTTTTAATAATGGCATTGCACCAGATACTAGAGCAATAGCGTTCCAAAATTTAGGTACAAGCTATTTGAGGTTGGGAAATTTAGAAAAGGCTGAGAAATGGTATTCCGAAGCCTTAGCATTAAAAGTAGAACACTCAAGTGCCCGTTCGCAGTTTGTAACGCTCTTGGACTATGGAGAGCTTGAATATAAGAAAGGAAATACAACTGCTGCAATTGAAAAGTGGGAAGAGGCTTTAAAAACCTTTGATAAAATTGATGCCGAGCCAGATTTGTTTATGATCTATGATTGGCTTCAAAAAGCCTATTTACATGTGGATATAGATAAGGCCGCCAGCTACGGAGATTTGTATACAGCCAATATTCAGGATTGGATGAGCATTCAACGGAATCAAAAGGATAACCCAACCTTACAAGCTTTTAACACAAGAATAGATCAGGTGTTAAGTAAAAGGAGAGAGAATGCCGAGCAGTTGGCTTTGATCAAGGAATTTTGGCCATTGGGACTGGCTATCATTTTACTTTTTACATTCTTGCTCTACCACTTACAGCTATTCTTGACTAAGCAAAGGAGATTGTTAGCAGAAAAACGTGTAAAGGAATTGCGAGCTGTTAAGGCACAAGAAATACTCGATAAAATAAGGAGAGATCTCTAATTATTCCCTTCAACATAAACTGCATAAAGCGACTTAATACCCTCTCTTAGCCGGTGATTTTCTTCCATAATATCCAACTCTTCGTCATGTAAATCTCTTTGAATTGGCCCTTGGTTAAGAATAAACCAGTGTAGATTAATATGAGGATAAACCCTTAGTATGGATTGAATAGCATCGTATCCAGGTTTTGTCTTTTCATCAATATATGATTTCACAGTAGGCCCAGACAAAGCCACTTTTCTTGCAAATTCAGCTGAATTTCCTTTTTCGTAGTTGTCAATAATCCACTTTATCTTTTTGCCTGGGTGTTGGTCGAGGTCCATCAATACGAATATAAGTTATTTATCCTGATTGATGGATTGACTTGTACATAAAATTGTTCTGAGTGCTATTCAGGCATAAAAAAAGAGAGTCACTTGCGTAACTCTCTTAATATTAAGGGTGGAAGATGGGACTCGAACCCACGACCCTCGGTACCACAAACCGATGCTCTAACCAACTGAGCTACAACCACCATTTAATTGGGTTTGCAAATGTAAGGGTTCGGTTTGAATTTGCAAATACTCTGATCTCATTTTATCGATCAAATTCTAATCTATTTCCCGAACCAATGTTATTTATCTCACCATTCGAAAACACCCTTTTGCCCGATACTATGGTGTTTGTCACTTTCGATTTAAACTGATGCCCTTCAAAAGACGACCAACCGCATTTCGAAATCACATTATCTCTTTTTACTTGCCAAGGATCATTGAGGTTTACAATGGCAATATCTGCATAATAGCCCTCTCTCAAATAACCCCTTTTATGAATGTCGAACAAATCTGATACAGCATGCGAAGTCTTTTCAACTATCTTTTCTAAACTAATTTTACCCTGATGGTATAGGTCTAATAAGGCTACCAATGAATGCTGCACCAATGGCCCGCCAGACGGTGCATTAAAATAGCTGTTTGACTTTTCTGCCAGCGTATGTGGTGCATGATCAGTAGCGATAACATCAATTTTATTTTCTATAACTCCCTTCAAAATGGCATCACGATCTGAGGCTGTTTTAACCGCTGGATTCCATTTGATAAATGAACCTTTGTCAGCATAATCTTGATCTGAAAACCAAAGATGGTGTACACAAGCTTCTGCAGTAATTTTCTTCTCTTTTAATGGAATGTTATTGCTGAAAAGCTCAAGCTCTTTTGCAGTAGAAATATGTAAAATATGGAGTCGTGCGCCCTTCTTTTTAGCTAAATCAACTGCAAAAGAAGAAGAGGCATAGCAGGCTTCCGCACTTCGTATCACTGGATGCTCACTCATTGGAACATCTTCTCCGTATTGAGCTTTGGCCTTAGCAATATTGGCTTGAATAATTTCTTCAGACTCACAGTGTGTAGCAATCAGCGTAGGGGAGCTTTCAAAAATGTTTTCCAAAGTTCTCTGATTGTCCACCAGCATATTCCCTGTAGAAGAACCCATAAAAACCTTTACACCACATACTTTTCTTGGGTCGGTTTTGAGCACTTCATCCAAATTATCGTTTGAGGCTCCCATAAAGAAGGAGTAATTGGCCAAGCTATTTTTTGCTCCAATTTGATACTTATCCTCAAGTAACTTTTGAGTAAGTGTGTTAGGTACGGTGTTTGGCATTTCCATAAATGAAGTAATACCACCCGCCACAGCCGCTCTCGATTCAGTATAGATTTCGGCTTTATGGGTAAGTCCTGGCTCTCTAAAGTGCACTTGGTCGTCAATAAGCCCTGGTAATACATATTGACCGCTGGCATCTATGATTTCATCAGCATTTAAATGTTGAAGGTCTTTATCTATTTTTTGAATAAAGCCGTTTTCGATATAAATATCAGCTTCGAAAATCTTGTTTTCGTTGATCAACTTTCCGTTGAGAATCAGTATTGAAGACATACTAGTGTTTTTTATTGTGTCATGGGTTAACGTAATTGCAAGTTATTACCAAATAACTCCTCTGCAATTTATGGCCGAAGAAAACATTTCGTTCGAAGAATTAAAATTGAGCCGTCAGTTCCTCAATGCCATAGATGATCTAAGGTACACAGCACCTACTCCAATCCAAAGAAAAGCCATTCCGATAGCGTTGGCAGGGCATGATTTATTGGGAATAGCACAAACAGGTACTGGGAAAACTGCAGCTTTTGTATTGCCTATTCTTATGAAGCTCAAGTATGCCCAAGGTGATCATGCAAGGGCATTGATTTTAGCTCCAACTCGAGAGTTGGTCATGCAAATAGAAGATAATGCCCGTGAATTATCACGCTATACAGATTTAAGAATAGTAAGCTTATACGGTGGGCTAGGGCCAAAACATCAAATTGAGACAATTGAAAAGGGAGTAGATATAATTGTAAGTACGCCCCAGCGCTTTTTGGACATTTACCTAAAAGGAACAATTCATACCAAGTTGATAAAAACTATGGTGTTGGATGAAGCCGATAAAATGATGGATATGGGGTTTATGCCTCAGATCAAGAATGTGCTCGAAGTTGTTCCTAGAAAACGCCAAAACATGCTTTTTTCAGCTACAATGCACGATAAAGTTATTCTGCTGACTGAGGATTTCTTAGAGTTTCCGGAGAAAATTGAAATAGCTCCGCAGGCTACAGTAATTGACACCATTGAGCAAAGACTTTATGAAGTACCCAACTTTAAGACAAAGATTAACTTATTAGAGTACTTCCTTAAAAGTGAAGAGTTTCAGCGAGTGATTGTGTTTACTAAAACCAGAACCAATGCTGATAATGTTTCTAAGTTTATTGAGCGAAAGCAGCTTGGGCCAGTTCGAGTGATTCATGCCAATAAAGGGCAGAACTCACGAATTAATGCCATGTATGAGTTCAAAGAAGGAGATATTAGGGTATTGGTTTCAACAGATGTTACCGCCCGAGGAATGGATATTAGTATGGTAAGTCATGTGATCAATTTTGATGTGCCATTAATTGATGAGGACTACGTGCACAGAATTGGGCGAACGGGGAGAGCAAATAATACTGGAATTGCCATCACTTTTGCCAATGAATTGGAAATGTTTTCAGTAGCTAAAATTGAAGCACTAATTCAGAATACAATTACCCGTCATAATCTTCCTTCAGAAGTGCTCGTAGAAAAAACTCCTTTTATAGAGTCGCAGGAAATTGCCCGAGCAATTGATGATCTTAAGAAGAAAGATGACCCAGATTTCAAGGGTGCATTTCATGAAAAAAAGAAGAAATTCTCAACCAAGAGCAGCAAGTCGTCTTCAAGTAGAACAAAGGGGAAAGGACAGCGTAAAGGAAGGAGAAAGTAAAATACTGGTCGGATTTTACTAAATTAACCGTTACATAAAAACTCAAACAACAATGAAAAAAATGATCACATCCGTTGGAATAGGGCTGGTTTGCCTTATTGTAGCAACAAACACCAAAGCACAAAGCAATGGTGAATTCCATTTAGATAAGACTTACAGCATTGGAGCCTCAGGAACACTGTATCTAAACTCCGAAGACGCAGAAGTAAGAATTACTGGCAGCAACAGGGCAGATGTACATGTTAAGATTGACCGCACACAGCAAATAAAAGGTTTTTCCTCAGGTAGGTCAGAGTTCAATGTTTTAGTAGAAAATCGTGGTGACGACTTACATATAATAGAGCGCGAAAGAAGCGGTGTGAGAATTCAAATGGGCTCTATTAGAACCGACTACCGTATTGATATTGAATTACCAGAATCGGCTTCGCTTAGGGTAAAAGGTGAAGACGATGATTATGTAGTTAGAAATGTAAGCGGAAAAATTTACATGGAAACCGAAGACGGAGATATAGAGATTATAGACTGTAGAAGTACCAATTTAGAGTTTAGATTAGAAGATGGTGATCTTAAAATCGATGGAGGGTCTGGTTCTTTGACAGTTGAGTCTGAGGACGGAGATATTGAGGTGAGAAGAGGTAATTTTAGAGATATTGATATAGATGTTGAAGATGGCGATGTGATGCTGGAAACATCATTAGCAGATGATGGGAGATATATTTTAAGAGGAGAAGATTCTTCAATTGATTTTACAGTAACGAACGGAGGCGGAGAGTTTTCAATACTAAAAGATGATGGTAGTGTTCGTGCTTCAAGTGCTTTTGAAACAGTCAGGGAAACTGACCATAGGTCTGAGCTAAAACTTGCTGGAGGAAAAGCCAATATTGAAATTAGAACTGAAGACGGGAGAGTGAGGCTTAGCAAAAACTAATCTGCTTTTTTAGAAAGAAAATTGAAAGGCGTAGCGAGAGTTACGCCTTTTGTTTTGCCTCTTTTGGTCTTATTTCTTGATTGTTTTCATCCCACACCCATTCGCTTACCAATACTCCACCCAGAAAGTAGTTTCTATCTATCAGTGTAGAGTTATAGTTAGCTTTTAGCTTAAAAGGTTCTTTAGATTGGAATATGGGAGCCATTCGGTTTAAATAATTAATGTACTGAAGATCTCCAAATCCATAAAACTCTTGCCATTTAAGTAAGGCTCCAATCAGCCCTCTTTCCGTATCTTTTCCAGATTCAATAAGTCTAACAATTTCTTGTTCAATCAAATTAAGTCCAGACTTTGAAGAGGGAAATAGCTTTAAGTGGGCCTGAAAAGCTTTGGCCAAATAAGGGAATTCATTGGAAGGAAGAAGAATGAAGTTATCTAAATCTCTAGGGTCTTTGGAGCAAAAGGCTTGATAAGCATTAGAGGCAAAACTGAAATCGTTTTGACTTAGAACTCTTCTTTGTTCAAATAAGTCAGGGTACATTTCGGCAGGTAGTTCACCCAAACCCATTAGTTTTTCATATCCATTTACGTCACCCACGCAAATCAGAGAAACTTCTACATCAGCCCTGTCTTGTTGGTGAAACCAATGAAGTAACCCCATTAAATTTACTTGACAGAATAAATCATATTCAAACCAAAGAACTATCTCTTTGTAAGCTTTTAAGCTTTCTATTTTCTTGAATTCATCAATTACTTTTTCTTGGTAATCGCCTGGAGAGGTTGAAAAAAAGGAGCTAATGAAGCGACTGCGCATTTCCCAAAACTCAAGAGTACCAAATGCAGTGTGTACTGGCCCATCGCTTAAAACATCACGCCAAACTGCAGTATCTCCCTCAATACCTGATTGCTTAAGGGAATAAAGAGTGCTGTCACCATTAAGGATATGAAGAGTATTCTGCATAGAAAAAGAGTTACTCGAAAATAACTTTTTTCATCTTGAATGGCTCTTTTATGCACTGAAATATATTGACCTACTTCATGATAGACTGGAAGCGCATGCCATATCTTAATGAATAGAAAGCTGATTAAAACTATTTCACCCCTTCATTCTCTTCTGAGTTGCCAGTGATTTTACCTTTTACGGCCGAAAAGGAATAATTAATAATGAGGATTAGCAAGGTGATACCTATCGCGATTACATATTTATGTAAAGCCGTAGCAACCCCTATTCCTAAACAATAGAGTAAAGTTGCGGCAGTGGTAAGGCCTTTTACTTTGTCATTGTTCTGTTTAATTATTGTTCCAGCACCAATAAAACTTATACCCACAACAAGCGCCTGCAGAATTCGAATAGGGTCGGCTTTTACTGCTTCTTGGAATTCATAATTATGAACAAAGTCAATTAGAGGCAGTGATAATGAAACGATTAAACAACTAAAGCCACCCACAATCATGTTCGTTCTTAAACCAGCGGGTTTGTCTCTGTTTTCACGTTCATAGCCGACTAAACCAGAGAGTATAGTGGCCACTAAAACACTGAATAAAATTTCTAATTCCTGATGATCAATCTCCATATTATTTCCATTTCAACTCTTTTGGAGTTAAGGAAACAACTATGAGAGATTAGAGATTGTTATAACGCAGAATAATCTAAAGCTTTAAAATTTGTCCTTCATAGGCAATCTTAAAACCTTTATCTCGTACCAATTGAGATTCTTCACTATCGCTAAAGTTCATAGGGTTGGTATGATTGAAATGTATAAAAAGGACTTTGGCTTTGTCTTCGTCAGAAAGTTTACCAAACAAGGCAATGCTTTCTTCCACAAAAGGGTGAGGTATTTCGCTCATGTCGCGACCAGGTATTTCACCATTTTTAAAGAATGAAGCATCTAACAGTGCCATGTCACTTTTTCGAATGACTTCAATAATGTCTTGATTCCATTTACTCCACTTATCAATATCTGGAATGAAAATAACCGACTTGTCATTGATCTGAATTTTAAAACCTACAGTTTCTGAAAATTCATCACGATGAGGAACTGTGAAAGGTGTAACCGAAATACTACTGTTCAGCTTAATGGTAGTGCTATCTTGCTGAGGCTTGATTTCTATATTGTTCAATTCAACCAACTGGCTCCAAGGCCCATTCCCTTCCAAGAAAGTCTTCATTTTTGGCATTGCATAAACTGGAACTCCAGAAGTTCCCATTACCTCCCTGCCTAAATGAATTAACCCGGTATAATGCCCTATGTGCGCATGGGTTAAGAAAATGCCATCTAAAGGATAGTTATGGGTTTCTGAAACATCATCCAACATTTGTAATTGAAGCTTGAAGTCAGGGGTAGCTTCAAATAACCAACGCTGTTTTGTAGTAGGGTCAACAAGGCCAAGTGCCACAGCATTCTTTGGTCGTGCCGTTCTTTCCTTTATTAATTCCCATT
>CENR01019469.1_pt1 | contig 12934 bp, 10 predicted proteins | sample 530181 | NCBI WGS metagenome assembly CENR01 (sample SAMEA2619677, study PRJEB7988) | marine metagenome | biome: marine biome (ENVO:00000447); feature: surface water layer (ENVO:00002042); material: "saline water (ENVO:00002010), including plankton (ENVO:xxxxxxxx)" | depth 5 m | reverse complement strand
TTTTATAAGCCGCTGAGTTTTTAGAAGGTTCATGTCGCACCATCTTAAAACCCAGGTGTGAAGGCGCAAAATTCTTTGTCTTGAGCTTTAGATTGGTCTTTTTTCTAAAGAACCAAGATTGATGCACAAAAGGAACATGTGCCGGATCAATCAAACCAATTACCGAATGATCTAGACTGCAAGACATAGGTTTTGCGGTAACGAAATCGAAATAGTCTTCTTCTTTTAAAGGGAATTGAGGGAAAAGACTTTCGTCCATATCCTCAGGTTTGCGCATATCTTTGGGTAAGTAAATCAGTACAATACCATGCACCTCACGAAGCGGATAATAAGGCGCTCTTACTTTGGTTACATCTAATTTAGAAGAAGGAGGGAGCGTAGGTATTTTTGAGCAAGTGCCGTCTGTTTTAAACCTCCATCCATGATAACAGCATTCAATTTCGCAGCCGTCAAAATTACCATAGGTTAACGGAATACCACGGTGCGGACATTGGTTACGAAGCGCGAAAACTTTCCCTTGCTCGTCTCTACCCAAGAGAATCTTCTCACTGTCTATTTCCTTCTCAATGGTCTTTCTTTTTTTCAAAAGACTACCATGGCAGGCTACATACCAGATGTTCCGTAAGTTTTTTGACTTTGTTGTACTCATTGAATCAGATCTGCACCCACAAACATAATGATTATCAACCGCATCTATTTTTAGAGTGGGCAGAAATTTTAAGAAGGCCGCTAAAGGTCGTTATATACTGGTGCTGCTATTTCTTTATAGGGAACAGCACTCACCAATAAACCGCCACTCATATGATAACTGAGGTTTACGAGATCACTTGAAACTGGGTCGATGTTAAAATCTACGCAGGCGATTTGCAGTTGATTTCCGTTAGAAAAGCTCAGCACCATTTCTTGAGGTACATAGAGTTTCTCTTCTAGGATTTCGAAATTTTCATCAAGCTTCTGGAAGTAAGTCCAGTTGATGGTTACTTCACTCACTACATCGCCCTCCATATTCTTGAAAGTGTCGATGTTGGTGATTTCAATATCATCCCAATCTTCATCTACTTCTACCTGAGCTAGAGAGAAATTAAAAATACTGTCTTCAAGATGCCAATAGAAAGTGATCGGTTCATCTTCAAAAACGAAGGCTACAGCAGCAGAAACCACCACTGCCTCATTTTCTTCTACAAAAGGGTAGGGCTGGTGGTGATTGTATACTTTAATACTGGTCAGTTTTTTATTAAGAATCTTACTTGTGAGGAGTTCGTTGGCTTCTTGTTCCGTCATTACGTACTAGGTGTCTGATTAAAAAGCCAAATATACATTTCTTACTTTATGTATGCACTCTTCAATACTTCCAACTTTCCGTCAATCTTAGGTAACTCAGTAATACCTAAAATATGGGCTACAAATGGGTAAACATGAATGTTTTCGAATTTTGGTAGCTTGGTGCTAGGCTTAATATTTGGGCCTTTAGCGTAGAAAATGGTAGCCATGTCCTCGGTTACATAAGGGTCGAAGCCATGCTCCCCGTGTACTCCACCTTGGGCAATCATTCTTTCTCTGTTGCTTTTCGAGCTCAAAGAGTGACCTGCATTGGCCACTAAAACTATTTCGCCACTTCGCGAATTTTGATAGTGCCAATTTTTAGGGAAGTCTTCTTTTTTGAAGACATTGAAGTTCTTTTCTTTCTCTTTAATGGCCGTATATATTTGGTCAATTTTTGATTGGTCGTTAACATAAAGGTGAGCGAGAGTTCCGCTATTAACAAACCTAAAATCAGCTTTATTTATTCCTTCTAGTACTTTATCAACGTTAATCAAACTTTCTTCTGTATTGGCTACTTCGTTCATTCCGTGATCGGAAGTGACAATCACGTTTACTGGTAAGTCGATTTGTTTGAGTTGTTGCATGATTAAACCCAAAAGTCGATCAGCTTCTAAAACAGATTCTTTAGCACCATTTGGGCCATTGGCATGACCCTGATCGTCTACTATGGAAAAGTATAATGAAATGTAATTCGGGCGTTCAGCTTTTGGTAATTTTAGCCATTCCATTACGGTTGAAATTCGGTCTTCATTTTTTACTTTTCCGTCATAGATTTCATAATAGTCAGGAAAACTACCCGCAATAGGGGCTTCTGAGCCCACCCAAAAATAAGAAGCTGATTTCATTCCGTTTTTTTGCACCAATTGCCACAAGGGTAGCCCCCCATAGAAAGCAGGGTTTTCTACTACTTTACGGTTACCAATGCTGTATTGCAAATCAAGTTGTCGATCGTAAAAGTTATTATCTACCAAACCGTGGTTTCCAGGGTAAAGCCCAGTGACCAGACTGTAATGGTTTGGGAAGGTTTTACTAGGGAACGAGGGAAGCATAGCCTCGGCAGAAACTCCTGATTCTATAAACTTCTTAAAATTAGGGGCATCATACTTTTCTACGTAATCATGTCTAAAGCCATCAAAAGAAACCATGATAACATATGGCGGCTCCTCACTGGTTTGATTCACCTTAGCGATGGATACAAAAGTAAGGACTACAATTAATAGAATGAGTTCGAAATTCTTCTTCATAACACCAGTTATTGGGTGTAAAGCTAGCAACTCTCTTTTAGAGTTGTAGAAAGAAACTGTTACTTTTTGATTAATATTTTGGACTGGCTGTGTGGTTCTATGATAATCTACTAATCTAGATAGCTTAGTTTCATATCAACAGTCAAAGCCAGTTCATTCATAATGATTTTTGAGAGGCCTTTGCAGCGGCTCATTTCATATTTATAGAAAAACTGGAGCGTATGGAGTTTACTTTCGTAAAAATCAGTGGTGTAAGTGCTATCGTTTGTATCTAAAGCGATTTGTGCTGAAACTCCAATTTTAAGCCATTGCCAACCCATCACTACAGTTCCGAATAAGTCCATAAAAACTGTAGCATCGGCCAAATAATGCTCGAAGTCGCCACTTTGGGCATGAGGCATCAAAACTCCTAAAACTTGTTGAACTGAATTAAGACTTTCGCCCAAAACTCTAATATTGGATTGAAGCGAATCATGTGCGCTGGCTTCTTTAATGGTAGATTGAATTTCTTGGGCTAGCCATTCGAGTACTTTGCCATTTTTCAGTCCCACTTTTCGGCCTAGTAAATCAAGAGACTGAATGCCTGTTGTTCCTTCGTAAATGGAGATAATTCGGATGTCGCGGTAGTATTGCTGAAGAATGAAGTCCATGCAAAAACCATAGCCGCCAAGTACTTGCAATCCTGTGCTTACTGCTTCAAGCCCTTTTTCTGAAGGATAGGTTTTAGCAATAGGCGTAAGTAATTCCAGTAGTAAATTATAGCGTTCCTTTTCTTCTCCTTCAGAAATATGTTCCAAATCCACATAATGCGCAGCCTGCATTACTAGGCTTAAAGAGCCCTCAACAATTGCCTTTTGAAAGAGTAACATCCGTTTTACATCTGGATGATTGATAATTAAGGTTTGTTCTTCGTGTAAATCTTTTTTGCCCGAAGAAGTTAATCTTCTGCCTTGAGGCCTTTCTTTGGCATATTGAAGTGAAGCGTAATAGGCTGCAGAAGCAATTCCTGCTCCCATTCTGCCTGTTGCAATTCGGGCTTCATTCATCATTTGAAACATGTAAATTAAGCCTTGATTTTCTTCTCCAATCATATGGCCAATGCTGTCTTCAAAAACTAAATGCGAGGTACAATAGCCCCGTTGCCCCAGTTTCTCAAATTCACCTGCCACAATCACTTGCTGCTCACCAAAACTACCATCAGCGGCTACCCTTTTCTTTGGTACTACAAAAAGAGAAACGCCTTTTGTGCCCGAAGGAGCTCCTTCAGTTCTGGCCAATACCAAATGAATAATGTTTTCTGCAAACTGATGGTCGCCCGATGAAATGAAGATTTTTTGACCGTTGATTTTATAGGAGCCATCTTCCTGAAGGCTGGCGGTTGTTTTTACATCGGATAATGAGGATCCCGCTTGCGGTTCGGTCAGACACATGGTACCAGTCCATTCTAGCGACATCATTTTTGGCACATAGGTTTCTTTCAATAGGTCGCTTCCGAAAGAAGCAATAAGATTGGCAGCACCTGCAGTTAAACCTAAGTAACCCGTAACATGGTTATTGGCGGCCTCCATCATAAAATAGAGCGTATGAAAAACGATATTCGGCAGTTGTAAACCGCCATCCTTTTCTTCGAACATGGCAGCGACCAATCCCATTTCTCCAGATTCTTTTAAAATACTTTCGAACTGTGGATGAATCGTTATCGCTCCATTTGCGAATGTGGAAGGCTTTTCATCCATTTCTTTAATAAAAGGATAGAGGCTTTTATCACAGAAGGTTTTTACCGAATCTAACAGAAGATCTATAGATGACTTGTCGTAAGCAGCATAACGGTTGGTTTCAAGAAGCTTTTCTGCTTGATGTACATTGTACATTAAAAACTTGATGGTGTTTAGGTTAGTATACTGTGATGGATTAGGCATGGTATATTGATTTGTTCTTCAATATAACCAAAACGAACAAAGGGGGCGTAACAAAAGATCTCTGGATGGAGTGGATTTGAGATTGTTAAAAATATCTTAATTTTTGCTTGACTCTTACCTTAGGTCATAGCCTTTATTTGAAATCATAATGGTAAAGTATTCAGTCAAACAACTTTCTAAGCTAGCAGGTGTAACTGCTAAAACCTTGCATTATTACGATGCAATAGGGATTCTGAAACCAGCAGAGCGTGCAGAATCAGGGTATCGCTACTATGGAAAACCAGAACTTTATAGACTACAACAAATTCTGTTTTATAAAGAACTCGATTTTCCTTTAGAGGAGATAAAGCAAATTTTAGATCGACCAGATTTTGATTTGGTGGAGTCTCTGGAACAGCACCGCGAGGCACTTTTAAGACGATCTGAAAGGTTTGTGAAACTGTTGGAAACCATTGATAAAACTATTCAAACACTTAAAAGCAAGAATGACATGATTTCAGATGAAGAAATGTACGCTGGGTTTTCTAAAGAGGAAGTTCCGCAAATTAGACAAGAGGTAATTGATCGATGGGGGAAGAGCAAGTTGGAAGAATCCGAGAGCAATATTCGTAAAATGAGTAAGACGGAATGGGCTGATACCAAACAAGAGGCGGATGAAATCAATCGTTGGTTGGCCAACCTAATGCATTTGGACCCCGCATCAAGTGAAGTTCAAAAGGTAGTTGGAGAACATTTTAAGCACTTAAATAAATTTTACAAAGTTGAAGCAGACCTTTATAGGTGCTTAGGACAAATGTATGTAGAAGATGAGCGGTTTAGGGTTTATTACGAGTCTTGTAAGGATGGCTTAGCTGTTTTCCTCAATAGCGCGATTCAAGTTTTCTGCGACAATGGATTAAAAACTGAGGATTAAAGCAGAGGAGCAAGTAATCTACATATCGATTCAAGTAGTTTTTGTTTAATGCTACGTTCTCGCCAATCTTGAGCATTCAATAAGATGCAATCGGCTTTGTCTGCATCAAAATTCTCATTCAGCTGACGGGCTATTGCGGGGTCGTAAATGTAGGTGTTTACTTCGTGATTTAAATCAAAGCTACGGTGGTCCATATTGGCCGACCCTACAACTGAGATGGAGTTGTCTACCGTTAGCGTTTTTGAATGAAGGAAGCCTTTTTTATAGAGGTAAACCTTTATGCCAGCCCGTAAAAGTTGTTTCATAAAAGACATAGAGGCTGCTTGAACAATCCATGAGTCGGAAGTATAAGGAATCATTATTTCTACCGAAACCCCACTTTTGGCAGAGGTAGTGATTCCATTCATTATACTTTCATTCGGTATAAAGTAGGGAGTGGCAATTTTGAGGCTATTCCTAGCAGAGTTTATTGCCAAACAGAATGAGTCCATAATACTGGCCAAATCCCAATCGGGGCCGCTCGCATTTACTTGAACATAGCTAGAACCAAATGAAGGCTCTGTTTTAGGGAAGTGTTTTTCAGTAGGTCGCCATGGCTGCTTGGAAACGAATTGCCAATTGAGAATAAAAAGAAATTGAAGCGTTTTTACAGCTGTGCCTTCAAGTTTAATATGAGTGTCGCGCCAGTAGGTTGGGTATTTGCCGTTGTTTACGTAGCGATCATCAACATTTATTCCTCCGGTGAAACTGGTGATTCCATCAATAATAACCACTTTTCTGTGGTTACGGTAATTGATTTTACTAGTGAAGGAGGGAAAAAGCACTGGCATAAACTCATATATTTCTACCCCTGCTGCCTTCATGTTTTCAAAGTAAAGTTTGCGCAATGCCAGACTTCCAACACCATCGACTATCATTCTTACCTGAACACCTTGCTTTGCTTTAGCCATTAAAGCCTCACTGATTTGTATTCCAATTTCGTCATCAGTGAAAATATAATACTCAATATGAATGTGGTTTTCTGCTTTGTTTAAAGCTTCTAACAAGGCAGGAAACTTTTCCTCTCCGTTTTTTAATAAGGTGACTTTGTTGTTTTGAGAAAGAGGTGAAAGATCGCGGCTTAGAAAGCGAATTAGCTTATCAAATTGCTCACTGACCAAAGCTTTATGAATAGGAGTTACGTTTTCAAGTGTAAGGTATTCATCAATGTATTTTTGGCCAAATGCAGAGTTGATCAGCTGGTTTTTAGAGAAAATTCTTCGTTTTCTGATGTGCTGCCCAAAAAAGAGATAGATGATTAAACCTAAAACAGGTAGCAATAATAGCAGTAAAAGGTAAGAGTGGGTTTTTAGCGGATTTCGGTTTTCAAGCAGGATATTAATAACTACAATGAAAATAGCCAGATAATATAAGCCTAAGAGAAAAGGTGAAAGCGTGAACCAAAAATCAAGCATGATTAAAATTAGTGATTTAACCCTTTGCTAGTTAATAATGTTCAGAATTGATTTCAAACAGTTTTTAAAGGATTGTTTGATGAAGTTAAAAACTCAAAAGATGCTTGTATAATTTATGCAGAGGCAAGCCCATTACATTATAAAAGTCACCTTCAATTTTCTCAATCCCTACCATTCCAATCCATTCTTGTATGCCATAGGCTCCAGCTTTGTCAAAAGGCTTGTAATTTTTGATGTAATGCTCGATTTCTGCCTTTTCTAACTTTCGGAAAGTGACTTTAGTAGTTTCTGAAAAGCTCACTTTTTTATTAGAAGAACGAAGGCAAACGCCAGTAATAACTTGGTGGGTTTTGGCAGAAAGCGACTGAATCATTTCAAATGCTTCTTGAGCATTTTCGGCTTTGTTTAAGATTTGGCTATCGTTTAGTACTGTGGTATCGGAAGTAATGACCAATTCGCTACCTTTCAAATCTTCAAAAGCCTGTGATTTCTTAACTGCTAAGTACTCAGCCACTTCGTTTACAGGTATTGTTGCAGGAAAAGACTCATCTACCTCTTTCGTTCTGATTTCAAAATCCACTTCCAAAGATCGAAGCAGTTCTTGTCTTCGGGGAGATTTAGAAGCCAATATCAAATGGTAGGGTAAATTCATCTTCCTTAATTGATCCGAATAAATAGCCACTAATTACTTTGGGGTAGAAATAGGTTGATTTCTGCGGTAATGTGTAACCAGAATGACAAACATTTTTTACATCTTCCATACTGATGTCTTGTGTAATAATGGCAAAATCCACTTCCCCAGTAATGGTTTTTTCTAAACAGTTTGAGAAGTTTCTCTCAAAGGAAATATGTTCTGAACTGCGTTGGTTTTTCCCCAGAATCCCTAATGCTTTTTCTATAATGAAGTAGTGCATTACTGTGAGGTCTAGGTCTTTAACTACTTGGGGGAAGTTCCATTTGAGTTCAGCAATCCTTTCAGGATTCAGCCTTACTTTCACGGCTTCTTTTCCAAACAACAAACCAAAGGCCCATTTTTTACCCAATATGATTTCGTTTACATCATTAGGGTTATCAAGTGGCTTAATGATAAAGTCTTCAGAAAGCTTATCGAGTAGCTCTTCCTTGTTGAAGTTTTTTAAGCCAGAGAGTAACCTATGGGTAGGTAGAATTCTCAAATCATCAGCTTCAGCATTGGTGAGATACATTAAATGAAAGTTATATGCCTCATTGCCCGTATGGTTTGGGTTTGCAGCTTGCATTCGCTGCTTGTAAAGCAAAGAGCCTTCATATCTGTGATGACCATCAGCCAAAATTACTTGCTGATCTTTCAGTTTAGCTACAAACTTTTTAATGACTTCAAAATCATGGATAACGCTTAGTACATCACGAACGCCTTGGTAATCTTCCCTATCATAAATAGGGTTCTTCATACTCTCATCCATGTATTGTTCCAAAGTGAATTCTGGATCAAAGTAAAGCCCATGTGTAGGACTTATATTCATTTGACTTTGCGCCAAAATCTCTATTCTGTCGTTCACAGAATGAGGCATAGTGTTTTCATGTCTCAATATATCAGAGTCAACACTGTTCCAGTCGGTAGCTTCAATAAAACATACAAAGCCCTTTCTAGTGTATTGGCGTTTGCTTCCTGGTAATGTGAAATGTTGATAGTAAACATAAATGCCAGGTATTTGATCTTGTTCAATAATACCTTCTACTTTCCATTTGTCCACGGTTCTTTTTTGTTCCTCAATGTCTCGCGGCACACTAATATGGATGCTGTTGTAAGGATTACTGTAGAGTGATTCTCTCTGTTGTTTTGAAACTACATCGAATAGAGGAGAGGCTAAATCTTCAATTTTCGTTGATAAATCACGGTTATATCGCCAAGCGCGAAAAGGTTTTATTCTTGCCATAATGTTTAATCGCGTACTCTGAGTTTCCAGTTACTTGAAGCGCCATTGCTTCTTACTTTGAGGTTGCTGTCGCTTTTTTCTTCAACAACTAAGGCTGCTAAAATCAATGCAATGTCATGGTGCTCTGGATTTACTTCTTGAAGCAATTCAGGCTTATAGTACCTCTCCACAAACTTGGTGTCGAACTTCCCTGAGGTAAAAGCTTCATGTTTTATGGCAAATTCACAAAAATTCAATGTGGTTTTAAATCCTGTTATTTCATACTCCTGTATGGCCTTCACCATTCGTTCAATGGCTTCATTACGATCTTTTCCGGAAGTAATGAGTTTGGCAATCATTGGATCATAATAGATAGGTATGTCCATTCCTTCTTCAAAACCATCATCTACTCTAACACCTGGGCCTTCGGGTCTTTTGTATGTACTTAAATATCCAATGTCTGGAAGGAAATTATTGGTGGGGTCTTCAGCATAAACCCTTACTTCTAATGAATGTCCTTTTATTTTGAGATCTTCTTGTTTGAAACTTAATGGGTGTCCTTCTGCAATTAGAATTTGTTCTTTTACCAGATCTACACCTGTGATTTCTTCGGTAACGGGGTGCTCTACCTGTAAACGTGTATTCATTTCTAGGAAGAAGAAATCTAGGTTTTCATCTACAATAAATTCCACCGTACCCGCACTATAATAGTCACATGATCGAGCAACGCCAAGTGCTGCTTCTCCCATGGCTTTTCTCTTTTCTGGGGTAAGAACAGCTGAGGGGGCTTCTTCAATTACCTTTTGATGTCTTCTCTGAATAGAGCATTCGCGTTCAAAAAGATAAACCAAGTTTCCGTGCTTATCGCCCAAAACCTGTATTTCGATATGACGGGGCGAAGTAATAAACTTTTCAACGAAAACAGCGCCATTACCAAAAGCAGACTGTGCTTCGCTGATGGCTCTTTTCATCTGCTCTTCCAGTTCTTCTGGGTTTTCAACAACCCGCATACCTTTACCGCCACCACCTGCGCTGGCTTTAATTAAAACAGGGTAACCTACTTGTTCTGCAATTTTTCTGGCCTCTTCTGGGTCAGTTACGGCATGGTTAACACCAGGTACCATGGGAACATCGTACTCTGCCACCGCTTCTTTTGCAGAGAGTTTGTCACCCATTACCTCTATGGCTTTTACAGACGGGCCAATAAATAATATGCCATTTTCTTCAATGGTTTTGGCAAATGAGGCGTTTTCAGAAAGGAAACCATAACCTGGGTGTACGGCATCTACAGACAGTTCTTTACAGATTTTAATGATCTTATCTGCCATTAAATAAGACTGAGCAGAAGGAGGGGGGCCTACATTTACGGCTTCATCCGCATAACTTACATGCGGAGAGCGACTGTCTGCATCGCTATATATGGCTACGGTTTTAATTCCCATTTCGCGGGCAGTTTTCATTACCCTAATGGCAATTTCACCGCGATTGGCTACTAGAATTTTCTGTATTTTCCTGATTTCCATTCCCTTCAAAATTTTCCGTACAATGCTAATTAATAATCTGCTAAAATCTAAGTTTGCTCTTGTGATATATACATGTGGTTTTTTGATAAATGGCGTTTATAGTATTACATTTGCACCTTCGTTTATTACCTAGGTTAATCAACTTAAAGTCTAAAGGAATTGGATCTATTTGAAAAATTACTTGCTGACAACGGCCCATTAGGGAAGCACTCAGAGATATCAGAAGGGTACTTTACGTTCCCAAAATTGGAAGGTGAAATTGCTCCGCGAATGAAGTTTATGGGCAAGGAAGTCCTTACATGGAGTTTGAATAACTATTTAGGCCTAGGAAACTTACCTGAAGTTAGAGAAGCAGATGCTAAAGCTGCTGCAGATTGGGGATTAGCCTATCCAATGGGCGCAAGAATGATGTCTGGTAATACAGATTATCATGAAGAACTAGAGCAGAGTTTGGCCAGTTTTGTGGGCAAAGAGTCTGGTTATTTACTGAATTATGGATATCAAGGTGTATTGTCAATTATAGATGCGCTTGTAGACCGTAAGGATGTTATAGTTTATGATGGTGAATCTCATGCCTGTATTATTGATGGTGTAAGATTACATATGGGAAAGCGATTTGTATTTCCTCATAACGACATCCAAAATCTTGAAAAACAACTTGAAAGAGCTACACGCTTGACTAAAGAAACCGGTGGTGGAATTTTAGTAATCACTGAAGGTGTGTTTGGGATGACTGGTAATCTTGGTTCATTGAACGAGATTGCTGCCTTAAAATCTAAGTTTGATTTTAGACTGTTTGTGGATGATGCGCATGGTTTTGGTACTATGGGAGCTACAGGAGCAGGAACTCACGAACATTTGAACTGTGTAGATGAGGTAGATTTGTACTTCTCAACTTTTGCCAAATCAATGGCTGCAGTTGGTGCATTTGTAGCAGGAGATAAGCAAATCATTCATTACCTTAAGTATAATATGAGGTCTCAGATTTTTGCAAAGGCATTACCTATGCCATTTGTGATTGGTGGTCTGAAAAGATTGGAGATCATAAAAAATGAGCCTCAACATAAAGAAAAGCTTTGGAAAATAGTTAATGCACTTCAGGGTGGATTGCAAGAAAAAGGCTTTAGCATTGGTACTACTAAATCATGTGTTACGCCAGTGGTTTTGAATGGAACTGTTGGTGAGGCGGCATCGCTCAGTAAAGACTTAAGGGAGAATTTTAATATCTTCTGTTCGGTAGTTATATATCCAGTTGTGCCTAAAGGAATGATCATTTTGAGATTAATTCCAACCGCATCACACAGTATGGAAGATGTAAACGAAACTATTGCTGCATTTGAGGCAATTAAGGGTAAGTTAACTAGCGGTGAGTATAAAAATGCCGAGTTGGCTGCAGCCTTTGGTGAGTAATGTTAAAAAAAAGTGCCCTGACTGTTGCAAATAGAGTATTTTGATTTAAATTGCTATCCAAACAAACATTTTTCAACAACCTTAAAAGCACAAATAATATGAGCAGATTTAGCGAAGTAAAAAACTTAATTGACTCTTTAGAGGGTGATTTCGAAAAGTTCTACGACAAGAAAAATCAAGCTGCGGGTACTAGAGTTAGAAAAGGAATGCAAGACCTTAAGAACTTAGCTCAAGAAATTCGAATTGATGTTCAAAACATTAAGAACCAAGGATAATTATTACATCCTTTGAAAAATAAAAGAGAGGCTAATCGTTAGATTGGCCTCTCTTTTTTTGTGCTGTAATTACTTATAATAAAGCCTTAATCTTTGTTTTAAGGTCTTCTGAGGCGGGTAATAGCGGCATTCGTACGTAGTTTTTACATATACCGAATTCTTCTAAAACCTGCTTTATTCCTACCGGATTGCTTTCTGCATACATCAAAGGATTAATGTCGATTAACTCAAAAGTGGCTTCTGAAGATGCTTTAAAATCGGCAGAAAATGCTGCCTTTGTTATCCTCTTAAAGGTTTCTGGGAAGGCATTTGCAAGCACAGAAATAACACCAACTGCCCCAGTCGCCATCATGGGAGTTGTCAATAAATCGTCACCAGAAATCAATAAAAAGTCTTCCGAAGCATCTTTTGAAATGGACATACACTGTGTTAAATCACCAGAAGCTTCTTTAATTGCAACAATATTTTTGTGTTGAGCCAAACGTAATGTAGTGTTTGCTGATATATTTGATTGCGTTCTACCAGGTACATTGTATAAAATTACAGGAACCGGAGATGCATCGGCAATCATTTTAAAATGCTGATAAATTCCTTCTTGGCTTGGCTTATTATAGTATGGACTTACAGATAGTATTGCGTCTACGCCATCTAAATCAGTCGATTTAATATTGTCTAAAACAGACTGTGTGTTGTTTCCTCCAATACCATATACTATGGGTAAACCAGTTTTATTATTCTTCTCTACAAACGAGAGAATCTCAGCTTTTTCCGCTGCAGTAGTAGTGGCCGATTCTCCCGTTGTACCTTGTACTACGAAATAATCAACGCCTTTGGCAGTGTGCTCTAAGAGCTTTAATAGCCCGTCAAAATCAATTGTTAAATCTTCATTAAAAGGTGTAACTAGCGCTACACCTGTACCTTTTAATATCTCCATTTTCTTTACTTCAATGCGTTTACATAAATAAGCATTTGGTCTGA
>CENR01002916.1_pt1 | contig 12975 bp, 39 predicted proteins | sample 530181 | NCBI WGS metagenome assembly CENR01 (sample SAMEA2619677, study PRJEB7988) | marine metagenome | biome: marine biome (ENVO:00000447); feature: surface water layer (ENVO:00002042); material: "saline water (ENVO:00002010), including plankton (ENVO:xxxxxxxx)" | depth 5 m | reverse complement strand
TCACCCATAATCTGTTCGGCTTTGCTTAACTCATCTTGATCTACAACTTTAGTTTCACTTGCCTTCGCTTTGAAATAAAACCAATCATCTGCTCCCTTTGCGTGTTGGAATAATTCATAGAAGTTATTATTCATACCTTGCGGTGTTCCTATAAATATACAAAAACCTTTTCTATCTGATAATGCGGGTCTAATTATTTCTGGAAACAATCTATCATTAACATTGGCATACTCATCTATAACGCAGCCATCTAAATATATACCTCTCAAGCCATCGCAATTTTCAGAGCCTAGCAAAGTAATACGAGCTTTGTTGGGTAGATCAACACGAAGTTCAGTTTCGTTAAATTTTACTCCGGGTATCTTATGAGTAAATTGTTTTATATAATCCCAAGCTATAGACTTTGCTTGTTTGAAGGTGGGTGCAATATAGGCATACCGGGGGTTACTTACTTTAGAAGTTAAGGCAGCCATAAGTAAATGATTTATCATACAAACTGTTTTACCAAATCTTCTATGACAAACTAATACTGACCAGCGATAATCTTTAATTCTTTGATGTAAATAGTTTTGAAACTTTCTTGGCGTGTAAGGTATTTTAATTTGCATTAGTGAACCATTTTACTTTGCATGGGGTACTTACCTTCGTCATATTCAAAGTTTAGCAAGTTCATAGCAATCTGACCAACCATCTCAGCACTGGTAATATCTTCAAAGCCAAATATCTTAATGGTTAATGTTTTGGTTTTTTCATCAACTAATACAACTGAATATAAATTATCTTGTATGAAATTCCACATAAACTACTACATATAGTATCTGGTGGGATAATCAATCAATGTGTCTAAAGGTGTCCCGCAGTCCCATGTATATATATATTATAAACACAGACCGCACATCTTGGGGGTAAGGGGGTATTGCACACTAAATATAGGCTTTGTAATTTTTTTTAAGTTCTTTTTTTATTTAACCTCACACATTTTGAGTATCAATAAATTATGACTATCACTATAAATATATTCTTTCTTATAACTTTTATTTATCGGGTCTCATTATATGTTAGCTTGTCCGCTATTATACACGCATGACGCTTGACCCTCTTTTTATTCTTAAAGAGTAACTTTTATTTATTATTTATTTTATATATTTTATATCTTGACATCTCTCTTATTTGGATATATCTTATATTAAAACAAACTAATGAAAGGTAATATAATGAAAGTTAATACTCTAATAAAGTTCAAAGATGGTTCAACTATGTATCATAGAAATCATATTGAAGCCTTTAATAATGCAAAAGCAAAGGGTCTAAATAATCCAGAAAGATATATGTATATGTATTCAGCCGGGAATAAAGACTTCTTTAAAAATATAAACTTTAGAAATTATATTTCATTTACTCAATAAGGGGGTTTATATGTTAAGAGCTTTAGTTTTCAGTTTGGGTTATGCTCTTTTAATGGGTGGATTAATAATAATGATCTACTCTAATGAATTGTTTTGGATTGGTGCGGGAATATCTTTAGCCGGTGCAATTCAATTCTTTAAAGACTTACCCTAATTTATAATAATTCTAAACTAGACCCGGATTTATACCAATATTTCCGGGTCTTTTTTTTATTTAAAATAATATTATTTTATGCTTGACAGATATGATATATATCATTATAAGATAGGTTATAAAAACAACAACTAACAAAAGGGAAAAAATGACTAGATATAACTTAAAATATAAATGGACTACTTCAAGAGCAAGAAATAGTTACGGGTATAATGTTTGTACTCTTCTTGTCGATGGTGAAAAAGTTGGAAGATGTAACGGAGGCGGTTACGATATGACCGGAACTTCTTTGGCTCAATGGGTTGAGACTAACTTTAAAAATGATCTTCTTAAATTAAAAGAAGAGTTTTACGGGTTAAGTTTTCACAATCCAAATTGGAAGCCAACAGAAGAGACATTAAAACAAGAAGAGAAAGACGGGTTTGTAGGTCTTGCTAGATACCAAGATTTTTATAAACAATCTTCTACACTTCCAACAGATAAACACACAATACCACAGATAAACGGGTCTTGTGGTGTGTCTTCCGTTGAAAGAATATTAAACGCCATAGGTTATTCATATTCATGTATTGATTATGATAGCGGGGTTTATGTTGTTGAAACTCAACAAAAGAAGGTCGCCTAATGTATAAAATAAATATTATAAAACATTATAAATATAAACAACACTGGCTTGATTGGTTATACTATAGAAAGCCAATGCCAAACCATATAACACCAATGAAACTAAACAATTTAATTGGCGGTTATGGAACATATAACAAACTAAAAAGGGGGAAAGATGAAAAGACAAGGTAAATACGCTGAAAAAATAAATTTAGATACATTTTTAGATAGATTAGATTTATTTTTAAATAAGTATGATCCACAATTTAAGTATGATTACAATGTAAAAGATGGTTATACAGAAATTGTATTACAAACAAAAATAACAAAAACAAACGAGGGGGGATAATGATGATTAATTTATTTGGCAAACAAATAATAATAACTAAAAAATGGCGACAAGATTTAAGTCAATGGTCCTTACTATATAGAACAGAAATAGTAATAGCAGCAGTGAGCTTTATCTTGGGTGCTATAATATTTTAAGGGGGATATATGAAAAAAGAAAAAACAAATTGGTATGATGAAAAATTAAACAAACTCACAGGCGATAATAACTTCGGTTATATTTGGGGTATAAATTATATTGATAATGATGAAGTGATTGAATGTGAGTGGTTTAAAACAAGGCAAGAAAGAAACAAAAAATATAGGGGGATAAATGACAAAGCAAGAAATAAAAACAAAATTAAAAAACATTAATTCAAAACTTAAAAGATTGCTTAATGAGATGAATAGTGATGCCGAAGACATAGACAAATTATTTGATTGTATTCAAGTCATATCTCTAAAGTATGAGCTATCACAGAAACCTTTAATACTTAAAAAAGAATGGGAAGTAAAACAATGAAAGATTTATTAACAATGTATAACACAATGAACCAATCTTTAGAAAAAAATCACGATTGGGATTTTAACGCAGATGTAAGAGATGTTAGAAAAGTTTTAGATTGGTTACAAGAATTTAATGAAATGGAACAAGATAAAAATAAATTTCTTAAAAAATGGAATAGAGGTTATAATGATTAATGTATTTTATTATAATTTTCAAAGACAACAAATGGACTTCATACACTAATGAAATCTTTGAAACAGAAGCAAAAGCTAATGATTATATTAAACGATCAAAGCCAAGAAAAAACAAGTATCAAGCAGTCGAATATAACAACGAGAACGTCGACAAATATTGGTACAAATAAACAGAATTTAGAAGAGTTAAAGAAACGAACTCTTTTAAATATATTAAGTGCTAAAAGGGTTATTTACACTTACTATAAAAACAACCAACTAATGAGGAAACATGAGACCAATAATAAACTTTGATGATGTTACATTGACACCGGTTGATAGAACAACACAAAGATACGATCACAAAAAAAAGAAACATATTGATCTTAAAAAACCTGTAATAAAAAGGGGTAAAACACTTCAAATAGGTGATTGTTATGATCTATTTGAATTTGTAAGAAAGCTAGATCACCATGTAGATATGATAGATAGCTACGAAGATTATATCGAAGTCAATTTTAAATTAAAAGCTAACTACTAATTTTTAGGCGGGGTTGGGGACACTTCCTCAATCTCGCCTGAAACATCAATCATATCACCCAGATTGTCTTCAAAAGCTATACTAATTTTTTGATCTGTATTTACCTTTTGAGGCTTGTTATCTGAATATAAATCTGTGATTTTACTAGCAGTCCATTTAACAAAGTTAATTCGTTCTCTTAACCATAAAATTAAATTAGGATCAGTTATTTCTTCTGTTTGTAAAAGGGTCATGATCTTATCTATCAATGTCTGCATACCCATTTTACGAGCTTCAATGATCTTTATCTCTAACTCTTTGTTTCTTTTTAACATAGCGTAGAATTTCTGTAAGCTGACCTGATATGGATTTTTCTCTGAAAATATTTCGGTAAGCGTTTTTCCTGATATGAGTTCGCCTTCGATTGTATTCACTTGTTCTATTGTTAAGTCTTGGGATAATTTTTTCTTGATAGTATTTTTCAAAATCATTGTCTGTATAATTCCTAAATTGATATAGTGTCTTCAACATCTTTATTCTACTTTCTTTGGTAAATCTAGGCTTTAAATAACCTTGTTTATTCTGGTAACCATGAAACCGACAAAGCCATTTACCATTTAAACAAAGAAAACCTTTAGCTTTACAAGGATTGCCGAGCCTTGTTATCCCTTGACAAAACACCTTTTGTCGAGGCTTACCCGCCATTCTTTTTCTCAATAGCTAATTTCATATAATACTTATTTAAGTTGTTATTATATTCAGATTGTAAGTCAGGCAGGGGGAGTGTCGCTAATTGATCTATTAATGTTTCCTTATCATGACCATACTTTTTTATTATCTTATCTATAGTAGGATTTGTTTTAGATATATTAAAGATAGTTTTATTAATACCTACCTGATTTGAAACTTCAGAAGTCCTCCGTTGAAACTTCTGATATACCTGTTTTGAAACCTCACTATCACCTACATAAAAAAAAGGGTGGATTTGATATAAATTAGTGGATTGTAGCCTTTTTATTGATATAATGCCGACCTTTTTTAGCCACATTAGGCTCTTCCTAGCCTTATTCTTGCCACAACCTAGAAGATTAGCAATGGTTTGAAGACGAGGATAACTCTTTCGTGTTCTACCATCAGCAAAACGCAGTAAGACAATCAAAACACCAATACAACCGAGCCTATCTCTTTTTGGTATTTTTAGAAAGTCCCTGTCATTTAATATCTTTGTTGCTAACCGGATATGTTGTTCGTATTTCGTTTTTTTTATCACAATGTTTTTCCAAGTAATGCTTATGTTGTAAATTCCTTAAATAGCTAACCCATTCCGCTTCAGATATAGCCTTTAAATCGCTGTAGAGGGGGTAAATTTGCTGAACTTTGAAGGTTAGGCTATCACCCCCTACAATTTCGTCTTTCTTGTAAAATACGAGCCATACAGGAATATTTGCCTTTTCACCTAGCCATTTAGTAATAGTCGTAGTTTTATAATAATTACCGGTATCATAGGCAGTTTCAACCAAAGCCAAAGGTTGCCAACAACCCTTAACCTGACAACATTCGACCTGATCTATATCGACCATTGCAATATTATCAAACCTTCTATGCCAACGATTGTAAAGGTTCTTATCAAAATGTTTAGTGTGTCTCATATAAAACTATCAGCTTCTTACCATCAAAATAATAACCTGATATTTTTTTCTTTTTCTTTTTTTTATTTTTCTTCTTCATCTTTAAAATAGGTAATTTTTTTAATGACCGAACTAGGAAAAGAGGTAACATCGCCATAATCATTTATTAAACCTTCATTGTCTAAACTATATGATGAGAATATAATAGTCTTATCTTTATTCTTTACAGCTAACCAACCCATAGAATAACAATTTTGAGCATAGGTTTTACCCTCAAGAGTATTAGTCCATTCGCTGCTACTCTCGATGTCAATCCAGTGTATAAAAACTCGCTTAAACTTTTTTATTGATTTTCCAGATATGCTCATAAAAGTCATTCGGTTGTACTTCTTTGTTTGTACCCCGCATGATCTTTAACATATTATCTTCGTGGGGAATACGAAATGATTTTGGATCAATACTAACCCAACGACCTATATTAGTCGAAGGATTAAAGCTACTAACATCTAATCGTCTAGCCGCTTCTGCGTTTGATATACCTTCTTTTTTTATCCATTCTTGTAATGTCATTTTTTATTTGACATATATCACTTTGTGATATAAAAGCAAGTAAAAAAACAATGGATATAAAAAAAGTAAATGTAATAAAATCGAAGCTATCAGGCGGTGAGGGGTACGATCATTTTAGTCCAACTCAATTAACACAGCCAATAGCTAAATATATAATTGACTATGTAATGGTGAACCAAGAAGAGAGAAGAAAGTCAGTCAAAGGATATAAACTTCACTTCGGTTCTTCCGTAAATAATGTAGCTCAAAAATGTGTCGCAAAATATATCTTTGAAAAAAAAGAAGATGGAACATTTGGAAAGCAAATAAATGAATATAGAAGAGATAATACAAAAAGAACTAAATAAAGTAGATAAGATAAAACACAAAGACGATAGGGATAAACATTGCAGAGAAGCAATGAAAGAGTTTTTACTTCCAACAATTAAATTAATTATCAAAGCAGTAGAAGAAGTATTTGGTGATGAGCCGGTACAATGCGAGAGATATGTTGATGTAAAACATTTAGATTTATTTATTCCAATCATAGGTAGGATAGACTTTGAAAGTAATACAAAGATTATGGAACTCAAATCTTTACCCCCTAATTTTAAAAAAAACAAATCAGGTTATGGAGTATCGCAACAGAAAATGCCTGAACGAATAAAGCCTGAACACCTACAACAAACATCTTTATATGCTAGAGAAAAAGGTAGAGAGGCTTATGTAGTTTATGTCAGTCCGAATGAATATAAAATATTTAAGCCAAGCCAAAAAGAACTAAACGCAGCTTTCAATAATATGATTGAGAAGGCAAAGCGAATACAAAATTTGTTAGACATAAGCAATGGTGATGTAAGAGTTATGGCACAATATGTCGAGCAACCAGATTTAGATCACTGGTACTATTCTGATCTAACAACTAAACAAAAAAAACTAGCAAGGGAAATATGGAACATACAATGAAAAAGAAATTAGAAGAGTATAAAAAGATTTGTAGGAAAGAAGGCTTATACACAGATAGCAAAACGAATAGGTTAAAATTATCTGCGTGGGGTCAAATAAAAGCTGTTGCCGGAGATGAAGATATTGGCATCAAAACCTCCCTAGTTGGCAATGACAAAGACATCTACATTGTTAGAGCTGAACTTTACTACAAAGGCGAGTTAAAGCGAACTGCACACAGCAGCCAAAAAAACCAATATGATCCTGTATTCATATCTGGACTTCAAGCTGCTGAAACATTTGCAATAGCTCGTTGCCTCTCATTCTTTGGTTTGCTTGAGGAAGATATAACTAGCAAAGAAGAACATACCTTTCTCCAATTAGAGGGGAACATCGAACCATTGAATGTAGAGGCGTTTAAAAAAAAGATTACATCAGCTCAATATCCCAGTAGGATTGATGACTTGTTAGCAAGACAATATAAGGATTGGCTTGATGTATTAAATCAAAAAAACTCTGAACAATATAATGACCTTATGAACTGGGTTGATTATAAAAAATCAGAGTTAAAAAAAGAAGGAGTAATATCATGATGAAAGGTGGACAACCAGTTCCTGCTGTATTTTTTAATGTATATAAGCAGGAAAATATATCAGAGAATGGACCTACACATACATGGAAAAACTTTAATTTAAAGGAAGATATTGTAATCCCTGCGGGGACATACGATTTAACCTTTTTTCCAAGTAGTCCAAGAAATCCACAGCAGGGTAATCTTAAAATAGAAACCCCTAAAGGTGGTCAAAAAAAGAACTTTGCACCAAAGCCGCAATATGGTACAGGTGTAAGAGTTTAAATTTGAACAAGACTAGGCGGAGTTTTCTTAGAGGTTTCCCTTTCAATCACCTCTTTCGGATCATTAGTTGTTTTTCTCTGCCTAGTCGCCTAAACTTTTTATGAATGAAATAGACGAGAAAAGATTAAAAAAAATATTCGAAGATCGAGCCAAACAATACGGGGATTACAAAGAAAACTTTAGATTATTAGCAGTAATGTTCAGCGTTATCCTGCAAGACAAACTTAAAGATGACCTAGAAGATCACGAAGCAGCTAAAATTATGATGGGTCTAAAACTTATTAGAACCCTTCGACCTTACAAAGCTGATAGCTACGATGATCTACAAGTCTATACAAAAATCGCAAAAGAATTACATAAATCTACCCTAGACAAAGAGGATAGATAGATGTATAAAAGGGAACGACAAGGCACTTGTAGTTTTACTTATATAGAACTATTTGATGATGTCGAGAAAGCTGCAAACCCTTCTGAAGAAGGAAAGTTTGTAGAATGTAAAGTCAGTGATGTGAGATTTGACTTTACCAAAGTAAAAAAGGAGAAGGATGGAAAAGCTGAAACAGAATTTCCAAAAGTTGCAAGACCTTCAGAGAAAAAAACATGAAGCATATCTTGTAACACAAGCTAGAGCTAAGAAGCTACAAGCAGATAGTTTTAGATTGATTTGGAAAGTTGAAAAAGCAAAAGAATTGTTAATGCGATAAGCATAACATAATGTAAAAACAACAAAAGGGATAGGGATCGTATGCTCCTTGTAAAACAACTATCGGATATTAAAAAAAAATTAAAAACAAATGGCTATGAAAATGACACTAATCAATTATTTATTTATCGAATAGGTTTTAAGACAGGCTATCGATTAGCCAAGCAACATCATCAAGAAAAAAAAATAAAACAAGCATATAATTTTAGAGAGAAACTAAAAAAACCAAAAGATAAAAAAAATAATCATCACCCTAAATTAAGTGATGTATCAAAATTAATAAATCTAGTTGTAGATAAAACAGATATAACCAGAACAGAAATATTCTCACCTTGTAGAACTAGAGCTGTGTCTTCAGCTCGATCATTATGTTTTGTTTTGTTAAGAGAACTAATGAATATATCTTTACCAAGAATAGGTGAGTTAATGAATGGTAAAGATCATACAACAGTCATACATCATCTTCGGAACAAGTTTTATAAAAGACAACTTTGGACCGAGGGTTTTAGAATATGGGAGGAATATGAAGAGATCAAAGAAGAGTTCAAAAAATAAACAATGGTTGCTATGGAATATTTATCATTCCATTCTTGCAATCTTGTTAGCTCTAATTGTGATTATAGAATTTATAGAATTGGTTAGCTAAATCTTCTATACTTTCTAACTTTAGCAGCAATCCTTGTTGGTTGCTTACTAAATTGTTTTCCTTGTCGTTTAGCTTTACGCTTCTCTCTTGTCGTGGCAGCATACTCTGCTGGAGATAAGGCTCTTATCGCTGCACTTGGCAAATATCTTTCGCCAGTAACACTTGATTTTTTTCCAGACTTGGTTCGCCATTTCTGTCTTGACCATGCTTTTAAACTCCTTTGTCTTTTACTTAGAGCCATGTCTTTTCTGTACAGCAAATTTTGCTACACGCACAGCTCCTTTGTGTGGTTTATAAGCACCTTTCATTAATTTGTAAATAGAACCTTTTTTCATCCAGTGAAAACCTTTAGGCGGTTTGATTGTTTTATTTGTCATAGCCACTAAACAACCAAGCTACAAACTTGTTCCATAATCTTTTTATCTTTCTCATCGATAACCTCCTCCAGCTTTTTTATATCGTTTTGCTAGTAGTTGAGCTTTTCTTGCACTCCATTTACCAGCAGCAGTTCCTTGAACATTAGCTCTTAATATTCTTTGGAATATTCTTTTTCGTAAGCCGGGTTTTGTATAGTTACCCGACTTATTAACTGATGATTTACGCTTTCCTTTTGCCATTTTTTTTCTTACGCATTTTAAGTTTTCTAAAGTCAGCAGCTTCTATTCTATTTGGATTACCTGCAACTCTAGCAATCTTCATTTGCTTTTTTGTAAGTTTCTTACCCGGCATTAGTACATCTTCATTTTAGATTTTTTAGCTTTCTTTGCTTTCTTACCTTTTTTCTTCATAGGCTTCTTTTTCATTTTGTGTCCCGGCATTTTGTTCTCCTTTATTGTTACAATAATTATCGAAACAACTTCCATCTCTTCCGTCATGACAAAAGTATTTCTTCTCTCCGTTTATAATCCATCCACCCATAGTATTCAACAACTCTTTATTACAACTAAAACAATACCCACAAACAAACTCTATATTTTTTCTGGTCCAACTCTTCTTTTTTCTCACCTTTTTTTATTTCGTCTAGCAAATGCAGCAGCACTTTGTTTATTTCTAAAACCCCAAGCTCTTAAAGCTAAAGCTAATCTAGTTGGTTTGCCTCTATCATCTTTCATCTTACCACGCATACCAGAAAATCTAGCTGCAAAGCTAACTCTTCTTCTAAAATTTTTTGTACCTCGTCTTGCTGATTTTACTGGTGGTCTTAAATTAGAACCTTCTTTTCTTTTGAAGTAAGCTCTTCCTGCTGCTGTTAAACCACCTCTAGGATTTTTATGTTTTTTTCTCATTAATCACTCTTTGATATACTTATTATCTTACCATCTTTTACCACAGCATTAACTTTCATACACGCATAATCTGCGTTAGAATTTCTTGTTGCTATTCTTTTTTTAGCTAAACATTCAGATAAACTAGGCATTAATAAATGTTCTTTCAAAACTGGTGGATCACCAAGATACATTAATAAAGCAAACACTAATTCCATTAATGACTTCCGTTTCTTAATTTATCTATTTGTTTTTGCAAAGCATCTACTTGTTCTTTAAGATGATCTATATTTACTTTGTTATATCTACTCTCTTGTATTTCTTTTTCAATGTCTTCTATCTGTCCAGCAAGGTGTTCGATTAACATATACATTTCTAAATTTTTTGGTTCTTGCTCTGCTCGTTTCAACAGGTCTTCTTTGAATAATATATCAGCAGTTTCTAATTGATTTAATCTTTCAATTACTCCAAAGGCAAACCATGCACCCATAACTATAGCAGCTACTAAACCTATAAGGTTTCTTAATGGTAATCCTATATTTGTATTCTCACTTATCTTCATTCGCAATATCCTCCGACCATTTGTCTTCCGTCTTTTAGCAACCATTTGTTAATATCATCATGGTAAATAGCTATCTTCTCTCTTATCTCATCTATCTTATCAAAACAATTAAAATCATTTTCATAAGTAATCTTGTATCTTTGTAAAGGCGTATCTATAGTAAATTCAAGATGTGCTGCGACTAACAATATTATGACAGACTTCATTTACCTTGGCGATTGTAAGGTTTGAATGATCTTTTTCTATGCTTGTTCATAGAAGAGAACTTCATTTTAGACTTACGATTACCTTGACTTGTTTTTTTTGGTATTCTTTCGTGTGGTAACTTTTCGAGATTTAACTTTCTTCTTGCCATATCCTTGCTGTGCTTTTAGGGTTACTTTCTTCCCAAAGACTTGAGAAAACATTGTTGCTATTTGATTGCTCATTTTCTTTTTATTAAGTCTGTAGCTTTAAGACCATAGACACTTGCAATTACTCCCACGAATATAGTCTGATACCAAAATGGCAGATCAGAAAAATATTCAAAAAATAATTTCATCTTTTCCATGTGTGCAGGGTTGTCTGACCAAACTGCAAACCCGAGCATTACAATCGGGATTGACAACAAGATCAATATAAATTCGTCTTTCCAGTCTGATTGTCTTGCTTCTAATAATTTACCTTGATAGGCTTCTTCGCCTCTTGCTTGTCGTTCAGCATGGAGAAGTTGAGCTTCTGACATAGCCATCTTAGCTTTTTGTTTGTTTGCATATATCTTGCTTCCAGCAGATACAGCTAATTTTATTGCACTAAGCCACATTATAAAACATCCTTTGCATTACCTATTATAGGTTTATATTTTACTTTACCATCTTCTCTGTAAGCTCTCAATAATTGTTTTCTTGGATTTTCAGATACATAACTACAATGTACCCATCCAGAGTTAGGTTCACCCGGAGTATAAAATTCTAATATCATTTGATCCCAATCTAAATTAGATTTAATCCAATCAAATACTTCAGCATTGTCTTTACCTATCACCTCAAAATCTACCGCCTCTGCTTTTGTATGTTGGCTGGTCAAACTTGAATTAATTTTTACACAAAGCTCTGGAGATCGATAGCAGCTTGTAACTGTAACTCTACCAAAATGATCCCTTACGGGTTGTAAAATATTTTCACAAAGTAATTTTAATTTTTCTATTTGATCTGCATTAGGATTGTTATCAATGCCATGTCTTATAGCAGTATCTGATTTTATAAGTTCTTGTAATGTAAAATTTCTTGACAAATTCATGGATATATTATTTTGACTTTGAGCCTTTTTTGTTCTTTTGTTTTGTTTCTATAGATGAGACTGCCTTTTGTATTGCGTCTATAACCATCTGAGCCAGTGTAGTTTTTATATCTATAGTTTTTACTTTTAACATCGTAGGCAGTATATTCTCCTGTACATAAATTTAAAGTAATAATATCGATTGGTCCAAGTCCACCTATAGGGGTAAATACTATTAAATTAGGGTCTTTTACGAGTTTAAGTTGCACAATCAACTCGCTTTCTAATCCTTTTACTGCTTTCTTTCTCCTAGACATTATCTATTAATCTACAATCAAACTTTATGTATAGTCCATCTCGATTAACAGCTTCTGATCCGATAGTTATCAACAGGTTCTCTGATTTTCTATAACCATCAATTAAACAAGTATAAGTATCGGGGAAAATAGTAGTGTGTTGTACCGGAGGCATACAACTACTATAAGTCGAGGAACATATAACCATTACTAGCAAAAACTTCATTAGTTTTTACTACACTAAAAATGATAATAATACTATAGAACTTTGTTTAGCAGGATGAAGAGTTCACCTAGAACTGCAATACCTACAGCTCCAAGAATATATAAGATACGATCTATATCTTTTTTAATATGTGCAAGATGATTATCTTTGATTTCAGAAATTTCTGTTTTGATGACAGCTACTTCCTTGTCAAGTTTAGATATTGTATTTTTTTCATTCTCTATCATGACAAGATACCTATCATAATTAATACTGGAGGGAAACCCCTCTAATTCTAGCCTCTTTAGAACCAGATGCTTGATTAGCAAAAGATATTTTGTAGTTTATACTTGTTCCAGCTGTGACCGA
>CENR01028441.1_pt1 | contig 13008 bp, 14 predicted proteins | sample 530181 | NCBI WGS metagenome assembly CENR01 (sample SAMEA2619677, study PRJEB7988) | marine metagenome | biome: marine biome (ENVO:00000447); feature: surface water layer (ENVO:00002042); material: "saline water (ENVO:00002010), including plankton (ENVO:xxxxxxxx)" | depth 5 m | reverse complement strand
CTAGTTTTCCAACTAATGCAATAGTTTTTTGATTCTAAAATATAGTCTTAAGAAATTATTGGGTAAAAGCGTATGAGATTAGGTTTGCACCCATACGTAAGGCTTGAAGCCTGATAGATTCGGGATCATTATAAATACGTTGATCTTCCCAGCCATTACCTAAATCACTTTCATAAGAGTAATAGCACACCAACCTTCCTTCATATATTAAACCAAAGCCTTGTGGCGATTTACCATCATGTTCATGGATTTTGGGAATGCCTTTGTCGAATTTAAATTTTTGATTGTATACAGGGTGGTCGTGAGGTAACTCTATAAACTCTAATTCAGGGAAAACCTTTTTCATCTCTAACCTCACAAACTGATCTAAACCATAATTATCGTCAATGTGAAGAAAGCCGCCAGCGGTAAGGTAGTTTCTTAGGTTTTCTGCTTCTTGACTAGAGAATGCAACATTGCCGTGGCCTGTCATATAAATAAACGGGTATTCAAATAAGCTGGGGTTTCCAATTTCCACCACAGCATCTTGGGTGTCTATATTTGTTTTTAGATTTTCATTACAGAAAGTAGCCAAGTTGGGTAGGGCTGTTTTGTTTGCATACCAATCACCTCCGCCATTATATTTTAATTTAGCAATTTTGACTTTGGCTTGTTGAGCAGAAGCTAGTACACTAAAAAAAAGGAAGGCGAGAGAAAAAAGAATTCGGTTGGCTTTCATAAGTTCGACTAAGCTTATTTTCTTTAAGAGAACATATTAGGGAAAATTCTAAATGAAATAAAGAAAGCAGGTTATAATTGAACCAACTTTTATACAAGAACGCTATATTCTCAACGAAGTTTACTCCAATAGAAGCAAATGAGATTTTCTAACATCGATTTAGTTGTAAATCAGCTGAGGGCTCGTCTAGAATTGCCGCTACCGGGAAGAGAGGCTCAAATAAGAATGGCGCCTACACCAATAGACGAGAATCGCTTTGAAGAAATCGCTAATAGACCTGCAAGACCTGGAGGCGTGATGGTATTGATTTATCCTAAAAATGGAGAGTTATATTTACCACTGATGAAGCGACCAGGTTATAATGGAGCTCATGGCGGGCAGGTTAGTTTTCCGGGTGGAAAGGCAGAAAAGCAGGATTTGAATTTAATAGAGACGGCTTTGCGAGAAACAGAGGAAGAAATTGGCGTAAGGGCCAAAGAGGTTTCGGTTATTGGGCAATTGTCTGAGTTGTTTATTATTGCTAGCAATTTTAAGGTGTTACCAACAGTTGGCGTGGTTAATTATACCCCTAAATTCATTCCTGACCCTTATGAGGTAGAGGCGGTTTTAGAGGTGCCAATCTCTCAATTTTATGACATGAATAAAAGAGGGGTAGAAGAAATGAGATTTGGTAAGTATGTTATTCAGTCGCCTTATTTTAATGTGGATGGACATTTAGTTTGGGGCGCTACCGCTATGATGTTAAGTGAGTTGCTAGCAGTTATCGATGATGTGGAGCTCGGTTTGTTAAATCCTTAGTATTTATAGTTAAGCCTCCTTTGTATCCTTTTTTAAGTATAAGACGAGTTTATTAAGCAGTTCTTTTGGGTCGAACGGTTTAGAAATAAATTCATCTAAAACGTTTCTCTTGGGGTTTTCTTGAAGGTCATTCTTTGAAAAAGCAGTCATTCCTATAATATTAGTTTTTCTATTAAGGATTGATTGTTCTCTAATTAGCGCTGTGCATTCGAACCCATCCATCTCGTCCATATGAATATCCATTAGAATTAGGTCGAAAAGCTCTTCATTGCTTTTTTGAAATGCCTTATTACCATTAGAGGCTTCATGAAATTCAGCATTCCATTTTTGAAACAACCTACTTAATACCATTCTATTCATGTAGTTATCATCTACTACAAGTATTTTGGCTTGCTTTAGGTCGTAAATAGTGTCTGTTTTATTTGAGGCTAATAAGTCAAAAGTTTCAGGTAGTTTAAACTCAATTTCAAACTGAAACGATGTGCCTTCACCAAGCTTACTGGATACTGATACCTTGCTATTGTGTAGTTCTAATAGCTTCTTAGTAATTGACAAACCAAGTCCAGTACCGCCATATTTCCTTGTTGTGTCGCTGCTAGCTTGTTCAAAATCGTTGAAAATTTCATTGATTTTGTCTTCTGGAATTCCAATCCCTGTGTCTGTTACCGTAAATTCTATACTCACCTTTTCGTCCTCAATCCCCAGTAATTCTGCACTTACTACTATGCTGCCCTGTTCGGTAAATTTTAAGGCATTACTCATTAGGTTATTGAAAATCTGAGTAAGTCTGGTTGGGTCACCAATAAGTCGGTTTGGGGTGTTTTCCGAAAGGTGAAAGTCTAGCGTAATATTCTTGCTGTGGGCTTTAAACTTAAAGCTGTCTCGAATATTTTTGAGTAGATCGATTAATGAGAAGTCAATCATTTCTAGCTTTAATTTCCCAGCTTCAATTTTGTTGTAATCAAGTATATCATTGATGAGTGAGCTAAGATTTTCTGCAGAAAACTTTAGTGCATCAATGTATTCTTGGGTTTCCTCATTTTCATTATCAATATCCATTAAATGGCTTAAACTGATAATTGCATTTAATGGTGTGCGAATTTCGTGACTCATCACAGATAAGAAGTCAGATTTTGATTTAGTAGCCTTCTCTGCTTCTAATCGTGCTTTCTTTAATTCAATATTCTGAACATTGATTTGGTGGGTCCGTTCTGCTACTTTTTCTTTTAGTTCTGCATTAGTCTTTTCTTGAAGTTTCTCATTTTCAACCAATTGAATTATGAGAGATTCTTGTGTAATGGCATGGTTTTCAGTGAGTTTTCTCATTCTATGGCCTAAGCCCAGAGCAAAGAATACTATTTCAACCCCTACAGCTAACTGAACATAAGGAACTATTTTGGCATCAAGGTCAAGTATGTACTGAGCCGAAGCAAACAATGCAATAGTAACTAGGAAAATAGAGCCAAGAGCGAAATAGCGTAACTCTAAGCTATTCAACCTTCTAAGCGATAGAATGAAAACAACTACACTTGCCGATATCCCAATATTAAAGAGGTTATGTATAATAAGTCCATTATATACATCATGTGTAATAGTAATGTAGATAGAGTTGAAAACGAAAGCTACTAGCATTACTCCAATAAAAACTTTGAAGTAATAGTCCCATTTTGGGTAATGTTCTTTTGTATTAAGAAAATGACGCGCGAAAGAAAAATAGAATACGGCCGAAAGGTTGGGTAGTAGCCATAGTAAAGATAGTTTTTCAGGGTGCTCAGGAAAAATATAAGGGTCTAGAAAGCCATGAAAAAAGAGAAAGTAAATGGTGTTTGTTATGGCGTATAATGCATAAAAAAGGAAAACTATTCTTCTAACGTAGATGTACAGAGAAATACTAAGAATTGATAATATGATTAATAAACCAGTGAAGATTCCTTCCAATAATGCCTTTTGTTCTGCTTGTTGCTGCCATTTTTCAAGTTGAACAGCTTTAAAATTAAAGCGAGGAGGGTAGTTGTCTAATGACTTGGTTTTTATTAGCAGTGTAGCTTTTTCACCTATTTTTAACTCTAGCTTGAATTGAGATTGGTATCCCTTTTTAACATTTCGCTCACTAACGGGTACAAAATAGCCAGTCTTTAAAGAGTCGAGCTTTTCGGATTTTTGAATATATACGGTTGAATATGCATTATCGCCAGTATAAACTACTAGGTTCTGGTATCGGTCTGAATAGTTTGAAAGAATTAGTTTAACCCAATAAGTTTTGTTGGTCTCAAACAAATCAATCTCATCTAAACCAATATAGTAACTTGACCCAAAATCCTTTACCTGATTGTAGTTAAGGTTATTGCTATCATCGCGAAACACCATTATTTGAGAAGAAGGGATGTACTGGGTTTCACTATTATATATTCTATGCTGATACCAGTAGTCGGCAATGCTATCAGATTTCGCTATGAGCGATTGCCCACTAATAAATAGAATAATAAGAATAGAAACCCTAAACATATAGTCTTTAACAAGGGAAATGGTTCTGTAAATCGGTATTCAAAAATGCTAATAATTTCTAGCTTTGTTAAATATCAATATACTTAATATTAAAGAATATGATAACAAGCGAAATACTGTATTTCAAAGGGTTTATTGTGTTTTTAAATCACGAAAATTTTAAAGCGTCTTTACTCCAAGGTGCAGACTGATGAATTGCTTCAAGTACTTTCTCGGGATCTTCAAAAGCATTCCAAATGTTATTATGAATAGGTTTCATGAAATTCTCTTCAATCGAGTGTTCTAACATTTTAATTAAGTGATCGTAATAGCCAAAGGCATTTAGTATTACGATAGGTTTGGTGAAAATACCGAGCCTTTTTAGTGTCATGGCTTCTAGTAATTCTTCCATTGTTCCACAGCCACCAGGTAATGTAATTAGGGCATCTACACCAACCATAAACTGTTTCTTACGCTCGTGCATGTCAGCTGTGAAAATAAATTCATTAACGTCTTTATGGTGGAATTCAACCTCTTTCATAAAGTGGGGCATTATACCAACAATTCGACCTTTTTCAGAAAGTATTGTATCAGCAAGTTTACCCATTAAGCCTCGGCTACCACCGCCATAAACTACAGTGATATTGTTTTTAACAAGCACCCTTGCTAGTTTTTCAGTAGCCTCAAAATACTTTTGGTCAATGTTTTCGCTAGAAGCGCAGTAAATACAAACCTTTTTAATTTTTTGCATTGTTGGCAGTTTGATAATAGGCAAGTTGGAGAAGATTAGTCATAACTCAAAAAAATAAAAAACAGATTGAGTTGTGAACTATAGTGTGTTCTCAATTTTTTGACAAATTTCTAAGATGTTAAATGCCATGATATTAATCGTTAGAAGCATGCGCAAAGTTGAATAGGGGTAATTACCATAGTTTTTATTCATTCTATTGATTCCATTAAAAAACCACCCAAAAGGGGTAGGTTTTATGTGTGATTTTATACCGAGATTGTGGCTGTAAAATGATCAAATTTTGACAATGTTCTTTGGTTAATTTTATCAACTATGAAAAAATAGTGCAATCGTTAAAAAATGAATATTTGAACTAAGTAAATATCACAATTCGATAATCATTTTTATTTATCTAAACTGCTAATCTGTTGTTACATTTATTGAGCATATGATTTCATCTTTAATTATTGCTTTAGCGGGTGTTTTTGGTCTTTTTAAGCTTAAAAAGGCCAAAAGTCAGTTTACAAAGCTCGTTATTGTTTTGCTTGGTTTTAGCGCAATTGCTTCTGTTGTTAATTATTATGAAATATCCACCTACGCTCCTGTAGCTATAGGCTTTTTTTCGTTGTTGGCTAGCTTCGAGTCTACCAGTTCATTTTCAATGAAAAAGCCTCAGATACTGTTTTTTGTACTCAGTGGTTTGGGTTTTTTTATATTTTCTTTGGCCTCAGTTCTTCCTTTGGATGTATATATAATTGACTGGCCATTCTTAATCTTGTTTTTTATCGGTTTGGGCTATCATTGGTTTAACCACGAAAAAAAGATAAAATCAAGAATGGGAATTCTCATTGTTTGGTCGGGATTAGCAATTTCATGGCTTTTTACCCTAGTTGCTTCAATGTTTTAATTCGGATGAATTTCAAATTGATTTATTTCATCAGGATTTAAGCCGATAAGAAGAAAAATGATGGTGTTTAGTTTCGACATCTAACAATTCATAATTACAATTAACGGTTCAGTAAACCCTATTGTTAAAGCACATATAACTTAAATTTGGGGAGTGTGATTAAATCTAGAATTATTCATCCTAGCAAATAAACCGATGAACATGAATTCATTCAGTTTTGTGTTCGAAAAGGAGTATCATGGTTTTTGTAACTCTGGTGGTTGCAATGGCGTATTGCCTTTATATCAAAATATAGACTGATGATTTTAGAAGTAGCTGGTTTTTTATCGAATGCATTTTTGTTAGACAAGGATTTGCACAAAGAGGACATAACTGTTGTTCGTAACCTCAATAAAGAAAGGCAGCAGGCCTTAGCTTCTAGTTATGGCACTTTCAATCTAGCCGAAATTAAACCTCAACAGTCAGAATTTAGGCAGTTAACCGCTGGGGATTCTGTAAAATTAAAGCTCAATTCAGAATTTGGCCAAATTTCAGTTGAATGCAATGGAAAGGAAATAGGTATTATTTCTGAGTCTTATTATCGTTTAAATGAATTAAAAGAAGCATTAAGGTTGAATAAAAATATTGATGTAAAATGTATTCGAAAGGATTTGGTGGTTTCTGGAGCAGTGAGCTTCTCCTACGAGATCAAATAGTCCAGACCTGTAACTTCTATAACGATTCAATACTCTTTTTATAGATTTTATTGACATTCAGAAGTATAAATAACAACTCTGAATCTATTCCTAAAATTCGTTTAAAACACAACAGTTAGCCGAATTAGTCAAGTTATCAATTTACTGATTTGGCTTTTCTGTTTTCTATCGAATAAAAATGAGGAGCATTTTTGGCCTTTTTAAGTGAAAGCACTACACTTGTATGATTTTTTAAGTCAGCATGCTGACATGGTAATTATTAATGACCTCTCCATTTAGTTTTCTTCTCATTTAATATTCAAAACAATAAAATGAAAAAGGTGTTTTTCGCAATGATGCTATTGTGCAATTGGGCTATTACTCAAAGCAACGCGCAAGAAAATTCAAAAGGAACAATTGGGATCAACTCTCAATTTTCATACAAAATGCTGGACCCTAGTCAGAACCTCAGGAAAGTAAATATTCTATTAGAGGAAAGGCAAAAAGGAGCTTTAGAAGATAGAAGTTTAACAATTGGCACCTCTCTGATTTCTATTTTTGATTATCAAAGATCGAATGAAGACTCGAAGTTTGCGTATCTTATGCGCCACCCAACATCCACAAACCAGATTGGAAAAACCGTTACTGAAGCAGTAATTCATTCTTTTCAGATTTCTACAACAGGTGCCATAAATAACTGGATTACAGTTCATGCCGAATTACTGTATAATCCAGAGCAAAGCTTTGGGCAAGGAACTATCACAACCTTAACTAGGAACCAGATTCAACTTTACAAAGCATTTTTGGTAATGGGTGATTTGAATAAATCACCATTTTATGGTGCTATTGGTAAAATGGACGCACCTTTTGGTCAGGTAGGAAGCGTGAGTCCATTTTCTAATTCTACTACTTGGCATGCCTTCGGTGGTTTAGGTTATGGCTTACAAGTGGGGTATAGAAAAGGAGGAATTCATGCCAAATTTATGGCTGTGCAAGGTGGCAGCCAGTTCCGCGCCTTGGCTACTCCAGTAGGTAATGGTTCAAATGTGCCTTCTAAAATCAACAACTTTGTATCTGACCTTAATTATACAATTAATTTGAGCGAAGAAGCTGAACTGAATGTAGGCGGCTCGTTTGTATTTGGTAGTGCGTATTGTCATGCATATCCTGTAACACATTTCAACTCATGTCAAGATAATAATCCGGCCTATACTGCATATGGCAACTTAAAAATCAGCGATAAATTTGTAGCGCAAGGTAGTTTTGCTAAAACTGTAAAAGTTTGGCCTGGCACTTTTAATCCCAATCCTCCGCTAGATGTGTTTCCAGCTTCAAAAGTATCTTCTTTTGATTTTGGAGCAAAGTATAATTTCAACCCAGAAAGTAATGTGGTTTATACGCTGTCAGGTGAGTTTTCTAAGTTTATTGCTGGGCCTGAAGGCGCACCTTGGGAAAGGCAAAACCAGCTTGTAATTGGTTTTGCTGGCATGATCAATCGTTCTTGCAAACTCTTTTTTGAAGCTTTTAGAACCGATGGCTATGTACCTTTGAACTTTGTAAGCGGAGGTAATTTAGCACCAGGAGAAACCCACAGTGTGAGAGGCTCATTTAGTCATGGTGTGGTACTAGGTGGGCAAGTGATTTTATAAGGCTAGCCATCTATTTAGAAAAGCACTTTCAGTTTTAATTGAAAGTGCTTTTTTTGTTTAAGGGTATAAGAATATACCCACACAACGGTATAGTCGCTTGGGCATAACTTCTAGAAATTTAACTCAAAAAAGGAACGTATGGCTTATACAGAACAGGAAGTGGATTTACTTCCCGAGGAATTGAAAAAAGCAAAAACCAATTTGATTGGTATTTTAATTTTTATGCTCATTTTCTTCGCGTTTATAAAGTTCTTTTTTTGGGATAACCTTCTTTCCGACATTGATGAAATGATACCTATTGTCATTTTTGGAGTGTTTTTTCTCTTGTTCTTAGCCGTGTTAGGCTATATAATGAGAGGTTTTATTTTGGATTTCTTTAAAAGAAAGAAGCAAATTCTTACGGGTATTATTACCGATAAACATATAGACATTACCACCTCGCATAGTTCTCGAGGGGGAGTCCGAGGAAGTAGCGGAAATAAGACTACTACTCGGAGAACATATTACCTTTATTTTGATGATAAAAAATTACCTGTGGACGCCTCTATCTATGGGCGTATGTCGGTGGGAATGGAAGTTGAAATTCATTATTCCAAGTATTCTCAAACCGTTTTTTATAGCAGGGTAATCGCTGAAGCCGAAATCAGTGAAGATAAAATCAAAGCCATTGTTCCTGATGTTGATAAGCACCAAAATTTTATACCAAAGGAACGAGAGTTACAAATGACCAAGGCTGATTTTGAACTTCTAAAAAAGGCTAGAAATCGTGCAATAAAAAATCGTATTTGGGTTGTTGTTGTCTTAGGTTGGGTGGTTATTGGTTCCTTGTTTTCTGGGCTTTGGCTTATACCTATTATGCTTTTCCCTTTTACTATTTGGTGGTTTTTAGCTTTCAGAAAGATTGTTAAATACATTTTGGCCTATAGAAAGGAAGTGAATACTGGAATGAAAGTCGTTTATTCGGAATTGGTGCTCGACAAATTTAGACAAACTGGAAATACCAGAGGGTTTTTCATTCGTACCAATAATCAGCTCATTAGTGTAAATGAAAGTAATTATGAACAGCTGAAAATGGGCGATCTTATCATGGTGTTTAAAGGTAAAGCTACAGGTTGGGTGTTTGGGTTTATGACTTCCGATAATGAATTATATGAAGTAAAAAGTGACGCTAAGCTCAAAATGAAATAGATAATTAATCTGTAGTGAGTTAGAAAACATTTGTTGTAACTTAATGGTTAATCCTAAAACATTAAATTTTAAGCAATGAAAAAATTATCTATCTATTTCACTTTTGGGATAATACTATTAATGTTTGTTCCAAGCCCGATGAAGGCTTCATCAATAAGTGACCCAATTACTGAAGAGTCGAAAGAGAAATTAACGCATGAGGAAATGCAGGCTATGGTGGTTCGCTTGAATGAAATCAAAGACATGGACAAATCCAGTTTGACCAGAGAAGAAAGAAAGGAACTGCGTAAAGAGGTACGTGCTATGAAAAAAGATATTCGCGATAGCGGAGGAGGAGGGCTTTACATCTCTTCAGGAGCTATTATAGTCATTCTTTTATTGATTATTATTCTTTAAAAAAAAATCACAATTGTCAAATAAGAAAGGCAACCCAGCTAGGTTGCCTTTCTTGTTTCTAATCGCCTGATTTTATTAGTTTACTATAATTTGTGCGCTTAATGTATTGCTGTTGCCTGCTGGCGGTGTATTATATCCTCGTAGAATAATAGTGTAGTAATACCCATTCTGAAATTTGATATCAGGTACATTCAGTTCAATCGTATTGTCATCAGGAGATGTTACTTTTAGGTCATATTCTGCTGCAGTAAGTTCCATAAAATCAGAAGCATCCATAAAATTTGAGTCGCTGAATAAAGGATCGGTTTGACCATCAGCTGTAACTTGTAATGTTGGTGCATCTGGTGATAGGTTTACCAGCCTTACTTTGGCATTTCCATTACTTGGGGTATCTGAATTGTCCTCTAATTTCAACACTTTCAAATCATCATATTCTCCTACGGTAAATATTGAGTAGGCTCTTCCTGCGCCTAAAGCCAAGGTAGGATCGGCAACAATATTATTGGCATTGGCTGGGGTAAATTTAAAATTTCTACTACCTGTAAAAAACCTTAAATACCCTGTGTAATCTGCATAATCGAAAGGATAAGTATTCAATTGCCTGTTATCAATTTCGATGTCTAAGGCTGGAGCGTTGGGCGATGCTTGATAAAGTGAAACGTAAGCCACGTTATCTGGAATGCTATCACCATCATCTGTATTACAGCTAGAAAGTAAAAATACTGTGGCAACCAACATCATCATACTCCTCATCATTCCTTTAAACGGAATCTCTTGCTTTGCATTTAATTTCATAATTCTGAATTTTTATTTGATCTAGGTTATTTATTTTGTTGTGCCTACTGCCTTAGTAGACAAGTGTTCGGGATTAAAACCACAAGTTTAATGCCATGGAACTTTCACTGTTGAAGTGAATTTACCCTTATCAAGCCGCTAGTTCAATGTGGCGTATAACATCAACTTATGTAGTTTTTTCTACAGTGTTAATAGACAAGAGTAAACAATCAAAGGTTGGAACTTGCTTTGAAGTATGGGCTTCAATCTATACCCTCCAGAGGGTATGGCTTATGCCGCTTGGCTGGTATTGAGTAAACTCTTAATTGACAGTAGATTTGATATCATGAAAAGATGGCTCAGGTATTAGCGTTGGTCATCGAATAAATATATTTAAATGGGAAGGGTATCAAATTTATCGATGGCATTACTGGTGATAATGGCCAACACTGTTGCAGCACAATTTTCTAAATCTATAACGGATCTTTCATTGAAGGGGCAGGTGGTAGAAAGCCAAATTCATTGGTATAGGTACGACAGGGAGACTAAAACCATTACAAAAATAAGAGAGACTTATGCGCTTTTTGATGAGGCAGGCAGGCAATTGCAAGACAAAACTTCTGAAGTACTGGAGGATAGAGTCACAGAGCATAGTTACACTTGGAATGAAAATGGGGCAGCAAGCGAGATGTTCAATGAGGTAAATTTTGCGGGTAATAAAAATAGTCGCTTTGCAAAGTTTAGCCATGTACGAAGTGCTGGTAAGTGGATTACATATGAAATTTCCAGTGCCGATACCGCCCAAGTTTATCAGTATGTTACCGGGGCACCTGAAACACCAAAAATGTTGATCGTATTCAATGGTAAAGGGGTTAAAAAAAGAATTGAAGACCATAAGTATTACCCAAATAGCACTGTTCCCAGTAGTATTAATATTACTCATGTTGAAGGCGATCGCAAGCTAGGAGCGGAAGAGATTGTGTTTTACGAGAATGGTTATAGAAAAAGCTATGAACTTAAGGGTGAACAGAAAGAGGTTTTATTTAGAGATGAACATAATGCTGTTGTTAAGTCGGTGATGGAGGCAAGGGGTAAGCAATTCACTAATTCTGAAAGTGTGTATGAGTACGATGGACAGGATAACTGGACGAAGGTTTATCGAAAAAGGCTCGATCAAGAGGGAAAGGTGATAGAGGAGCTTTATGGTTTTAAGAAAACTAAATTATGGTGGAAGGAGCCTACTGGTTCTTTGGAGCCAGATTATTCGTTTATCAAGAAGACTAACCCTATAAACAAATAGAATATGCCTGGTATACTTTCATGGGTGTTGATTTTGGTGGGGCTTTTAGTGCTCTTCTTACTCATTTATTATTTTCGTTCACCTGAGAAGGCCACTCCGAACATACATAGAGTGATTCCTTTTGTTACGGCTGCCTTGGCCATTTGGTCTTTGGTTACTAGCTGGATGTGGTTTTATTATTTCAACCTAGTGCTTAGCATGCCTACACTATTGATTGCGATTTCGCTTAACTTTTGGGCGAGACATAAGAAGCTTGACGAAAGATCGGTAAAGCTGAATTGGTATATAATCGGTGGTGCTATTTTGTTGAGTCTTTTAAGCTTCATCTTTTTTTTCATGAGATAATTGGTCTTATTGATCGGTTACTTTTTTACATTAACTGAAGCTACATAAAACCTATTATAATAGGTTTTATGTAGCTGTTTTGTGTTTAACACCTATTATAATAGGTTTTATGAAAGTGAACTCTATCTTTGTTTAGTGTGTTAAACCTATAACATTAGGTTTTATGTGTATATTTGTTATTTAAAACCTATAAATTTAGGTGTATGAATTGGAAGAGGATGACAGATCAGGCCATTGTCGATGAGATGGGCAGGCGGGTCAAGCAGTTAAGGTTGCAGAAAAGGTACACTCAGAAAGAGCTTGCTCAAAATGCTGGGGTAAATGTCAATACGATTCAAAATCTCGAATATGGGCGTTCTGTTACTTTATCGGTATTAATTCAGGTGCTTCGTGCGCTCAAATCTCTCGATCAGCTTGATTACCTCATTCCTGAAGTGGAAGAAAGTCCGATGATGGTAATGGAGCGTGAGCTTAAACCAATGCAGCGGGTACGTAAATCTAAAAAGAAATAGTCATGCTAGTATTAAGGGTAAAGATTTGGGGTGAACTAGTGGGCGCTGTGCTTTGGAACGAGCAAAGGCAGTTGGCTTCTTTTGAGTTTGCTCCTGAGTTTGCAGAAGGTACTACTGACTTGGCGCCACTCACCATGCCTTTGGAAGATATTAAGCGGGGTGAGCGCATTTTTTCATTCCCCAATTTAGGGAAGGCCACTTATAGCGGTTTACCGGGCTTGCTTTCCGATTCGCTCCCTGATGCTTTTGGAAATCAGATCATCCGTTCTTGGTTGGCTTCTCAAGGTAGGGCTATCAACTCCATTAACCCCATTGAAAAATTGGGCTATGTGGGTATTCGTGGCATGGGGGCACTGGAGTTTGAACCAGCTACTACGCCCTTCGGAACGCAGGTGAAAGATATCGAAGTGGAATCCTTGCTTTCGCTAACCAATAAGGTATTGGAAGAACGGCAAGCGGTAAACCTTAATCTGACGGCAGATGAGGAGCAAGCCATGACCGACTTGATTCGGGTAGGAACTTCGGCTGGGGGG
>CENR01007401.1_pt1 | contig 13092 bp, 14 predicted proteins | sample 530181 | NCBI WGS metagenome assembly CENR01 (sample SAMEA2619677, study PRJEB7988) | marine metagenome | biome: marine biome (ENVO:00000447); feature: surface water layer (ENVO:00002042); material: "saline water (ENVO:00002010), including plankton (ENVO:xxxxxxxx)" | depth 5 m | reverse complement strand
CAACAAGAACGGTTGGATAAAAAGCTGTTTGATGAAGTCTATGCTATGGCATAAACTAAATAAAGGTTTGTCCAGTACCTTAAACTGGATTTTTTTCTTCACATATAAATGAACAGGTTCTTATAAAACCACACAGCACACTTGGTTTTTCCGACACACAAAGCCAATGCTGAAAAACCAAAAGAGCCTAATTTCTCCAACGCTCGACCGTAAATAGAAAATAATTGAAAATAAATTTGGAGACCTCCCCTATACCGACCCCATCTTTGTAGTGTAATTAATTTTAATCATTAAAATCTTAAAAAGATGAAACGACAAATTGAAGTATTTACAGCTGGATGTCCAGTATGTGAACCAGTAGTAAAGATGGTAAAAGAAATGGCTTGTGACTCTTGTGAAGTTACAGTTTATAATACAGTTGAGCAATGCGACTCTAAAGTATGTATGGACAAAATGAAGGGATATAACATCACTTCTTTGCCAGCTGTAGCCGTAAATGGCAAATTACTTAACTGCTGTAAAGACGCAGGAGTAAACAAAAATGAATTAATCGCTGCTGGAATTGGAAAAACAATGTAAAAAAAGTTGCTAAATTTATCATCAACACATTCCAAACGCTGATTTTCAGCGTTTGGAATGTGTTTAATTGAAATTATTATGTTACCAAAAGATTTAACAAAAGACCTCAAAGACCGCCTAAAAAGTATCAATGGACAAGTAGTAGGGGTTATAAAAATGCTTGATAAAAGTGATAATCCAGCTCAAATTCTCAATCAGTTCAAAGCTGTTAATAAAGGGTTTGAAAAAGCCCAGCATCTTCTTTTAGATGAAGTATTCAGAAAAACATTGGCTATTAGAATTGCAGAAGCATTAGAAACTTGCCCAGGCAATTGCGGTCAGGAGGAAAAAATTGCAACCATAAGAAAGCAGTTCCCAAACTTAAATCTTTACGAGCTTACAGATAAAATGAAAGAAATTGAAACTATTTATGAATTTCTACAAACAAATACACAAGAAAATATGCAAACTCTAACTTTAACAATTGATAATATGGTTTGTCAAGGATGTGCCGAAAAAATAACAGACATTTTAAAAAAATTGGACGGAATTACAAAAGTAAAAACCAAAGCGATAAAGAAATCGGTACGAGTGGAATTTTATCCAGACAAGATAAATGAATCAGAAATAGAAAACGCTTTGACCAATTCAGGATATGAACCCCAAAAAGCTGTTATATGAAAACCGTTTTCAATTTTTCATTATTGTTAATGCTTATGTTAGGTTGTGCTGAAAACAGAAACAAAAGTAATCAAACTGATGTAAATCAATTTGATAGCGTTTCTGTTGAAATTTCTATTGAAGGAATGAGCTGTATGTCTTGTGTGGCAAACGTAAGAAAAACACTTTCTGATTTAGACGGCATAAATGAAGTAAAAGTTAGTCTTGAAAACAAAAGTGTAACGCTACAATACAATCCAAATAATATTTCATTAGACAAAATAAAACAAACTATTGATAAAATTGGATATAAAGCTGGGACTGTAAAAAAACTACCTCAATGAATCTGGAGCAATTTCTAAATGAATTTACAGCTGCATTTCAAGACGGCTCAATTTTAAGTTTAGGTATTGCTTTTGTGGCAGGATTGATTTCAAGTGGCATTTGTCCTTGTACATTACCTGTTGGACTTGGATTTGCGGGTTATGCTGGAAGTACTTCTGTTCAAGAATCAAAAACAGGATTTGCAATTACTTTTTCATTTTTTATCGGCATTGTATTTTGTTTGACATTATTAGGAGCCATTGCAGGTTATTCTGGAATTTTCCTAACTGAAGTATTTGGGAAATATTGGGCTTTAAGTATGGCAATAATATCGCTAATCGCAGCAGGAATTGCGTTTTACGGACCATATTTGCGTGTAAGACAACTTGAATCTTTGCGAAAACCCGGAATTGGGGGTTCATTCATATACGGATTTTTATTTAGTTTAGGTACATCAGCCGCTCCTTTATTGCTCTTATTGTCATTTGCAGTTGCAAAAGCAAGTTTAATATATGGTTTACTTCTCGCCTTGTGCTTTGGTATTGGGAGAGGACTTCCTTTTTTGGTTGTAGGTCTTTTTTCAAGTTCTGTTTCAAAACTTGCCAAATTATCTTGGTTAAGAAAAAGTATTCAAATATTGAGCGGAATCGCCCTACTTTATTTAAGTTTTTATTTTTTTAGGGTTTTTAGTTTCTATCTATAGTTAATCTATAAACACAAATAATAGCCGACCCTAAAGCCATACACATTTGCAATTCGCACCAGCCAAAGCACCAACCAAAAATGGCAAAAGAGTAAAATTTACCCGACCTAAATAAGATTTGGTAACAAAATTTTGTTAAACAACCAATTATTAATACATTTGTTGCGTTATAGTGCAACTGTGCAATTATATATTAAGCCTAATGAATACTTATACTGATTTCTTTAAAGCATTAAGTGACGAAACGAGATTAAGATTGATGAATTTATTGATTGTCTCAAAAGTCGAACTTTGTGTTTGTGAATTCACAGATATTTTAGAAACACCTACATACAATGTTTCAAAACACTTAAAAATATTGAAAAATGTTGGTTTTATAAATGAAAGAAAAGAAGGACGCTGGGTTTATTATGGGTTATCATCTGAAAAGGAAAAGTTTCTTAATATTTTATTTGAGGCAGTGAAAGAAATTCCAGCACAGCAATTTAAAACCGATTTTAATGAATTGCAAAAAAGATTTGATGTAAGAGTTGATGGTAAATGCCTATTAGGGATTCAAAAAGAGCATTTAAAAACCCAATAGGCATTTGCCAACGCTCGAAAGGAAACTCATTAAAATTTTGTGAATTTGCAATAATCTAATGAAACTATTAAATTACATATTAGCCTTTACAGTACTCTTTCTCTCGGCAAAGCCAACGATTGATATACTTCCATTTTCGACTGAAAACCAACAGACTTGTTGTAGCAGTAGTAAGTGCAGTCCGATTTCTGACAATCAAAATTCGGAGGATGGCAATAATGATGAAGAGAGCGGAATTTGTAATCCATTTCAGGCTTGTGGTTCTTGTCTTCTACTTTGCATAAATGCACCTTTTTACGAGACATTACAAGTTGATATTCCAACTGAACAATATTTCTATTACCAATCTTTTATAGCTTCAAAATTCATATCTGACTTTTGGCAACCGCCACAATTTGTTTAACCACTTTTAGAATACACAAGTTAACCGAGCTTTCGGTTGAACTTTCAGTTAAACAAATTTAAAATCAGAAAAAATGAAATTTTCAAATATCTTCGTTTTGGCTATCGCACTTATGATAGGCTCAACAACCGTAACTTTTGCACAATCAACAGAAAAAAAGGTGCAAATCACAGAAACTACAAAAACACTCACTACCAAAGTAAAAGGGATTACCTGTTCAACAGACCTAAAAATGATTTCAGCAAATGTTGAAAAATTAGAAGGTGTGACCACTTGCAAAGCAGGAAAAACAGGTCCTACGACCACTTTTGAAATTGCATACAATCCATCTGTAATAACAGAGAAGGACATTAAAACTGCAATCGAGAAAACAGGTAGTTGTGAAAATCCTGACGAAAGACCATATAAAGTAAAAGGATAAATAGTGTAATGGCAAAGCGTATTTTTTTGCGCTTTGCCCTTTTTCACATTCAAAAAACAGACAATGAAAAAACTTATATTCATTGTTGGTTTACTATTTCCGTGCGCTTTATTGTCTCAAAGTATTTTAGGAAAAGTAACTAATGAAAATAATGAACCGCTTCTTGGTGCAAGTGTTTATTGGGCGAACACAACCATAGGTACAACTACAGGGATTAAAGGCGAATTTGAATTGTCCACAAAGGATATTTCGCCAAAATTACTTGTTGCCAGTTATGTTGGCCATACTTCTGATACGCTTGAAATTAAAGACCAAACCTTTGTAGTTTTCAAATTAAAAGAATCACAATCACTTGATGAAGTAGTTATTAAAAATCAACAAGATGGTGTAATTATTTCAAATTTTAAGCCCATTAAATTTGAGCAGATTACACAAACCGAATTAGGAAAGGCAGCTTGTTGTGATTTGGCAGGTTGTTTTGAAACACAAACAACTGTACAACCACAAACGACCAATGTAATTACCAATTCAAAAGAATTAAGGATTCTTGGACTTTCCGGAGTTTACAATCAGGTTTTGATAGACGGTTTTCCAATGATTCAAGGTTTAAGTTACACGTATGGTATTAGCAGTATTCCTGGTACTTTGGTAGATAATATTTATGTCTCAAAAGGTGCAAACAGCGTTTTACAGGGTTTTGAAAGTATTAGTGGACAAATAAATGTAGAAACAAAAGAACCAGACCAAACCGACAAACTTTTTCTCAATGCTTATATCAATAGCTTTTCAGAAAAGCATTTCAATGCCAATTATGCAGTTAAAAAAGGAAAATGGAGCAACTTAACCGCAGTTCACACCGTACAACCTGCGGATGAATTTGATAGGGATGATGATACTTTTCTCGATTTACCAAAACTGACCAGATATATGATTTCCAATAAATTAAAATATGGAAAGGATTCAGATTGGGGCTGGAACAGCCGAATAGGTTTGAGATTTGTAAACGAGCAACGTATTGGCGGACAAACTAACTTCAACGAAAATACAGATAAAGGAAGTACAGAAGTTTATGGGCAGACTGTAAATATCAATCAGCCAGAAATTTGGACAAAAACAGGTTTTAGGTTAAACGATAACAATAACTTCGTGCTATTTGCTTCGAGTTTCTATCAAGACCAAAAATCCTATTTTGGAACGGTAAAATACGATGCCAATCAAACCAATTTTTATGGAAACCTTCAATACGAATATACCTATGGAAAAAACGTATTGAGAACAGGATTCAGCTTTCGCCATTTGAACTTAAACGAAGATGTTGCTTTTACGGATAATGCATTAAACAGAACTTACGCAGGTAACTATTTAAGAAAAGAAAATATAGTAGGCGTTTTTGCAGAAAACACTTCTAAATTCTTCGATGATAAATTGACTTGGATTGCAGGACTTCGTGTCGATAATCATAATCAATTTGGTACGATAATAACACCGAGAACCCTTTTAAAATATGATATTACACCGAATACCATAATTAGAGCAAACATCGGTACAGGTTGGAGAACGGTAAACTTATTCAGCGAAAATATTGGATTGTTGGTAAGCTCGCGAGATATTGTTTTTGCAGAACAGCTTGAACCTGAAAAAGCATTGAACACAGGTATAAATCTTACACAGAAATTTAATGGCGAGAATGTTTCTGGATTTTTTAGTGCTGATTATTACCGAACAGACTTTCAAAACCAAATTTTTCCCGATTACGATACTGACCCAACACAAGCAATTATTGAAAATTTCACGGGAAAAAGTGTGAGCAACACCTTTCAAGCGGAAATTTATCTCAATTTTTGGCAACAATTTGAATTTAAAACAGGCTACAGCTTTTTGGATGTGTATCGAGAAATTGACGGTCAAAAAGTGTTGTTACCATTCAATCCAAGGCATAAAGTAGTAACAACTTTAGGTTACAAACCACTTTCAGGTAAATATCATTTCGATATGAATATCCATTGGTACGGTCAACAACGATTGCCAAATACACAAAGCAATCCGCCTGAATTTCAACGACCGGACTTTTCTGAAAGATACACAACGGTCAACGCTCAATTCACTTATAATTTGAACAGATTTGAATTGTACGCAGGTTGCGAAAACATTTTTGACTTTAGACAAGAACGACCGATTATTAGTTGGCAAGACCCTTTTAGTCCGTTTTTTGACACAAGTTCAGTTTGGGGACCAACTCGTGGAAGAGAATTATATGTAGGAGTGCGATTTAGGATTCCAAGTAATTAAGCAAATATTAAAAGTGCCCTATGGAGAGAACAATTTTTGAAATCCCGAAAATGGATTGTCCTTCGGAGGAAAATCTAATCCGAATGAGATTGGATGGAATTTCAAATATTGCGAATTTGATGCCGTTGCATATGTAATCTTGATTATCAAATCTTTAGTTTTTTTCTATGTATTAAAGTAAATATAGAAGCTTGGACACTAAATTCTTTAAAGCACAGCTTCCAATTTTTACCACTTAATTAATATAGTGGCAAGTATTTGTTTTCAAATATTCGCCACTTTTTTGTATTTTTGGCAAAGTTTTGATATTGTATTATGCCAAAAATTATAGAAAATAAGCTTATAGAAGCGTTTAAAGAGCAAAGTTCCTTTGATAGGGACCAGCTATTTCAGTTCTATTTGGACCTTGAACCGGATTTGAAGGAAAGTACATTTAGTTGGCGCATTTACGACCTGAAGAAAAAAGACATCATCAAAACTATTGGTCGTGGATTGTATGTTATATCCTATAAACCCAAGTATAGACCAGTACTGTCTGATAGTGTTCTAAAAATAGCAAGTAAGACCAATGAACGGTTTAAGGAAATCCAATATGCTATATTGGAAAACCAATGGCTCAATGAATTTACGCAGCATCAAGTATCCAATCAAATGATTGTAGTAGAAGTGGAAAAGGAATTTACAGAATCACTATACTATTATCTAAACGATTCCTTGAAAATGAATTTTTTCTTGAATCCCGATGACAAGGAAATTGAATTCTACATTTCCGAGAGTGCTGTTCCCGTGGTCATAAAACGTCTTGTCACCAGAGCACCGATAAGTAAATTGAAAGATAAAAAAAATGTAGTTCCAATTGCCACGCTTGAAAAAATAATGGTGGACTTGTTTGCCGATGAAAACCTGTACCATTTTTACCAAGGCTCTGAACTCATAAATATTTATGAAAAGATACTTGAGCGATACAGTATTAATTTCACAAAGCTCTTTAGCTATGCGAAAAGACGAAAGAAAGAACAGGAAATCAAGCAATTTATGAATAACCACATACCAAATATTTTAGAGGACATAATCAATGATTGAAAACAAAAGCTTCACAAAAGAATGGCTGGATATTTTTCGGTCAAAAAAAGAACATAAAGGCATTAATGTGACCATTTTGGAAAAAATGGTTCACGCATTTTCATTGTTGGAACATCTAAAAATAGAAGGACTTGATTTTGTCTTTAAAGGCGGTACTTCACTCGTGCTTTTACTTGAAGAAGGCAATCGGTTTTCAATAGATATCGACATCATTTCAAGTCTAAAACGTGACGCATTGGAAAAAATACTTGATACAGTTGTTGCCAATTCACATTTTAAAAGCCACACTTTGAATGAACGCAGAAGCTACAAAGAAGGCGTGCCAAAGGCACATTATACTTTTGAATTTGATTCGGTTTACAACCCGAACGTTCCAGGAACCATTCTGTTGGATATTCTTTTTGACAGTCCGCACTATCCAGAGCTCATAGAATCTTCCATTGCAATTCCTTGGCTATCGGTTAATGAGCCTATAATATCAATTACCACACCTTCGGTCAATTCCATCTGTGGCGACAAGCTTACTGCTTTTGCACCAGAGACCATCGGTATACCATATTATAAGGGCGACCAGTTATTTACAATGGAAATCTGCAAGCAATTATTCGATTTGGGAAAACTGTTTGTAAACATTACTGATATAGCAATGGTAAAGAAAAGTTTTTCCGCTTTCGCAAAAGCGGAGTTATCCTATAGAAGTTCGGACAAGGATTTTAGTAAAAGTAATCTCAATGAAAAGGATGTGCTATGGGATGCCATAAATACCTGTGCTATTGTGGCAAGACGGGAGCGTAACCTAACCGCTGAAGCAAAAAAGAAATTTGCAGATTTAAGTTCTGGCATACGCAGTTTTGGAAGTGCATTTCTTATGACGGGAAATTTCAGAATAGAGGAAGCCCTTGCAGCTTCGGCCAGGGTAGCTTATTTGAATGCTATATTGTTGCAAGATGAGATAACAGAAATTGAATATTACAAAGGACAAGATATAAGTAAACTTAACATTGAAAAAGCAGATTGGGCATTTTTAAATAAACTGAAAAGACAGCCAGATAAAAGCATTTTTTATTATTGGTTTAAGGCGGTGGAATTACTATAAATATGAAGAAATGAATCTAAAATATATAATAGAAATATGCATTGGGATTGATATAGCCATTATTGGTATCGCTTATCCTATAATAATTGATAAAATATCGAATATTGGAAATAGGTATGACTCAAATTATCTTTCCGAAGTTTTTGAACAAGAATTTCCACAACGGGCATATGGTCGCATTTTGCCATTTCGGAGCAGGAAAGTTACCACTTTCGAATGGCTGTTGTTCTTCACTATCGCATCATTTGCCTTTTTGATTGCAGGTGCCGAACCATTATTTTGGAAAAACTCAATATGGATGCAAAATTCTGCAAAATTATTGACATTAACTCTTACCTTTTTTCTTGTAATATCCTTTATAATCTGGCTTGACAAAATAGCTTTATACAACGGAAAACCAGCTCGCCTATTGAAATATCTGATTGCGAAATATCAATCAATTTCAAAAGAAAGTAGATATAAAGAAAACCTTATCAATTCACTTAACGAGATAGCCTATTTCGCTGTAGAAAAGGAGGATATCCATTTACAAGAGGAATTGAGTAAGTTTTATACTGAAGAGTTTATTAAAATTCGTCATAATCATAATTCAAGCGAAGCTTTAGAATATCCATTTTATTTTTATGACGTAACCCGTAAGCTAATTAAAAAATTGCTTCGGAAAGAAGTTTCTGAATTGGATAGATTGACATCTCCCGCAGTATCAAATTGGTGGTTGTTGGGACAGGATTTTCAGGAGATTCCAATATCAGAAAAAACGTATGATAGTATGTGGGGCAATATCTATCAGATTTCCGACAATGCAAAGTTTATAAAGGAGCATTGGAGCACTGCACACCAATATTATAGATTTCAATTAGGGAGGAAAACTGGCAAATACAACATCGATATTAGAGATTATGAGAACAAGGAGGAAATTGAAATAAGAGAAAGTGAACAGATAAGATTTTTAGAGTTTCACTATGCATTGGGTGGCTTGCTATTGTATCGTCAAAACAATAATGGACTAAAACGAATTCTAAATTTCACACAAAGTCAGCCGCCAGATTATTACCTATTGCCTAACTCTATGTATGACATATTCTACTGGTTTGCCTATTTTAAAGAAGGGTATGTAAACAGAGTTACGCCTACAGATTTTAAATACCCATTTCCAGACATTGATAATTTAGGCCTCTCACGACAAATAACCTTTTGGATTTGTCAATATGTATGTTTGCTTTTTATAAGACAATTTTTCTTGCAACCCTATTATACGTTTCATCAATTTACCGAACAACCAAGATTGCCAAATAAAGTACTTGAATTACTTAAATGGAAAGATGCTTTGGACTATTTCAAGTTTTGTTTAAACAAAATATTAGAGAATAAAGACTTATTGGATTTACTGGGCTATAATTTGTCAGATGCTATTTTGGAGGATATTGAAGGTTTTGAGCCTGAATTACGAATTAGAATTGAAGAGCAAATTCAACAGAATAGAACAAATGCACCATTATCTGATAATAAAATCAATCAATTTTTGGCCAGCAGTGCAACGATGATAGATGATGCATTTAATCAGTACAGCCTCATAATAAATAAAGATGATTTTGCAAATGATGAACCTGTGATGCGATTCGGTCTAAATGGAGGTTCTATACTTTTCCGAAAAGAAGGTTTTACAGAGGGAGACATACCACATCTAAATTATGATTCGATATTTGCACAACAAATCATTTATGACCAAATCAATCGATATATTCCAAACTCTTTCCTCGGAGCGAGAACACGTAGATACTTAATAGACAGAGAAAACTTTGAAGATGCGTTTAAAAGATTAAAGTACGATAAAGAGAAACATCTTATTGTAGGCTTTGGTTTTTTCGACAATGGTTTAGTCGAAATACCTGATTTCCTTGAGGATATGATTAGGTTGACTTCGCCAGTTTTTACAAATGTACTATTCGTTCTACCAAAGACTGACCTTCCGAGAATTAATCATCCAGACCTCAAAGCTGATGAGATTAAAGAACTGCGTCTTGAACCAATTATACCAGAAAGAAACGTATATGCCTCTGTAATCGACTTGAATCTTGATGAGAATAGTGAGTTGAGACAACGCTGGAACACAAATGAAAATCAAAATCCAGCGGAATCTGTACAATTAACAATTGCATTTATCGCAGAGATTATTTGGAGACAAAATAGAGATGTCGTTCAGTTGAATATCACTTCGCCACTACGTGAACAAGGTATCAAAAATGATTTAAGCGATATTGTTCCTTTCAAGACCATTGAAAATGATTGAATTCAGAAACCCATATCACATAGAACCACCAGGCGTTTTGAGACAAATTCTATCTCATCCCGCAAATGACACAGAAGTTATTGAACTTGCAGTTTTTCAAGAACATCGTTACGCATTTTTCTATTGGAACAAATGGATGCAAGACAATAAACCTAAGAATCCACCTTGTTTGGTTTCATTGGATTGGCATCAGGATTTATGCTATCCGTGTGAAACAGAAAGAGAATGGTTAGATAAATTAGATTTAACGAGTGATGCAGAAGTGTCTTTATTTTCTTGGGCAAAACTTGCGGGCAATAATGATGGCCATATATTATGTGCGGCATATCTTAACTTGATTGGCGATATTTATGTGCATTGTAGACAAGAAATGGGTCGAAATACTTGGCAAGATGAAGAATTGACAGATACCTATGGCAACAAGCACACCATCAAAAAATTCAAAACTTATGAAGCATTACAAGAAGCACTGTTGAAGTCGTCAGAGATGTCCGTGTTTTTTGATATTGATTTGGATTTCTTTTCTGTAAAGAACGGTCTAAGTGATGGATCGTTTGAATTCACTTATCTGCAAGAACAAGAAATACGCGCAATGTTAGATAAAGACCATCCGTTAATCAGTTGGATTTTTGAGCGGATTAAAGGGTTTACTATCGCAACAGAACCAGAACATTGCGGTGGGCTTTTAAAAAGCAACAAATTTCTTGACCTAATTAGTGACATTTATTTCAACCCAGAGTTATTTGCCCCAAAATGCAATTGGAAATGGAAACCAAAGTATTAATAATCCACTCAGCACATTCCCCTACATTCCACACTCGCCTGCTGAAAAAGCAGGCAACTACTTCACTTCGGGCAAAAAGCTTCCCTACAAATCGCCTTGGACACAATCCCCAATTTCAGCTTTCCATTACGCTAAACCTTCCTGCTATGCTGGGAAGGAACATTTATCCTGAACGATGTTGAAGGGCTCCATTCCCGCGCCAAAATTGTGAATTAAGTCCGCCAAAAAGTAAATAATATTCATACAATAAATCAGCAATTTAAACTCGTAAAATACACCCATCAAAAGACTACGGCATAAAGCCACCACCTAAGTCAATACTAATTTATTCCGTTTCCTTTTGAGCTGTGATTTTAGCTTCCGTTTGGGTGCTGCTCAAATATTGTATAACTAAAAATTAGGATTATGAAACTAATATCTGAAAAACCTATTATTTCATTACGAGAAGCAAAAGAACATTATGAATCAAGTCGTGAAAATTACAAGAATGATAGTGCTGAAAGTCATTTACCGTACTATAGAGAAAAGTATCCACTTTACTACCAAGTACTATTAAATAATGTTTAACCTACCTGTCTGCAGACAGGTCTAAATTTAAAAGTTATGTGTTTACAAAATTTACAACAGGATAACATTTTTGTTCCATCAGAAATGAAATCCTTAAAAAGTCTGACCCCGGTGGAATCCCTTAAGGGGTTTGAAAATGCCATCATCTCAAATGGAAAAATTGTGAATGTAGTGTCTAACAGTTACTGCCACGTTCCTAATCAGTTGTTCTTTAAGAAAGCTGAAGCAATGCTGGTCGAAGCACAATTGGACTATTACACGCGCACCGTTAATAAAAATGATAGGTCCTTCATAGCCGAATTCATTATCATCAATAAAAATCGGTTTACAGTCAAGAATGAAAATGATTTGATGTTGCCGATGCTTCGGTTCAAAAACTCGTATGACGGAAGTGAAAAAACTTCTGGCCACTTTGGCTATTACAGAGAGGTATGCTCTAACGGTTTGCACGTTTCAGAAGTGCAAGTCGAATTTTCCATCAAGCACGATAGAAACTACAACTACAGCGAGGTGGTAATGCCAAGGCTGAACGACTTATTCAATAAGTTTCTGGAAAATGAATTTTACAGGATTTCTAATAAGTTCAAAAAGATGAAGGATTTTAAAATCATAGACACTAAGGAATTCGTAAAAGCTATTCTGGAAAAAACAAAGCTGTTCAGATATGAAAGTAGCAATAAGAATGATGACCCTTCCAAGTTATCCCGTGAAGTCATCGGAGTGTTAAACTATGAAGCTCTGTTGCTTGATGAAGTGCCTAATTTGTGGTTGGGTTATAATGCATTTAATTCAACAATACACGAAACATTAAAGAAAGGTTTTGGACAACAAGAACGGTTGGACAAAATGCTGTTTGATGAAGTCTATGCGATGGCATAGCATTAATATTGGTTCATCCGGTACCTCAAACTGGATGGCTAAATATATAACAAACGATTCCATCTAATCCCACTCAGCACATTCCCCGTCATTCCACAAAAAGCTACATTCCGTGAAAAAAGCTTCACTACACAAGTCTTGGACACAATCCCCAATTTTAGCTTTCCATTCCGTTAACCCTTCCCAATGCTTTGGGAAGGAACACTTCATTCCTTTGCCAAAATTGTGAATTAAGTCCGCTTTTCATCGGAAAGTCATCACTTCGGTTTTCTTAACAGGATTTTCGGTGCGGTCTTCTTGAGCCCTCACTCGAAAATCCTTAAAAACCGAACCGCTGCCTTACACATTTTAAGGGGTTTATAATGGATAAAGCCTTTATTGTTTTTCGGTACAGCGAAAAACAGGCACGACATAACCAATTCTAATGTAAACACAGCTGCTTATTTCGCTTT
>CENR01073719.1_pt1 | contig 13108 bp, 9 predicted proteins | sample 530181 | NCBI WGS metagenome assembly CENR01 (sample SAMEA2619677, study PRJEB7988) | marine metagenome | biome: marine biome (ENVO:00000447); feature: surface water layer (ENVO:00002042); material: "saline water (ENVO:00002010), including plankton (ENVO:xxxxxxxx)" | depth 5 m | reverse complement strand
CTCAGCCGGCCCGCCGGTGATCAGTTCAGCTACTTTGGTGTATTCGTCTTCCGACGTCAGTTGCGCACCAATGCCTTGCAGGGAACCACGCAGACTCATATTAAAGTTTTCAGAGTCACGGGGAGAAAAATAGCTGGTATGAGGATCAACCGTGCGCGCGACCGTGCCCAGGTAAGCCTGAAACACATCACGAGCATTGGTTTTTGATATCTGACTCAACTGATTGCGGTAGCGTTTGCTCAACCGCTCAACCACTTTATCGGTTTCCATGCCGGTCAACGTCAGGCTTAACGCACTGCTTTTGACCCGGCGGCGCCAGATATCATTCAGTTCAGCTTCATCAGCAGCCCATGGCTGATCCTCCCGATCCAGTACCAGGTACTCCTGCTCACTGAAGTCAAGGTTAGCGACTTCAGACTCTACGTATTCAACCGTCCAGACCAGACGCTCAAGGAGCCTTCGATGGTAAAGGTTGTAGATTTCATAAGCAGGCTGCAGATCGCCGTTTTTCAATGCATCATCAAGCGTTGTCTGGTACTGATCCAGTTGCTCGATGTCACCGCCCATAAAGTACAGCTTCTGACCATCCAGTGCTTCGATGTAGTGGTCATATACCTGATTGGAAAACGCATCATCAAAGGTCACTGGAGAATAATGTTTGGTCTCCAGTTCCCGCAGTAATTCAATCGCAGTGCGACCGTACACGGGAATGGGTGTCATGGTTTCGTAGAGCGCCTCTACATCCAGCGGAACATCGGGCTCTCTGAGTCCCTGCGATTCTTCCGTACTGTCATTAATGCTGCTTGAAAGCGCTTGTGCTTCAGTATCGGGATCAACCGCATCTTGTGCCTGAATGGGGGTGCTCAGCATGAGCAGGGCCGATAGCAGATAACCGGCAGGTCTTGTTGCCTGCTTGCGGCTTGCCACAAATATGCTTTCAATCAGTGGTTTAGCGTTAGTTTTCTCATGTACGGTATTCAAAATACAACCTCACCGTGAAATGGGTGTCACAGAGACTCTTGATATTATGTTTAAGGCCTCGGTGTCAAGGCAGGAGACCTGACAAATTGGCGATTTTGCACAATCAAGAGCCCAGCCGTTTGTGTCTTGCGGTGGCATGACGTTCGGCACGCTCCACATCGATATAGCGATCGGTAATCGCACTGGAACCATGACCGGCATCATCGCGAACATGTTCCCTGGGCCGATATTTCACATCTTCAGAGATACCGGTATGGCGTAACCAGTGGACGGTGGCCTCTGACAGCCGGTCAGCTTCTTCGTCCGCACCTTCACTACGCAGCACCTCGCTGGCCCGATCAAAACAGGATTGAACAATGCCCCGGATTTGTCGTGTACTGGTAATGCCGCCTTTACCGCGGGTTTTATGGATCAGCGGGGTCGATTCGCCCGGGGCAGGTAACGGCGTCATGCCACGCGACAGCCGGTAACGTTTTAACGCCACCAACATGTCATCACTGACCGAGACCTCTCTTTCTTTATTGCCTTTACCTACGGTTAAAAACCACCAGTTTCCTTCCATATCACGTTGGAAATGGCCCATTTGCGGAATCCAGCGATCTGTTTCCACCAGTTCTGATATCCGCAGATACATGCCAAACAGCGCACTGAGAATAAAAAGGGTGCGTTCGTGGGTTTGAGGATCCTGCTCTGCCATGCTCTCTGCTGTTTCCCATACTACATCCCACTGAATGGGGGACAGCCGTCGTATGCGCGTCTGTGACTGGGATTTGCGCAGAAACTTGCCTTTCTGGCGAACCCTGGCAACCGGATTAACCTCTGCCATGCCTTCTTGTACAAGGTAATTGTAGAAACTGCCCAGGACCGCAAATATTGCCTGTAGTCCGGACTGTGACAAGGCGTACTCTTTTTCGTTCTCCACCACATAGGGTCGCCAGTCAGGATTTGCCTGGCGTGCGCCCTCGCTGTCAATAAAACGGGCAACATGCTTCTCACCAATCCAGGCATCAGGCGGGCGCCTGGCAAACTCGATGTAACGCTCAACATCCTGCCGCTCAACCTGCTTGAGTGACTTGTCGGCCACCCATAACAGCCATTGCAGGAAGTGCTCCAGCTCTCTTCGGTAGGAAGAAAATGTGTCGGCGCTGCCGCGATATGAGTAGAGAAATTCAGCACTGCGCCTGAAGTCCTGGATGGCATAATCAGGCCAGCTAGTCTTGGGGTGACGGGGTAATTCAGGCGGGTGCTGCCAGGGGTTTTGCATTTGTTCCAGGGTATCGAACAAAGGGAGCGGGGCACGCTTTTGATACGCCGGAGATACCATTAATCTTGCTCAGCAGTTTTAATAATTAACATATTGTTTTATTTCCAATACTTTGTATTTAAACAATGTTAGTGGTTGCCAACCAAAGAGTCTGGTGTGCGAATCTGGCTGTATTAAACACCCTTCAGGCTTCTCATTTCACCTGTCAGTCGTTATGCTAAGCATACTACAAAGCAGCGAGGTTGCGATGCCCGAATCCATACAATCTGTCATCAACAGTACGTTGGCAATCATTCAGCAGAGCAACTTCTGGTGGCAGATTCTGGCACTGATACTGGCTATTGTTATTTCTGCATTCATCAACCGTCGGATCCAGAGCCTGCTCAAAGCCCATTCGGACTCAAGCCACTTCACCGGAATTCGTCATATTGCCATCCGCAGCCTTCAGCGCCTGCTCTGGCCAGTCGTCGCCCTGTTATTAATCGTGCCTGCCCGCGCCATCATGCGCGGCTATATGCTGCCTGTAAATCTGCTCGATATTGCTATTCCGATTCTGACGGCGCTGGCAGCCGTCAGAATGGCGGTTTACACCCTGCGCAAAGTCTTTACAGCAAATGTACTGCTCAGGTCTTCAGAAAATGTGCTGACACTGTTTATCTGGATGCTGGTCATACTTCATCTGCTGGGCTGGTTACCGACCATTCTCACCGTGATGGACAACATGGCAGTGTCTTTCGGAGAATTCCGGATATCTGTGCTGTCTGCCATCAACCTGTTGCTGATTATCGCGGTCGCGTTTGTTGTTGCGCTATGGCTTGCTGAGTTGATCAACAAGCAAGTGCAACGTATGCCTGGCGTGACCCCCAGTTTTAAAGTAGGGGTCTCAAAATTCAGTCGTTTCCTGTTGATTACACTGGCTTTTCTTTTAGCACTCAATGCAGTTGGTATTAATCTGAGTTCACTGGCGATTTTTGGCGGGGCACTGGGTGTCGGCCTGGGTTTTGGCCTGCAGCAAATCGCCTCGAACTTTATCAGCGGGTTTATTCTGGTGCTGGATCGCTCGATCAAACCCGGAGACATCATTACCGTTGGCGATAAATTTGGCTGGGTACAGGAACTCAAAGCCCGTTACATCGTGGTTCGTAACCGGGAAGGGGTTGATACGCTGATTCCCAACGAGAATCTGATTACATCGCAGGTTATTAACTGGAGTTATGCCGATCCTAACGTTCGAATTCGCGTCAGTGTTCAGATCAGCTATGACGACGACCCGGCACACGCCATGGAAATCATGCTTAATTGCGCCGAAGCCTCTTCCCGCGTCCTGCAGGACCCTGCGCCAGCAGTGCGCCTGATCGAGTTTGCAGACAGTGGCATTGCGTTGGAGTTGCGAGTCTGGGTCAATGATCCTATCAACGGCTTCGCCCAGGTTCGCTCAGATATCAATCTGGCCATCTGGAAAGCATTCAAGGAAGCCGACATAACGATTCCTTACCCGCAGCGTGACCTGCACATCAAGAGTGGATTACCGGAATCCTGGGCCGACGGCAAATCGTTGACAATGCAGGATTTTCCTTCACAAGCTGATAGCGACTGAACATTCTGTCGTTCCCCCGATATCTTTTTTTCCCTGAATAAGCATTCTTTTTTTCTGTCTGATTGCTTACGGGTGTTGCCATTGGTAACATCTGTGGCTATACTGATTTACACACTGTACCAGCCAGACGGTTAAGTTATGACAGATATTCAACAAACGAATTCCCGCAAGAACGGCAGCTCGAGAGACGACATTCTTGATGCGGCGCAACGCGTTGCCGGCCGGGAAGGTGCTGCCAATCTCACGCTCGAGAAAGTGGCCAAAGAGTGTGGGTTAAGCAAAGGTGGCCTGCTGTATAACTTCCGCAGTAAAGATGCATTGCTGGAAGGCATGATGGAAAGGTTGCTTGAGCAAAATGAAGCAATGATGGCAAGCGAATCATCTGCCCTGGAAGGTGAAAAGAACGTTACGGTGCGTTCACTTTTGCGCTGTATCGCCTGTCATCAGACAGCAGATCCGCAGGTTTATTTGTCAATTATTGCTGCTTCTGTGCAAAGCCCTGAGTTGCTTGAGCCCATTAAAGAGAAGCTGTCACGCTACTACGAGGAAATGGTCAAAGAGTCTTCAGACCCGACCATGACTCTTCTGCTCTGGGCCGCTGCGGACGGTTTGTTACTGCACAACGTGCTGGGCATTGCGCCGTATTCAAATGCCACACGCAATGAACTCTTTCAACGTCTTTTATCTCTATCCGAGGAGTTAACATGAGATTCTCCACCCCCGGCTTTATGTTTCGCAGTCTGATGCCGGTTCTTATGACAGGTGCCATTCTTCAAGGTTGTCAGGAAAGTACTGCAGAATTCTCTCCAGCTGATATTGTGCAAACCGTAAAGCTGGAAACAGTTGACAGTGAACAGCTAACCGGACAACGACGCTTTGTCGGTCGCGTTGAGGCGCTCAGTACCGTTGATTTGGCGTTTCAGGTGGGTGGCCGAGTGGTGAGCATTCCTGTGCAGGAAGGCAGCCGGGTAGCTGAAGGCGAGGTGATTGCCTCGCTGGACAAGCGCGATTACGAGCGTGCAGCCAACGAGGCCAGAGTCGCCCTTGAGCTTGCCCAGCTGGATCATCAGCGCAATCAACAAATGCTGGAGCGCGGCGCCATTCCACGCGCCACCTATGACCGGGTCGCTGCCGATCTGGAAATTCGGCAACTGGCGGTGGAACAGGCAGAGCGGAATCTGGCTTATGCCACGCTTGAAGCGCCTTTTGATGCCCTGATTACCCGACGTATCGTTGACCCGTTTACCCAGGTGCAGGCGGGCAGTCAGATTGTCCGTGTCCAGGATGTAACAGAGTTGCGCATCAGCTTCTCTATCCCGGAAAACCTGATGAGTGACATGCAGTTACGAGGTCAGCTTGATGTTGAGGCAGAACTTAATGCCAGGCCGGGGCAGGCATTTAAACTGTCCTACCGCGAACACGCGACTGAAGCTGATCCGGTGACACAGACATACAAGGTTGATTATGCCTTGCCTGACGATATGGCGGAGGGCATATTGCCGGGAATGACCGCCACGGTGACTGTCACTGCACCAAACCGCAGTTTGCAGCAGGTGAGTGTACCTGTTGCTGCGCTGGACACCGATCCGGCCGGCGACTTTAGAGTCTGGATCTACCAGGCTGATACCCAGACAGTGTCTCCTCAGATTGTTTCTGTTGGCGAACTGGGCAGCTCTCGGGCTACGGTCACCTCCGGATTAACCGGTGGCGAGCAAATCGTGACCGCCGGTGCCCATCTTCTGCGCAATGACATGCGCGTTCAGCCCTACACACCCAATATCTAAGGTCGAGTTATATGGATATTGCACGCGCGGCTATTAACAAGCCGGTAAACACCTGGCTATTGATCTTGATTCTGTTCCTGGGTGGTATCTGGGGCATGATGACGATCGGACGCCTGGAGGACCCGGCGTTTACGATCAAACAGGCCATTGTTGTCACTCAATACCCCGGTGCCACGGCGACTGAGGTAGAGCAGGAAGTCACAGAGAATCTGGAGTCAGCGATTCAGCAACTGCCGCAGTTAAAGCGGATCATGTCAAAATCGCTGCCTGGCCGCTCTGAGATCACCGTCGAAATTAATGACACCTATGATGGCTCTGAAATGCCCCAGGTGTGGGATGAGTTACGCCGCAAGGTCAGCGATAACCAACGTCTTCTACCCAGTGGTGCCGGGCCCTCTGTGGTTAATGATGACTTCGGCGATGTGTTTGGTATGTTCTATGCTGTCACTGCACCTGGCTACAGCGACAATGAAATCCGTGATATTGCCCGCTTCCTGCGCCGGGAATTGTTACTCGTTGACGGGGTCGCAAAAGTGGAAACGCGCGGCCTTCCTGACGAAGTTATCTACGTCGAAGTGCCGAATGATCGCCTGATCAATACAGGTATGCCACTGGGCTCTGTTATCGACAGCATTCAGAACGAAAATACCGTCACTACCGCTGGCAGTTCCCGTATCGGTGACATGCACATCAATATCCGCAATGACTCTGGATTTGACAGTGTATCCAATATCGAAAGCCTCAGAATCGGTCAGCCGGGCAGTACGGACCAAATCAGCCTGGTAGACATCGCCAACGTGTCCCGGGAAAGTCGAGAGATACCCCAGGAGATCATCCGTTTTAATGGCCAGCGTGCATTTACCCTGGCTGTTGCCGGGGTAGCTGATGTCAACATTGTCGAAGTAGGCCAGGCCGTTAGTGCTGAGCTAGCCTCCCTTGGCAGCGAAATACCCCTGGGTGTCCAGATGGAGCCCATCTATGCACAACACGAAGTTGTTGATGCAGCGATTAATGATTTTATGATCAGCCTGGCGATGTCGGTCGGTATTGTCATCGCAGTACTTTGTCTGTTTATGGGCTGGCGTGTCGGTATTGTGGTGGGTCTGACATTGCTGCTGACCGTTGCTGGCACTGTGTTCCTGATGCGCATTGCCAATATCGAGATGGAGCGGATCTCCCTCGGCGCCCTGATTATTGCCATGGGCATGCTGGTCGATAATGCCATCGTGATTGCTGAGGGTATGCTGATCAACATGCAAATGGGCATGAAGGCACACAAAGCGGCAAGCCGGGCTGCCAGTCGCACGCAATGGCCGTTACTGGGTGCAACCGTCATCGGCATTATGGCCTTCTCCGGTATCGGCCTGTCCCCGGATACCACGGGAGAATTCTTGTTCTCGCTGTTTGCTGTGATCGGTATGTCGCTGATGCTAAGTTGGCTTCTGGCAGTCACCGTCACACCTTTATTTGGTGAATATTTGCTGAAAGTGAAGGGTGCCGGTGATCAGAACGACCCCTACAAAGGTGTCATCTATGCGGCCTATCGGCAAGTCCTGAAGTTCAGTCTGGTGCATCGCTGGCTGGCCCTTGTCACCTTGCTGGTTGTCACGGTGACCAGTTTCTGGGCATTTGGTTTTGTGAAGCAGTCATTCTTTCCTGACTCCAATACCCCCATGTTTTTTGTCGATTACCAATTGCCACAAGGTGCAGACATTCGTGCTACAGCGCGTGATATTGCAGAAATCGACCAGATGGTGCTCGAAATGGATGGCGTGGAAAGCGTCGCCAGTTTTATCGGCCAGGGCGCCTCCCGTTTTATGCTCACTTATGAACCACAGCAGCCTAATACGGGCTATGGCCAGTTAATTGTCGCTACCACCGATCGATTCCTGATCGATGAGCTGGCACTGGAGGTACGACAAAAACTCTCAGCGGCTTACCCCAATGCCGATGTGCAGACCCGACGGCTGGTATTTGGCCCCGGTGCCGGCGCCAAGATTGAAGCCCGCTTTATGGGGCCGGATGCCAAAGAGCTGCGCCGTCTGGCAGAGCAGGCCACGGCCATAATGGCGGAGAAAGATTTCCTGATGGATCTGCGCCAGGACTGGCAGCAACGAGAGTTGGTTATTGTCCCCAATTTCAACGAAGAACGGGCCCGGCTGGCCGGTATTAACCGCAATGACCTGGCGCAAACCCTGGATTTCGCGACACAGGGGGTTACCGCGGGCAGCTATCGGGAAGGTGATGAGAGCATACCGATCATCATTCGGCCCCCAGCCTCTGAACGGTTGCGCGTTGAAGGTCTGGATGAGCGACTGATCTGGAGCACTAGCGAGCAACGCTACGTTCCCGTAGAGCAAGTGGTTAACAGTTTCTCGACACGGGCAGAAGAGACATTGATCAAGCGCAGAAATCGCCACCGCACCCTGGCTGTGCAGGCTGATCCTGTCCCGGGCAGAACGCCGGCAGAAGTACTGGCCCTGATCCGGCAGGATATCGAAGCAATCCCGCTGCCCGCCGGATATGACTTTGAGTGGGGCGGGGAGTATGAAGCCTCCGGTGAGGCGCAGGCTTCGCTGGGCTCTCAGTTACCCTTGAGCTTCCTGGTGATGTTCTGCATCTCGGTATTGATATTTGGCAAAGTTCGACAGCCACTGATTATATGGCTGGTGGTCCCGATGTCAATCTGTGGTGTGGTAGCCGGTTTGCTGCTGACGCAAATGCCGTTCAGTTTCACCGCTTTGCTGGGTTTCCTGAGTCTCTCAGGTATGCTGATGAAAAATGCGATCGTACTGGTTGACGAGATTGATGCACAACTGGAGGAGGGCAGAGAATCCACTGATGCCGTGATTTATGCCAGTGTCAGTCGTATTCGCCCGGTATTCCTTGCCGCAGCCACGACAATTCTTGGTATGATTCCACTACTGGGTGATGCCTTCTTTGCAAGTATGGCAGTTACCATCATGGGTGGGTTGGCATTTGCATCAATATTGACGCTAATCGCTGTACCTGTACTTTACGCTTTGCTCTTCAGAATACGCACGGCATCGGATTATAAAGTATAAGGAATTTTTCTATGTCATTGATTAATCGGGTATTGCCGGGACGTTTCAGCGCTGGGCTGCTGGTTGCATGCTGCCTTCTTTCGCCATTGACACTTGCACAGCCAGGTGACACTGAAGTGCCTGCACATTTACAGGCAGAGGAGGCAAGCGTGAACGAGGTATTCAATCTGCGTCAGTATTCACCTAACTTTGCCAGTGCCGGTCAACCGACACAGGAACAGTTAGGTGCGCTGAAAGAGGCCGGTTACGAGCGTATCGTTTACATCGCGTTCACCAATAATCGTAACGCCATCGCTGACGAAGATATTCTGGTAAAAAACCTGGGGATGGATTACCTGCATATTCCGGTGGACTGGGAAGCTCCGTTACCCCAGGACTTTTATGTATTTGCCGACGCCATGCAGCACAGCCCTGAGCGGAAAACGTTATTGCATTGCCAGGTCAACGCCCGTGCCAGCGCCTTCAGTTTTCTGTATCGCGTGATTTATGATGATGTTGACGTGGCCACTGCCAAAGCGGACATGAACACTATCTGGCAGCCAAATACCACGTGGCGCGATTTTATCTTCGACGTACTTGCCGAGCACGATATTTCGCCAGAGTGTCCTGACTGTGACTGGACGCCGTCTGACGTTTAACCCTGGTTTTCGGCCGGGCTACCGGCCTTTTACCAAAAGCGAAAACAAAACAGCAAAGAGGAAAGGCGTTCTTCAATCAACCAGTGCTGGAGCAACACAGGTTGCAGCCAGCGTTGAAAAAAAACGCCCTTCCTGTACAATTCAGCTTCCCTGTTGATCAGCCATCAACATTATTGATTTTCAATACCCGTCGAGCAGGATCAAATTTTGCGTATTAGTCCGCCATAGCCTTTCCCTTCCTTTTTATTTTTCCCATCCCTCATCGTATGGATTGATTACCTTCTTTATGTTTTCACGATAGGGTACTGAAAAAACACGCATTTTTTACCAACTGGTCCAGCTCCTTCTTGATCGGACCCCGTTATAGTTATTTGTAGGCGAAGATGATAGATACTATTAAGAAAGACTGGCTCTCCAATGTTCGCGGAGATTTACTGGCAGGGATCGTCGTTGCATTAGCACTGGTTCCCGAGGCAATTGCCTTCTCAATCATTGCTGGCGTTGATCCTAAAGTCGGCCTCTATGCGTCATTCTGTATTGCGGTGGTCATTGCCTTTGTCGGTGGTCGTCCGGGTATGATCAGTGCAGCCACCGGCGCCATGGCGCTGTTGATGGTAACGCTGGTCAAAGAGCATGGGCTGGAGTATCTGCTGGCAGCTACCTTGTTGACAGGTGTTTTACAAATTGCTGCCGGTTATCTCAGACTGGGCAGTCTGATGCGCTTTGTTTCCCGTTCGGTTGTCACAGGTTTCGTGAATGCCCTGGCGATTCTGATTTTCATGGCACAGTTACCGGAATTGACCAATGTAACATGGCATGTGTACGCAATGACGGCAGCCGGGCTTGGCATCATTTACCTGTTCCCGCTGTTACCCGTTGTTGGTAGAACCATCCCGTCACCACTGGTTTGTATTGTGACATTGACTTCTATTGCCCTGTTTCTTGGTATGGATATACGAACCGTCGGAGACATGGGCGAATTGCCTGATACCTTGCCTGTTTTCCTCTGGCCAGATGTCCCACTTAATCTGACAACACTGCAGATCATTTTCCCTTACTCAGCGGGGCTGGCCGTAGTCGGTCTGCTTGAATCCTTGATGACAGCAACCATCGTTGACGACCTGACAGATAGCGGCAGCGACAAGAACCGGGAGTGCAAGGGGCAGGGCATCGCCAACATCAGTGCCGGCCTGTTGGGCGGTATGGCAGGTTGTGCCATGATCGGCCAGTCCGTGATCAATATTAAATCCGGGGGCAGGGGTCGTCTTTCCACGCTCACCGCCGGCGTTTTTCTGTTGTTCATGGTGGTATTCATGGATACGTGGCTGAAACAGATTCCCATGGCAGCGCTGGTGGCCGTGATGATTATGGTGTCCATTGGTACATTCTCCTGGGATTCTTTGATCAATCTGAAGAAGCACCCCTGGTCAACCAACATTGTGATGATTACAACGGTCGTCGTAGTGGTTGCCACACACAACCTGGCTATCGGTGTTTTTGTAGGTGTGTTGCTGGCAGCGATGTTCTTCGCTAACAGAATTGGTCGCTTCATGGTCGTTAAAAGTGAGAAGGTGGACAACAGCCAGCGTCAGTACACGGTGATCGGGCAGGTTTTCTTTGCTTCAGCGGATAAATTCACGGATTCCTTTGATTTCAAGGAAGTGGTGGATAGCGTTCATATCGATCTGCACCAGGCACACTTCTGGGACATTACTGCGGTAGCCGCACTGGACAAGATCGTTATCAAATTCCGGCGTGAAGGCACTGAAGTCAACATCGTTGGTATGAATGAAGCCACTCGTACCGTCGTCGATAAATTCGGTGTCTATGATAAACCGGAAGAAGTTGAAAAACTGATGGCTGGCCATTAACTGAGGGAGAATCATAATGACAAAACACCAGGTGACTGCCTGTATCGACGGGTCTGCCATATCTAATACCGTCTGTGATACCGCAGCATGGGCAAGCTCTCTGCTGAATGCACCGCTGACTTTTTTACATGTGCTGGAAAAAACCGTTTCTCCCGCACATGAAGACTTATCCGGTGCAATTGGTCTTGGGAGCAGGGAACATCTGCTGGAAGAATTGACCGAGCTGGATGAAAAGCGCAAGAAGCTGGAGATTGAGCACGGCAAACACCTGTTAAACGATGCCAAAGACAGGGCAGTTGCTGCAGGAGCCACTGATGTGAGCACCGAGCAAAGACATGATCAATTGCTGGATGCTTTGCTCGAATACGAAAGTGAAACTCGCCTCTATGTGATTGGCAGGTTGGGCGGTGATCATGACTTGAAGACAGAAACCATTGGCTCTCATGTGGAGAATGTGGTTCGCGCTATTCATACCCCGATTCTGATGGCCACGGGGCAGTTTTCTACCCCGGGCAATTACATGCTGGCCTATGATGGCAGTGAAACTGCTGACAAGGCGATTGATCGTATTGCCAATAGCCCGTTGCTGTCTTCATTGCCAGGCCACATCGTCATGGTTGCTAATGACACTGAGGAAAACCGGCAGCGGCTTAACCACGCTACCGAGTTGCTATCAGCGCGCGGCCATCATGTCGAACCGCATCTGATCCAGGGAGATGTTATCGAGAGCCTGATGACTTTCCAGAACCGCTTGAATATAGAACTGAAAGTGATGGGCGCCTACGGCCACTCACGCATCAGGGAATTTATTGTCGGCAGCAATACCACGAAAATGCTGGCGACGAGCACAGTACCTGTCTTGATTCTGCGCTAAGACGTTTCTCTCAATTTCTCTCAAGAAGAAGTTGGAGTCGCAAGTGCTGCTCTCACCTTTGATCATTGATCATTTGAGAGACTTTTCATGATTCAACCGCCAGTCATAATCCAGAAAATCGATGTCGATTTCTCCGGATGACAACAATTGCACGGATGCCTCACTCATGTTGAGCGCATCCGTATAATTGAGCAGAAAGTCCTCCAGCCGTTCGTAGCCCATTCTGCCGTCTTCAAAATCCTCACGATACCAGTCGAATATCTCTGATATCAGCAACGTTTCCTCGTCAGCCAGGCGATTGCGTGAGGTATCTGACAGAAACAGGGTGGTTTGCTCTTCCAGTTGCTGATCAAGTCGCTCAGCAATATAGGCTTCAGCGCGAAGAGCAGGGCAGCCAATACTGGCACAGTTAACTGCAAAGTGAATCCGTGGCTCTTCATAGCGGCCTGAACCACGTATCCATTCGTGCTCAATCTGATCCAGGCTGACTGACTCACCAAGCAAAGGTATAAAGTCACGTTTCCAGGGTGAACGCCAGAATCCACCGATATCGCGTATGGAGTCGATATCTGGCCATTCCGTGAGTATCAGATCGACAGTGAAGGCGTTGTAGGCATTGATGAGAAAGGCGAGTTGTTGATTATCAGAGAAGCCCTCGAACTCAACCCTTGTCACGGCGGACAACTGACCTAGGTATTGTTCCAGCTTGTCTTGGTCCAGCTGCATACCTGCGTAATCAACGTAGGTTGATTGACCACCATCACTGGACATCACATGCTCGGCCAGAAGATCATTCCATAGATCCTGGTTGACCTGAGCAGCGGCACTTACTGGTAAATTTACCAGTATCAAGACACAGCAAGTAAAAAGAAATTTGATCACCACACTAACCTCCATTTACTAGATGATTAGATACTGACAGAAATTATCATTTAGTTCTTACAAATAAATGCTTTGGCGATTTATAAAGAAGGGGGTGGCTGTATATGTCACCCTATTTCCGGTAATCTTTATTACCGGAAATAGCGGAATGC
>CENR01000148.1_pt1 | contig 13148 bp, 19 predicted proteins | sample 530181 | NCBI WGS metagenome assembly CENR01 (sample SAMEA2619677, study PRJEB7988) | marine metagenome | biome: marine biome (ENVO:00000447); feature: surface water layer (ENVO:00002042); material: "saline water (ENVO:00002010), including plankton (ENVO:xxxxxxxx)" | depth 5 m | reverse complement strand
GGATAAGCCTGATATATATTGGCAGATTACTAAAGCACCTTACTTAGAGAAACCACAACCTAAACTAGACTTTAGTATGTCTAGCATTGATTATAAATATACATTTAAAGAAACCACAGCCCCTATACATCATATTCACTATGTTGTTTGGAATGTGTTAGATGTTTACACCACACATCAAGCTATTAATGTTGGTGGCTATGCGACTGAAGCTAATCCCTTTTTACCAAAAAAACCATCTTTACGTACACTTATAACAAGAAAAATTTTAACATATAGTTTTTTACATTCTAAGAAAGTTTTTGAAAAAGAAAAAACACTAAAGTTTTGGAATCTAGTAGGGACAGGTGTAGTATTGCATAATTTCAATATTATGCACCAACATGGAGATTTTTTATGAGATGGGCTAGTTTATTACTATTTGTGCTTACCTTACCTTTAATTTTTAACTCTCCTATATTAGAAACTTTACGACTTAAAACTTTTGACCAGTTGGTAGATATACCAAACCCGACAGGGTATTTTACAATACTTAATATAACAGAAGATTATATTGATAGTCAAGGGGGTTATCCATTACCTAGGCAAACCCTTGCTGATATACATATAAAGCTACTTCAAGAGGGTGCTTTGGGTGTAGGTTGGGTTATGTTATTTCCACATCCTGATAGATTGGGAGGTGATATTAAATTTGCCGAAGCTCTGTCTTATTCTCCTAGTGTTATTGCTATGCCAGAAGTAGCAAACAGTAGTTATCCAAAAACTCATGGTACAGTAATTAAAGGCCCTGATATAAATTTACCCCAAGCTCAAGGGTTTTTACAAAATATCGAGATACTAAAAAACAATTCTAGTCAAGGAGCTGTTTCTGCACCTGTTGATGTAGACAACCTTGTGAGACAAATACCTTTAATACAACAAACCCCTAATGGTTGGGTTGCTTCTTTTGGCACTGAGGTTTTAAAAATACTAGGTGGTGGTAATACTTATCAAATAATTACTAATGAGAATGGTATAGAGATGATAAGAGTTAGGGGGTTAGACCCTATACCCACAGATAGTTATGGACGTAAATGGATTAGTTGGGTTGATACACCACAAACTACTTTAGATAATTTAGATGTTACAAATAAGTTTGTTTTTGTTGGGTTTACTGCAAAAGGCATTTCTAATCAAGTAGCAACTCCAGTAGGTCTATTAGAACCTCATAAAATTCAAGCAGCCTTAGCAGAATCTATTTTATTAGAAACACCACAAATACCTGACTATAGATTATTTACCGAATTACTTTTATTATCTGTCTCTGGTCTCGTCACTGCTCTTGTAATCAATTATTTTGGTATGACCCTATCTGGTGTATTAGTTGGAGGTTTATTTAGCTCTATGGCTTATTTAGGATATTATTTTATTTCACTTGGTTATTTGATAGATGTAACGTGGAGCTTAATAAGTATGACACTTTTATCCCTCCAGCAATTTTATTTAAGATTTAGACAGCAATATAAGTTACGACAGCAAATAAAGAAACAGTTTGAACATTACCTTGACCCTAGACAAGTAAAACGATTACAAGATAATCCTGAACTTTTAAAACTTGGTGGTGAACGTAGAAACTGTACTATTATGTTTACAGATGTTAGAGGCTTTACAAGTTTATCAGAAAAACTAAAGCCTGAAGAAGTTATTGAGATTATGAATAAAGCTTTGACTATTCAAGCCAATGCAGTAAAAGATAATGATGGGATGGTAGATAAATATATTGGCGATGCTATGATGGCTGTGTGGAATGCTCCAATAGATGTAGAGCACCATGAAGAAAAAGCTATTCAGACAGCACTTCAAATACGACACGCAATGCAAGAAGCAGAGTTAGATATTGAAATTGGTATAGGAATAAATTCAGGAGAAGTTGTTGCAGGAAATATGGGAAGCGACTCCCGTTTTGAATATAGTGTTTTGGGCGATGCTTGTAACTTAGCAGCTCGTTTAGAATCTTCATGTAAAACTGTGGGTAAAAATTTAGTTATTGGAGAGGCAACTATTAATAAATACAAAGGTAAAGCCATAGAATTAGACTCTATTTTAGTAAAAGGTAAAGAAAAACCAGTAAAAATCTACACGATTTAGGGTAAACCCTGTAAGAGCCCCTCAGATGCTCTCTAACGAATTTTATATATTTTTGGACTTATACCCTTACTTTATATTAAATCGTTTACTACAGAGCATTCTGTGAGGTCATTTTTTAGAAAACTGGTTAATGATTTGTGGAAACTCTAGCGTTAAGGCATCCTTCTATATGATTGTGTATTTCATCCATTTTTTGTCCTGCTTCCCTTAGAATTACTTTTAAAACTTCGTAATCTTGTTTTTTAAAATAAGGTTTGAGGTCTTTAATGTCTGTTTTAATACGTTCAGTAATTAATTTACCACTTCTATCATATAACAATCTATAAGCTAATATCTGAGCTTCTTCTCGTTTCGTTGTCATTATTAAATCCTGCAAAGGTTAATTTACCATAATCACCTCTGAGACCTGCTTTTTGATACGAGGTAGCTCGTCCTTCAAAAAAGTTCTGATGTTCTACTCCTAAAACATCATCTAGCCAAGTTAGAGGGTTATCTTTTTGATTGTAATTAGGTTTTAATCCTAACTGCAACAAACGTCTATCGGCAATGTATTTATTGTAAGCATACATTTCCTCTTTCGTTAAGCCCTCTATATCTCCAAGCTCAAATACTAAGTCTAAAAACTTTTCTTCTAACTTTACCATCTCCCGACATATTTGATAGATTTCCTTTTTAAAGTCATCTGTCCAAATCTCTATATTTTCTTTTATAAATTCTCTAAATAGTTTTGTCATAGCTTCAACATGTAAACTCTCATCCCTGATAGAGTAAGCAACAATCTGACACATGCCTTTCATTTTGCCAAATCTTTGAAAGTTCATCAAAATAGCAAAACTACTAAATAATTGTAAGCCTTCAGTAAATGCAGAATACACTGCTAAGGCTTTAGCTATTGAATATTTATTGCTTCGTGCAGTTTTAAAATCTAAAACATAATCATGTTTATCTGCCATCTCTTCATACTCGGCAAAAGCTTTGTATTCTATTTCAGGCATACCTACAGTGTCTAGTAATAAACTATAAGAGTGTTGATGAATAGCTTCCATATTACCGAATGACAACATCATCATTCTTGCTTCTGGTAATTTAAATAAAGGTAAGTATCTATCAACATAACCTGCGGCTACATCAACATCTGACTGTGTAAATAATCTAAATATCTGTGTCAATAAATTTTTTTCTGAATCTGTTAATCTTTGATTCCAGTCTTTGACATCAGTATGTAAAGGGACAGACATTGGATGCCAGTGCATTCTATTTTGTAAATCATAGTAGTCAAACATCCAACTATAATCAAAAGGTTTGTAGTGTTCCCGTGTACTTAATAAGCTCATTATTTTTCTCCAAAGTATTGTTTTAGTATTTCTAATTTATCGTTATATTCTGCAATATAACCTATTTCTTTATCTATGCTTTCTTGAATATCAGTATGTTCACCTACACCTACACTATTACTAAAGTAAGTTTCGGCATTCATCACATGCATATTTATCTTTCCGATATAAAAATCTTCTAGTGCTTTAATTCGTCTTTCTCTAAAGTTTACCATTTCGTATTAATTCCTCCTTTAATGTTTCAATAACAAAATCCTTAAACATATTTTTTATTTCCTCCATCTCCCAACCCCTGCGAGAGTGATAACAAAATTCATAAACTAATGAATCTTTTACATCAAGCTCTTGATTAGTCTCTTGCATTCTTTCTCGAATACAGTTGGTCGTAACAACCCACATGACAAGAGCTTCGTTATCGTCTTCCCATTTACTTATATCATCCCAGTTTGGCTCGGCCATTAACCCTCACATGCTATACATTCTACTTCGTCTAATTTAATTCTTGGAACTTTAATATTAACATTCTCCGCAGCTTTTGCTGCATCAGACCTAAAATAATATAAAGATTTTAATTTATTAGCTCCATACCAATGGACATCACTGACATATTGTAAATACTCATCATGGCCTTCTTGTGCTAACGAGGACTCAGGTAAAACAAAAAATAAATTTACACTCTGACTTTGACAAATAAAATCTTGTCTTTTATAAGCATGTTCAATAACCCACACTTGATTAATTTCATTAGCAGTTTTATAGACCTCTTTTTCTTCATCCGTAAAAACTTTAATGTTTTGGATAGAACCTCTATTATCACTAATTTCTTGCCAAAGTTTGTTTTGTTTAGTCTTACTAGATACTTTTTTTTGTATAAGTTTATCTAAGTTTTTGTTTTTGACTTTGTAACTGCCCGAAAGTGTTTTGTGGGTGTAAACATTTGCCCTGATTGGTTCGATGCTCGGGCTAGTTCCCCGACATATAATACTGCTACTAGCATTAGGAGCAATAGCAAGAAGGTGAGCATTCCTCCGGCCTGTACCAACGATGTCAGGAGCTTCCCCCCTCTCTTCACACAAAGTTTGAGATGCTTCCACAGCGAGAGTTTTGATGTGACTAAATGCTTTGTGATTAAATCCCGTTGCAAAAATCCCTTCAAACGGAATGTTTTTAGATTGTAAGTAAGAATGGAAACCCATTGCTCCCAAACCAATAGACCTTTCTCTATAAGCTGAGTAAGCTGCTTTTGTAAATCCTTCCTTACCTTTTCTAATATGTTTCTTAAATCTTTCATAGTTTGAATTGTAGCCACCTAAATTAGTTACATCAATAGCATTATCTATAAAGTGCTCCAAAATATTATCAAGCATTCTAACTAGGTCAGCAATAAACTGGTTGTCTTGTGACCATTCATCAAAGCACTCTAAATTAACACTCGATAAACAACAGACTGCTGTACGTTCTTCATTGGTTGGTAATGTTATTTCCGAACATAAGTTACTTTGTTTTATTTCTAAACCTAAATCTTTTTGACTTTGTGGTAAAGCATTATTGCAATTATCTATGTTAATAATATACGGCTCACCTGTTTCTGCTCTAATATCTAATAGTTTATGCCACAAATCTCGAGCCGGTACAACCTTAACTGCTTTTTTACTTTTAGGGTCGATTAATCGCCAGTTTTCATCTTGTTCAACCGCTTTAAGAAAAGCATTTGTAACATTAACACCATGATGTAAATTTAAACACTTTCTATTTAAATCACCTCCGCTTTCTTTTCTCATCACCATGAACTCTTCTACTTCAGGATGACTTATATCGGTATAAGCAGCATAACTTCCTCTTCTTGTTGTGCCTTGATTAAAAGCTAACATCTCTGAGTCAACAACTTTCATAAAAGGGATAGAACCGGTTGATTTACTACCACTACTAGTTGAAGTACCATCACTTCTAATGTCGCCCCAATGACCACCAATACCGCCACCGGAACTTGCTAGTCTAGCATTTTCTTTGAAATGGTCTGTAAGTTCGTCTATTGAGTCGCCAACGTAGTTTAAAAAACAACTGATAGGAAGACCCCGAGTAGTTCCACCATTAGAAAGTATAGGAGTAGAAAACATAAACCAAAACTTAGAAACATAATCGTATAATCTTTGAGCCAAGGCAAAGTCAGTAGTGCCCTTATAAGTTGCACCATATATACTAGCTCTCGCAAAAGCTTCTTGAGCATGTGTTTCCTCCTTCCAAAAGTATCTATCCTCTAAAGTATTTAAACTAAATTTATCTAAGTCTTTATCTCTATTGTAATCTATTATTATGCCTAAGTATTCAGTCTCGCCTATTTTATCAACCATTATTTTTCTCTATATGTATTGCGATAATCCCATAGTGAATTATCTTCAATAACTCTTTTAATTTTTCGTCTTTTTTACCACATCTAAGAGCATACTTAACTATATTACCAAGACAAAAACCCTCACCATGTCCAGCATCAATAATTATATCTGTCGCTTGATATTTATTATTTGAGTAATGTTGCTTATAAGTAAAGTCTATGTACTCTTGTATTTCTTTTAATATCTTATCTTCGTTAAACTTATACTTTATATTCTTGCCAGTCATAATTTTTAACTAATTGCCAATACTTTAAAATACTATTAAACATTTCTTTATGTTTCTTATGAGAACTTTTATCCCAGACATAGCCTAAAACTAATTCTGTGTCGGCTCTGTCTACAAAAACTGAAACCCTAGTGGGTTTATTAAAACGACAACCTTGAGCATAAGCTGAAAGTTGCATTCCATGTTCATCGTATACTAATTGAGCAGCTTCTTTGTTCTTAAGATTATCTTTAGTTTTAAAGTCAACAAATATGCCCGACTTAGAGTATAAATCTATTTTACCGCCATACCCTTGAGGTGCACAAAAAGATTCTTCAGCTAACCAAGTTTCATTTGGAAACTCTTCGTTTAAATACTGTAAAATTCTTTCATAAGTTTTATTTGAACCCTCGCCTCTAAATCCACTTTCAATTAAAGCATGAATACGAGTACCTTCTTTTGCTGCTTTTGCACCTACTTGATTAGCTTCAGCCTTACACCTGTAAACAAAAGAATCCATCGACTCCTCTTGGCTTTTATTAATAGCCACAGCAGACTTGATAGCTTGAGTTATTTTCCAATTCTCTAAAGCAGGTTTTGCAACCATACCTAGAATAGTAGTAACAGAAGGAACAAGACCTAATGATTTTGCATCTCTTAGAGTTGTATTTCTTTCTTTTCCGTTTGCACCTATGAGAGTATACATAGGTTCGCCATCTTGTGAATACCAATGGCCTGATTCAGACGTAAATTTATTATACTGGTCTAATTTAGTTTTGTAAATACTTTTTGTTATATTGTTAGTCATTTTTTAGTTCCTCAAAAGTTTTAAAGACATCTGTTGTAAAAAGTTTTTGAATATTAACTAAATACATTCTACTAGCATTGTGGTCGCCACCACTTACTGTCTTTATATTATCTAATTTTTTTACTAGTTTTTTTAAATCTTGGACACGGAAAATAAGAGTACAAAATATTTTATCTTTAATACAAAGATTATGAAACCAGTAGTCTGCCTCCGTAGCTTCTATACCTGAAGGTTTCCCGTAACTCTCATACTCAATACAAATATTACCGGTTTGCATCCACATTCCACGTTCTGATTTGACCTCAATCTTCTTACCCGTAAGCATTTCAGCAATAGCATCTTCCCGTATCTGGCCATACTGTAAATCTAAATCAAATTTTTTTTGGTCTTTCTTAGTGGGTTTCACTCCAGTTTTCTCCTATCTTATATTCACCTGTTAAGGGGCAACGCATCTTATAATATTGACCTGCCTCCTCAATAGATTCCACTCCTATTTCTCCTACAAGTTCAGCTATATCCTCTTTCACTTGTATCTGCCATTCATCATGTATATTTGCTACAAACTGTGCGTTTAATTTTTGTGTTTTAATTTTTTGATGTAGTAGGCACATGGCTTTTTTCATAACAATAGCCCCACCACCTTGCAACAATGTATTCAAAGCTGCGTATCCGTTTCTAACAAATATCTTTCTACCATCTAAACCTTTCAAAAAACCTCTTTGTGCTGCTTGACGTACTCTATTTGTTAATATCTCAAGGGCAGGTAAGTTTTTTAGAAATCTATTTTTAAGTCTCTCCCCAGCAACCTTATTACTATTAATAATTTTTCCTATTTTTGCATCACCAGCCCCATAAATAAGAGCATAGATAAAAGTTTTAGCATTATCTCTTGTCTGTAATCCTGCAAGATTTTGATTTGTTGTATGTATATCTCCGTTGATAACTTCGTCTATGTAGTCATCATCTTGCATGTAATGAGCTAGTACCCGTAACTCTAAGCCACTAGCATCAATACCTAGTAACTTGTAACCTTCAGGCACAATCCAACAAGCACGACACTCTTGACCATAAGGGGTGTGAATACTAGGAACTTGTGCCATGTTTGGACTTCTATGAGTCATTCGCCCCGTAATAGTACCATTTGGTATGACACGACCATGCACTCTTTCTCCTTGTAACTCGTCTATCCATGATGAGATTTGTGCTATCCTCTTTTGTAAAAGTAAAAACTCTGCGATTAATCTGGCTTCGTGGATATGGTTTATTTTTTTTAATGTGCCTTCATCGACAATAGGTTGACCGGTGGGTGTAAACTTTTCTGGTTTCCAACCAAAGTCCTCTAAGTATTCTCCGATTTGCTTACGAGAACCTAAGTTAAACTCTACTAATTTTTTTCGCATGAAGGGCTCATAATTACCAGATTTAAGTAGCTTCTCATGCTCTTCTTTGGTCAACCCACGCACAGAAAGTTGACCATCTTTTTTAACATAAGGTGTGACTAATTTATCCTCAACCCATTTAGGTTTGAAAGTTTTTTGGACCTCATCCTCTACTTCTGTCATACGAGTTTTAAGTTCAGCTAAAAGCATTGAGGCCTTTTCGACATTAAATAAAAACCCAGTCTTCTCTTGCTCAACCATAACTTTTGCCACTTGATGTTCAAGAGCCATACTTTCAGAAGAAAAATTAATGCTCTCTTTATAAAGATGTTGGAAAACTATCTCATTTAACATAACATCTTGTTGACAATACTTTAGCATTTCTGGATTATAAGAATCGAAGTCGTCAGGTTGTTCTGCTTTGTGATAATTAACACGATAACCCCAAGTTTTTAAACTATGGCCATTCTCACGCACAGGTTGGAATAATCTTGATAGGACAAGAGTATCTATAATTTTACCCTTGTAAGTAAAGTTATGTAATTTTTCTAGTGCGGGGAGGTCATACCCTAATATATTATGACCAATCAAAGTATTAGCACTTTGTAAATGTGTTATACCTTCCTGCAACTCATCAGGGCCAAAACTATTTATTGCTTTGGTGTGTATATCTTTGGTAACAATGCACCAAATTTTATTAGGGGTTAAGCCATCTGCCTCAATATCAAAAATTAATTCTTTAGAAGCCGATAGACTCTTCAAAGTCATCGTCAAATGTTTCCTCCTCGGTTATCTCTATGAGCCTACCGGTTTCGGGATTATATTGTAGCGAACAGGCCAATCCTGTATCGCCAGTGTAGCGTGATTTTAATACTCTTACTTTAGTGGTATTTGCTTCTTCAGGGTCAGTCGCTTGTTGATTTCTTTCTAAAGCAATAACACAATCTGAAAGTTGAGCTATACCTTGTGAACCTTTAAGATGGCTCAAAGAAACTGCAATACCTTTTTCATGGCCTCGGTCTCCGGTGGCTCGTCTTAAATGTGAAACTAAAATCATACCAACGTTAGTCTCTTCAACCAAAGAACGCAACCTATTCATCAAAGTATCAATACCTCTTCTTTCATCTCCTTCAGTTAGAACATTTACAAGCATATGAAGGTGGTCTACCACTATCCACTTACATTCGCAACCTACTATCATGTATCTAAGCTTTGCAAAGATTTCATCTATATCTGTTGCTCCTAAATGTGAGTGAATAAAAACCCTGTCTTTTTGTATAACCTTATCAAATAAACCTTCCAAATCTTCTTGTGTATAATCTTTACGTTTTTCATTTAAATACAATCTGTCATTAGCCTCAATAGAAATTAAACCATCTGCAGTCCGCAACCAGTTTTCTTCTAAAGCTATGATGCCGACATTATCTTTTGTTTGTTTGATTAGCCAGTGTTCCAGTTCTCTCGTAACACTAGACTTACCTAAGCCTGTGCCACCAGTTAATGTCAGTAACTCGCCTTGTCGCAACCCATATAGTTTTCTATTAAGTCCCTCCCAAGGATAGGCAATACTTTGTTTTTCTTCTCTAACTAACCAATCTTGTTTTTGACTTGATAACTCCATAATCCCAGATGGAGTGTAACTTTTAGCTTCCCACCATGCCTGTGTAAAACCCTTAAAATCTTTTTGTTTAAGCATGTCGTTAGCATCTTTGTACCCATTAGGAAAACTCATAATCCTAGACTTATTAGGTTTTAAAATTCGTGCTACTTTACGGGCTGCTGCCTGTCCTGCTTTGTCATTATCAAAACATAAAACAACAGTTTCAAAACTTTCTACAAACTCTATACTTTCTCGTATATCTTTTAATGCACCTGCAGCACCACGTTTTAAACTAACCACCGCCCATTTACCTTGGAATAGTTCATCGACAGCCATGGCATCGCATTCACCCTCAGTAATAGTTAAATATTTACCACCGGTATTACGATACAGTTGCTCTCCAAACAAACCTGTGCCCTCGTAAGTACCATTCATGGTAAAGTTTTTATTTGCTGTGTATCTAGTTTTTGTGCCTACAACTTCGTGGCCATTAAAAAATGGATAAATATGTTGTGTAATATTGCCTTGCGTATCTTTGACTGCACGAACTCCAAATTTCTTAGCAGTCTTTTCTGTTATACCTCTGTCCGTCAAGGCAGTATACGAACCGGTATATGAATTTAAAAATGTGTTTGTAGGTTCATTGACTTGCATGACCTCACCCTCCGTCACATCATAATAATTTTTAAAAAAAGAAGAGCAACTAAAACAATAAGCTGAATTATCTGCATTTAAAGATACAGGGTCAGACCCGCCACATTTAGGACAGGGTAGTTTGTGTTTAACAAACTTACTTTTGTCTTGTTGCTCACTCAATATTACTAGGTTTCATCTCCAGTCACCTCGTCTGAGTCAGGCTCAGGTGTTGGTACTGGCGGATTCTCTTCATCAACTTCAGGCAGACCAGCAATATTTCTGCGTATCCTTCGTGAAAAAGCTTCTATAGATGCCTCGGTTTCCTCTAAGTCTAAAACCTGTTGTACTCTTTTGGTGTTCAATCTAAGTAGTCTTCCAAAAAGTAACTGTCCTCTTTCATCTAAATCTTCTCTGAAAACATTAACACCATCAATAACCAGAAAGGGTCTTGATTCTTGCTGTGTTTGTTCTTCAGCTCCTTGTTGCGACACTGGACCACCTTCACTAAATTTAGTTCTAGGTTTTGTCCACTTTATTTTTAATTGACTAAATCTCATTTAAAATTCCTCACTATCGTCTAATAATTCTTGACCATCTGCATTAGCATAAGGCACTAAATCTACTACCTGTACCGCTTGTAAATCTAAACCCTGATAAGGTCCATATCTACCCTCGCCACTGTACTCTTTGTATTGGATTTTTACTTTAGAACCATTACCAACTGCTACGTTGATTTCGTTCTTTTCAGCATCCATTAACTTCGGAGCAGGTCTCACCATATTGTTTGGGCCATTAACTTTACGTTTAATGACCAACGCAGGTCCTTCATCGTGTTGTTTAATTTTATGACCACGACCAGCAAAGTCATCTGCTGTCGCTTGGTCTACGATTAAATCAACTGTATACACCGGTTCAAACTTAGTATTCGGTGTCGTAATACTCGCCCATTTTACTGAGCCCTCTAATATTGCCATGATATACCTCCTTTAAGCAAAATTAAGTTAGTGAGAGTTGTGAGCATACTACTCTCAAAGTACTGGTAGAAACCAAACCGGACCGCTAATGGAGATAGAGGGCTTATGATTCGGTTGCTCAGACGGCCATATCTTTCCTCCATTTTTGCCTTCATTTATGTCTTCTTTGAATGTCTTTTAACCATTTCGCCCCTTCTCTTTCTGCATCGAGAAAGGCTGCTCTGGTTACTAATAAGGGTATAATAATGCTGCAATGAACCACGAAGGAAATAAAACCATTATATCCATACCAACCCATGTAATATGTAGCAACTAGACCAAAGAAAAAACTCCACATAGTAAAAAGAACAAGAGTAAAATAGCCTTGAATTGAAGGGTCTGGAATATATTTTAACGGGTTATATCTATTATCCATGACTAACTTCCAACAATTATCAATAAAATAAATGGCTTGTAATATTTTTCGTTTCATCCTTGTCCTCTATATTTTTTATAACTTCTACGTGTGTGTTTGTTCATTGTTGATGTGCCTAAATTACCTCTGCCTTGTGCTGTTTTTTTTCCATTAACACCCGCCACCGGTTCATGGGCTGTAGTAAATTGATTTTTAGATTTTTTCGGCATTATAGTTTTAGTTTTTGTTTGAGTTCCTCGTAACTACTTATGTCGGGGTGTTTTTTTAATTGCTTCAGTACCCACTTATCGCACATAAATGATAAAGTTGTGCCCGTTATACCCTTGATGTGAGTTTCTTGGGGCATGTGTTCAGTAATATTTGCCATTGTTATTTTGTTACCTTCTTCCTCTGTCAATAAACCTCGCAACCATTCTAACTGTATTGGTTTTATTAGCTTTCTAAGTTTTTTTATCTTCTTTTGGTTCAATCGTCAGTATCTCTGCATTAATTAATTCTTCGACAAAACGTTTAGCATTATCGAGTATGACAGACTCCACCTCGTAATAGGAATCTGCCTCAACAGTTTTAGTTAAAACATTACCAAGCCTAATAGTAAACCGACTAGCCACTTTGTGCCATGTGCTCTAAATCTTGGGAAGACATTGCATCAAAACATTTACTCTCATAAAAGCTTATCATAGCTCGTATGACCATAAGTTCGGAAACGTTTGTTTCCACCGACATCAATTCATCAGTAACATAATTTACACAATCATCAAGTAAATCAGGTCTAGCTTGTAAACCCCACTCACGACAAACTGTATTGTTTATCATCTGGGTTATTTCATCATTTATAATATGTGACATTTCACTCCTTTTCTAATTTTTCTAATATAGTTATTTTATATTTACCTTTGTCGACCCAATCAACCAAATACACAATAGTCTTATCAGGATTACGATTATTCCACTTATGCACAAAACTGCTAAAGTTTTCAAAATCTCGCTGATTTAATTCGCTATTGTGATATGCTTTTTTAATTGTCTCCATAGGTGATTTCATTATTACACAGTTTAGACCAACTGCAATACTTTTGTCAAAAATAACTGTATATTTATACAGAAGTCCCTAGACAATATTAACACTTAATGGAGTGTGCTGTCGCACAGAATTTATACTATCTAGGGAATTCTAATAATAATTAGGTAGTCGCATGGTGGTTTAGTTCTCATTTGCGTTTTATCCTTAACCTTAATACATTCCAATCTACTAACAACTTAATATTTTCAATCTC
>CENR01011731.1_pt1 | contig 13196 bp, 12 predicted proteins | sample 530181 | NCBI WGS metagenome assembly CENR01 (sample SAMEA2619677, study PRJEB7988) | marine metagenome | biome: marine biome (ENVO:00000447); feature: surface water layer (ENVO:00002042); material: "saline water (ENVO:00002010), including plankton (ENVO:xxxxxxxx)" | depth 5 m | reverse complement strand
TTTTTTTCTAAGTCATGCCGAGCAAACCAGATAGAACAACAGTCCACTCATCCCCATCCCCTGTGTCTATCCACAATCGTTCCCCAATCTCGCGCGGATCTCCCGAATCTCCCATTTTGGGGGCGACTCGGCTTGCGTTGTGGGTGATAGTGGGCGATAATCCCACGAATGAACCACATCGGGGAACCAAACCGTGCCATTCACCGGACAAGCAGAGGCCAATATCGACGCGAAGCAGCGTCTGGCTATACCTGCAAAGTTCCGGAATCGCTGGTCGCCGGAACACGACGGAGCGACTTGGTTCTGCGTGCCCTGGCCGCAGACGGGATCACTCCGCCTCTACACCGAGAAGATGCACAACGAACTCTTCACGGCCGGTCGTCGCGATCCGAGTCTGACCCCCGACGAGGACCAGGCGGAACTCGATGTGATTCTGCACTCCGTGACGGAACAAGTGGATGTGGACGCCAACAACCGCATCCGTTTGCCCGCCTGGCAACTGGAGCACCTGGGGCTTCCCAAGGAAGTGATCGTCTTGGGTGCAGGGGACAGGCTGGAAATCCGTGCCCGGGACGCATGGAAGAGCGAGTTCGACGATCGACTCGCGAAGATGGCCGAGCTCTCCAAGAAACTGGCGCAGAAGCGTCCATCATGACCCGAATCACCCGACTCGAACGCATCGCAGGGCGCGAAGCACAGGGTCGTACAAGTCTCTTTTCGTTCACCATGTCTCCGACGCAAGGCCGCGGACGAGACTCCACCACCACGCCCGAGCAATCGGTCGAGACATTCAAGTAGAACTGCGCTGAGCTGGTGAGGGGTGTGTCCGCCCCCTTGACCCACCAAGGACGGCGATGCTCCGCAAGGACGCGAAGCACTCAAGGATCACGCTCTCCGACGGGAGAGCCCCAGCAACGCTCAGTTCACCCACCGACCCGGCTGACCCACCACCAGCCGGGTTTTTCAATTCTCCACCGAAGAGCTAGTATCTCAATCATGCTGAAATACAACATCACCTTCGTATCTGTACTCATTTCGCTTCTGATCCCGGCAACGCTCGCTGGGGCACAAGAAGCCGTGTACACATCCGAGGAAGCGTTCAGAGAGTCGGGATACAACTATTACTGGTCGATCTTCAAAGATGAGTGTGAGCAAAGAACCTTTGAAACAACAGAAGAAGCAGAAGCCTTCACTGAGCTGATGGACATCATGTTCCGCACCGGAACTGGCTTTGGCCACACATACGATGTCATCGATCTCGGTATCACACAGATGTATCCCCGATTGCTCAAGCTCGATCCAGATCCTCCTCTATACGCACAATACAGGCACATCGGCGCTCGCTTTGCACGCGGCGTGACACCCGAAGAGGGAATCCAGCTCGGGCGTGATATGCAGCGGGTTGCCGCAAGAATGAGCGACGCGGGATATCCCCCGTTCTTTGAAGGCGTCGCATGGCTGCGAGCGGCACACATCCTCAGCAATGTTGGCTTTGCCAATGATGAGGATACAGAGGAAGCGTACGAAACCGGACTGAACCTCGTCGTCGAGTCTGCTTCGCTGGAGGGTGTGCCGCACGAGAGCAGAGAGTTCATGGCGTACATCATTTCCCGGATGGCGTACACATCTGTTTCGCTCGATCTCCTTGAGAAAGAAGAGCTCTGCTACCGCCTCTTCGATGCGGAGACAGATCCATGGGTCGCATACACCAGCATGGGGCTCCTGATGACAAAGAAGGCGTGGGCCGCACGAACAAACGGCTTCGCAGGAACCGTGAATGATGCACGCTGGAGCATGTTCTATCAATACTTGCAGAACGCGGACGCATACCTGACCGCGGCGTGGGAGACCCGCCCGGAATGGGTAGCCGCTCAGGAAAAAATGATCACGGTGACGATGGGCAGGCAGCACCACCCCGATCGCGACGAGTACTTCTGGTTCAATGAGGTGACAAAGGTACGCCCCGATCTTTCGGGAGCCCATTACAACCTCGCGAGAGCAAGGCGTCCCAAATGGGGCGGCAGCATCCAAGAAGTTCGCAACATTCTCGATGATATCGCTGACAGATCCAGGTCCACTCCCCATCTCTGCACCGCGTACATGACCGTCCTCTCGGAACTTGCCAAGAGTCATGATGACCGACTCGATGTGTTTCAGGATCCCCAACTCGTGGACGATCTCTCTCGGATCGCGAGGGAGCACTGGAGCAATATACCCGAGAATCTGAACATCAATGGTGTGAAGAGAACGATGCGCGTCGCAGCATGCGCGAACTTCATTCAGGGCAACTACGAACTAGCTCGGGAGTTTTTAGTCAATGGCGGCGCACTGGCGTACAGAAGACACAAAACCTGGAAGGAACCATCGCGGTTTTTTCGCTGGAGAGTCCCACTCGCGATCGATGACTCGGGGGAAGTCATCAAGGCACTCCAAGCAAGCGACGAAGGCGACTTAACCTCCGCTTTGACGATTCTCAAGGCATTCAAAGAGAGACTCGACGCGGAACCGGAAAAAGAGTACCCCCATGTGCTCGTCACGAATCCTCTTCGATCAGTCGAGCAACTCATCACACACATCGAACTCCACAAGAGAGACAACTAACGAAAAACCCGGCACACAAACGCCGGGCAGAGGAGTTCATTCAGTTATTGCTCGTCTTCGACCGAGCCGGATCTTCAACCGGCCTGTCGATAACCGACCTGACCCACGCGACGAAACCCATGGGCGGTCTGACCCGCCGATCTCGTCCCTCGCCGACGCGTCGGGCGGACCATCCCCCCCACGATCGTGCCGGGCATCTTCGCGAGCAGCATCGCGGCGCACACTGCGCAGACCGCGGACCAGCGTGCGTGGCTGGGGACGCGCACCCGAACCACTCGGCTCGAACCATGCCCACAGCACGGGCACGCATACTTCCCGCGACGCTCCCACTTATTCCGCTCAATACCAAGCTCGCGATCTGCGATCGATGCCCGCTCAAGCTGGGTGTCGTCTTGCGCCTCAGACTGAGCACGCTCGGGCTGCTGCCCCAAGACCGGTGCGGGGGCGTTTTTCGGCCCATCGTCCGCGAAGGGGATAATCCCCGTGTCGTCGAGCGCGCTGCCCGTGGCGATGTCTTCTGATGATGTGTGTGTGCAGGTCAAATCCATTTCTCGTCCCTGTTCATGCTGTCAGACCCACAATCGTCATACGGAATCAGGCCGCTCAAGTTTCATCGACCATGTTCAGCCCACGCTTGAACGGACGCGTTCTCGGACCATTCCTGTCGCGAATCGCTGAAAACAACGCCCGGAGCGCAAAAAACGCCCGCTCCATTGCGGAACGGGCGTCTCGATTCAATCTTGCAAATCTCTGTGGATTCAGCCGTCAGCTTCAGCGAGCCCCAGCTCCATCGCCTTGTCATGCTCAAGCACTGTGACCTTCTCGATCACAACGGGCTCGACCGGCACATCGCCGTATGGGCCCTTGGTGGTGGTCGGAACGACACGAATCGCGTCAACCACATCCATACCCTTCACGACCTTCCCGAACACCGCGTAGCCCGAGCCGTCACGCGGCGTATCGAGGAACCCGTTGTCGGCAACATTGATGAAGAACTGCGAAGTCCCGGAGTTTGCCTGCCCGCCGAGGCGTGCCATCGCGATGGTGCCGCGCGTGTTGCTCAGCCCGTTCTTCCACTCGTTCTCGATCCCCTCGTGGGTTTCCTTCTTCTTCATGTCCTTGTCGAATCCACCGCCCTGGATCATGAAGTTGGGAATCACACGATGGAAAATCGTCTCGTTGTAAAAGCCCTCGTTGGCGTAACGCACGAAGTTCTCGGTGCTGATCGGCGCGAGCTCGTTGTTGAGCTCGATGAAAATATCGCCCTGGGAAGTCTTCATCTGGATATACACGAATGGCTCCTCGTCTGACTTCTCCGCCTTCGGTTCCGCCTCAACCTGTTTGGTCGCAGGCTCAGACTCAGGCTGAGCGATCTCACCCTGCTCGGGCTTGACCGCAAAGGCCGCAAACACCAGCGCCATGAGCGCGACTACACCGATTGCGAATGTCTTCATTGTTCACTCCTGATTGATTCAACCCGGGAACGCGCGTCCCCGCGACGATCCCGTCCGGTTCAATCCTAGCGTCCAAACCCGCAATCCGCAGGATCTCGGCGTGATCTGCGCCAATCCGGCTTAATCAAACGAGAACGCCCCGTAGTTGATCCCAGAAAGCCCGCCGAAGGTCCAACGGAACCGCTGGCTGACCTCCGTCGAGTCGCCCAGACCCCCGACTGGAACAGGGAACCTGTCCAGCGGCACATAGGCCTGCTTCCAGTGGAAGATGCCGTACTCGGGCACCACCGAGGGCGCCGCACGCCCGCTCTCCCAGTTGTTCACCGAGCCGTCGAACATCAGCTTCTCGACCTTCGCCTGGTCGTACCCAAAGTACAGATGCTGCATCCGATCCCGATCGAACTCCTCAAACATCCACACCTTGTTCGCGTTGTGCAACACGCTCGTCAAGCGGCGGCCTGCAGAAAGCGGGATGGGGAACCCCGGCGCCGAGAACAGATGGGGCGTCTCCGCGATAGGGATATACCTCGAGCCAGAATCCGGCTGCCACGCGTCGGGGACGACTTGATAGCTCGATGCAAACGCCCAGCGTTGTCGAACATAGTGATAATCCCACCCATTATCGTCATAACCTGCAGGTGTCCCATTGGCATACGGCACACTCGATCCTGGGTTGTATTCGAGCGGATTGTCCTTCCAGACCTGCTGCTTCCCATCATTGGGATCGATGAACAAATCACTCCCAAACGGCTGGTTCATGTAGTCCATCAGAATCAGGTGTGTAAATCGTCGATGCGGAAGCCGCCCTGCGGATCTTGCAATCTTGTACAGCCCAGTGATGCGACCCGTTCGGCGCTGGAGCACTTCTTGGTTCTGGTACGAAGCTGCATCGGTATCGGATATCGCGGTCTTCGAGCGCCCATCGGGCATCGTATAGGTTTCACCAAAACGCCATGTATAACTAAACAACCGATCCGCGTTGTCCTGCGCGTACATCATCCCCGCCTGACCGATCGTCATCAGTTTTTCAGCGCTGCTCTGCGCCCGCATCTGCATCCGTGAAGCACCGAGCATCGGCACGGCGATCATGACCAGCATCCCCACGACGACAAGCATCACCAGACACTCGATCAGCGAGAATCCCTTTGTGTTCGTTCTCATGATGTACTCCCAAAGAATAAGATAATTACGGCAAAAATAACGAGCCCCCACGACACGCCGATGCCACTGTATTCGCAATCAAACTATGAGTGTTGCACGAGATCCGGAATCAATGAGGATCTGAAGTATGATGATGCTCGTCGCCTTTGCGCTCCAGCCATCGCGCCACGCGATAGTTGGCATACAACACCACCAGCGAACCCGCGACGATCCCCAGTACAATTATGTGTTTGGGATCTGAAAACGCGGCTTCCATCGACTTCACAACATCACCCCACCCGACCTGAGCGAGGGGGTGCACATGCAAGAAGGATTGGAAGAACTGCCCGAACATCATCCGGAATTATCAGTTCGATGAACGCCGATCTCGACCCGAGTTCCGGAACAACGCCTGATCAGGCTCCAATAAGTCCTACTCGCACCTCCTACGGAGGATGGGCACCCATTTGGGGGTCCGAGAACTCAATCCGCGCCGTCATCGCCGGCCGGTTCTGAACGATCCTCATGCTTCTCGATGAGCGCCCGAGCCCGCTCCGCGAACTCCGCCGGCACCAGAACCTCGACGAACCCCGGCGCCTCCGCACGCATCCCACCGAGCATCCCACCGGAAACCTCGCAGGGAACGCCCTCATTACGGAGCATATTGCTCACGATGTTGGCCTCGAACTCGCTCTGGTAAGCCCCGATCACAACCGGCTCTGGGTGTTCGCTCATACCGCCTCCTCGCGTGAAACACGCGTTTGATCCGACATACACACTATGACCGACCCCACGCCCGAACGCAAGAACTCCATCTCGAAACCCCTGATCGCATTTGTCGCCCTGTACATGATCGTCTGCTCCGGGCTCGCGCTCAAGCAAGGCAACACCGAGTTCCTGATGTACGCCGTGGTCATGCTGGTCTTCATCGCGATCGTGCACGCACTGCATCGTGCGATCCATTTCACCCCTACGGCACTCTGGCTGCTCGCCATCTGGGGATTCCTGCACATGTGCGGCGGCACCGTCCCCGTCGACCCCTCACTCACCGACGCCTACCGCGCCGCCAGTGCCGAAGCCGATCGCCCTACCTCTGCCGTCCTGTACTCGCTGCGGATCCATCCGGATTTTCCCAAATACGACCAGATCGTCCATACCTTCGGGTTCTTCAGCGCCACGATCGCGTGTTTTCAGGCACTCGTCACGCTCCTCAACGCGCCACGCGCAGTCCCGACCGCGATCGCCGCCGCCCTCATGGGCATCGGGCTCGGCGCGATCAACGAGGTCATCGAGTTCATCGCGGTCCTCTCCATGCCCGAAACCAATGTCGGTGGCTACATGAACACAGCATGGGACCTCGTCGCCAACACCATCGGGGCGACATGCGCGGGCTACCTATCTTTACTTCTGTATAAGAATGATGATTTCCAAGAAGACGCCTGATGCGATCGGGATCTGATCCGATAGACTCTGGGCATGATGATTCTTCGCACGATGTTGATTCTTGCGATGTGCAATCCTCTTTGCACCGCAGCTGACTCTCAGGGATGTGATCGCTCAAAACGAATTGGTGTGATCGAGAACCTCTCTGAACCAGGCCGATTTGCGCTCAGTGGCAACTACGCGTACATGATCAATAACTCGAGCAGGGAACTCCTCACAATCGACATCTCAGATCCTGCGCAAATGGAGATCGTGCACACGCTTGAGATTGAATACCACCCCGGATACCACCACATCGTTGTGCACGAGAACGCCGCATATCTGACGACAGGATTCGGGTTCTTCCATGTGGTTGATCTGACTCAACCCGCAGAGCCCCAGTTTGCGCAACAAATCGATTTCGGTAACACGTACATCTATTGCCCCGTCATCATCGACAACCTCATGTACATCGGTGAGCATTCGATCCTTGATGTGACGAATCCGCTACACCCCACGCTGATTGGATCAATGAACCTGCCCAATCCGATCGCGGGCCAACAACACGACCTGACATACACGACCCACCTCGAATACGTTGATCTGAGTGACCCTCTCAACCCAACGCTTCCGAACCCTCTGCCAGATTTCACAGGACAGAACTACCTTCGATTTGAAATCGACATTGACACCAACACGCTGTACGCGTTCGGGTTTCAATCAATACAGATCTACGACATCACGAATCCTCAACTCCCGATTGAACTCCTCAACGAACAGGTCCAACCCGACCACTTCGACCAGAGCTTTGCAATCAGAAGAGATGACATCATCATCGCCGCGGGCTCTGCCTACACCGACCCATCAAACACGTACATATACGACATTGGGAACCAGACAAAGCTCAATAAAGTACCGCTCTCAACACGCGTGCTGCCTGATTACTTCGACACGGCAAAGTATCTCCAACACAGAAACGGCATTGATTTCATCGTTTCCAACTACTCCTTCGGCGCGTACGAAATCTCCACCACCCCCTATGTCGCGTCAGTGAATACCCAAGGCGAAACCGCGGACATCCATCTCCACAACGACCTTGCCATCACCGCGAACACCGACTTTGGCGTCGAGCTCTTCGATGCTTCAGATCCAACAAAGCTCAATCGCCTGAGCACTTTCGATTCGATCGAATCCGCGTTCTCCATCGATATGTCCGGAGACACGCTCTACATCGCCGCTGACCGAGACGACCTTGTCCTTGTAGACATCTCAGACCCATCAAACCCGCTGCAGATCTCCACAATCGAAACCGGTCGTCGCGCTCGAGATGTCCGCGCAATCGGCAACACCCTCTTCGTCATCGACCGCATAGACGGCCTCTGGATCTTCGATATCACCGACCCGACAAACCCGCTCCTTCGCGCCAACCTCGACCTGCCAGGATGGAACGACCAGATCAGTTTCAATGACGACATGACCCTCGCATGCATTGCGAGCGCGAACTTCGGTGCGTTCATCGTTGATATTTCCGACCTCGACGCGCCGGTGCACCTCTCGACCATTGAGCCGCTGCTCGTTGGAGACTTCAGTAACGGGATCATGACATCGACCTTCGTCGGCAACACCCTCTACACACCAGAGTTCACCGAGGGTTTCAGGATCTGGGACATCTCAAACCCCGCCAATCCGATCGAGACGGACCATGTCTACTTCACCTACCCAGACGAAGACGACGAACTTCACCCGATCGCATACCAACTCACCCTGCACGAAGACGAACTCATCATCGCAAACGGCAACAACGGACTTGCCGTCTTCAACAACTCAGACCCAACTGCTCCGGTCTTCAAGAAGTTCTTCAAAGGCGAATCAACTCGGCGCGTCGAACTCAATGCCAATCTCGCATACAGCGCATCAACCAACGGCGGTCTCAAAGTCTTTGACCTCGCCGACTGCTCCCCCTGCGTCGCCGACTTCAATATCGACGGCGAACTCAACTTCTTCGACGTCTCCGAGTTCCTCGTCGCATACCTCGATGAAGACCCCCGCGCCGACCTCAACAGTGACAACGTACTGAACTTCTACGATGTGTCCTTCTTCCTCACGAGCTACTCATCCGGCTGCCCATAAGTGAAATCTCGGGCGTCTCCTCCCCATCATGTACACTATGAACATGCTCCGACCAACCGCTATCGCACTCCTCCTGGCATTCTCGCCGCTCGCACACGCCCAGCCAGCCGACACACTCCGCGGCCCACAGGTCGAGCGAGACCAACTCGACACCATTGTCATCACCGATATGTCCGGGAACTTCATCCCCGTCGAGGAACGGCCCGAGCTCGTCGCGTTCGCTCGCGTCTGCGATGACCCCGAGGACCTCGCCCGCGCACGCGAGATGGGCACCTCCCGCGTGTTCGATCTCGCGGAACTCCTCGTCGATGAGATCGACACCGTCCGCACCATTACCGATGCGATCGCGGAGGGCAACACCACCTACGCCCAGACCCTGCTCGCCCAGCTCCGCCTGCGCCACGACCCGGACATGCTCCGCGATCCGCTTCGTGCCGAGCTCGAGCCCATGCTCGAAGCCACCCAGCGCGAGCGATTCGATCGCATCCTCGATGAATACTGGGACGCGTGGATCGCCGCCAACACACCCGAGTCCGAGCAGGACATGCAGGGACGCCCCCGCACCCAAGCAGTCCACCAACGCATCGAGAACCGACTCAACAACGAGCTCTTCCAGCGCGACATCGCCAACGCGTACGAATACTCGCTCCGGCGCTACCGCGACGCGATGCAGGCCATGTACGACGCGATCCAGCCCACCCCCGAGCAACGCGCCTGGATCCGCAACCGTGTCATCCAGCACATCAAAGACACCCGACTCAACCCCACGCTCGAACAACGCGAGGCCCTCATGCTCGAGATCTACGACATGCTCGATGAGGACCGCCAGACCAAACTCTTCCTCTATATGACCCGCGCCGCGATGACACGCGGGTAAATCCACCTACCAAAATCCTTTCAAAATCGCACCTTTCTGCTCACTATGGCTCTGACTGCTTGCATTGATGCCCCGGAACCAGTACTTTGGGTCCGGCAAGTCGTGTGCCCCGGACGCCCGGTTCTCGGGCCGTTCAACTCCGCATTCGCGGACTGTTTCACCCTGAATCCCATCGATTCAGCAGAACTTCAAGTCCCCAACGCAGGTCACCCTTCGGGTGTCCCGAAAACCCCATATCTGTCCCCAGAGCAGGAGGAGCCCCAACATGAGCATCGCTCGCACCATCACCCGCACCGCGCCGCTCGCGCTACTGAGCGTCGCAACACTCACGGCCGGCGCCGCAGACATTGTCTTCAACGCCGGAACCGCAACCCCCACACGCGCTCGCGCCATGCTCGACTTCAAGTCTGCGAACCCTCGCGCAGACTTCTCGACGCATCAGGACGGTCGCATCGGACGAGTCTACGGCCGCGCGTTTTCCCAAGGCGTAACCGCAGCACAGTCTGTCCAATCCTTCGTCTCCCAGCATGCCGACATGTGGGGCGTCGACGCCGCGGAACTCATCCCCGAGGGCCCATTCGAGGATCGTCGCCACACCATGCCGGTCATGTACCAGCCGGAAACCGACACCTACAAGTTCACCGCGACATACTTCACACAAACCCGCAACGGGCTCCCCGTCTACGGCTCCAAGCTCGTGCTCCTGACGCGGAACGAAGCGAACAACCCGCTCGTGCTCGCAAGCTCGCAGCTCTTCGACCTCAGCGCATTCAACGCTGACCCAGTCATCGCTCGCGCTGCCGCGAACCACAACAATCTCCTTGAGATCGCCAACGACCAGTTCAACGGCGCTATCCAGATCTGGTCCACCGATCGCGTCATCTACGCCGGCAACGAAGCGAACCCACACGAGCCAGTGGTCGCGGATGTCACCATCCTCGATATCGATGGCTACGAAAAAATCGAGATGATCACCGACGCCGCAACGGGTGAAATCCTGCACGCGGACTCGATCATCTGCACCGTTGATGCGACAGGGAATGTCTCCGGGATGGCATCCGACGGCCCAGCCGCGGACATCTGCGAAGATGAAATCGCGATGCCCCTCCCCTACCTCAATGTAAACCTCCAGGGCGGCGGCTCGGCCATCACCGATGTGGATGGCAACTACACCATCCCCAACGGCGGATCCGGCAATGTCACCATCGATGCAGAGCTCGATGGGCAGTGGTTCAACATCAACAACTACCTCGGCTCGGGTACAGCAGAGTCCATCACAGCGGACCCTTCCAACCCCATCAACATCCTCTTCAACTCGCTCAATAACTCCGAGCAGGTCCGATCAGAGGTCAATGTGTATGTCGAATCCAACCGCGTCCGCGATTGGGTCCTCGAGGCGAACCCCTCCTACCCGCTCGTCGCCGGCACCGAGATGGAAGTCTGGGTCAACCGCACCGACGGCTTCTGCCCCGGCAACGCCTGGTACGACCCAGGGATCGACACCATCAACTTCTGCCTCTCTGGCTCATCCAACCCCAACACCGGCTGGTCCTCCGTCGTCCACCACGAGTACGGGCACCACCTCGTCTCCGCGGGCGGTTCGGGCCAAGGCCAGTATGGCGAAGGCACCGGCGATGTCATGTCCGTCATCATCCTTGATGATCCGGATCTCGGGATCGGGTTCTTCGGGTCCTGTGGCAGCGCACTCCGCACCGCCGTTAACAACCTGACATACCCCTGTGCGACGGACGGGCACGCATGTGCACCGCTCTACTCCGGCGCTGTCTGGGGCACACGCAACCTCCTCGCCATCACCGAGCCAGATGATTACCAGAAGCTCCTGATGAGCTGGGCGCTCAACTCGATCCTCGTCCACTCGGGCACACTGATCACGCCACAGATGACGATCGATTACCTCACGCTCGACGACGACGATGCCGATATCGGCAACGGCACGCCGCACTACTTCGAGATCGACGGCGGGTTTGGTGCCAAGAACATGCCGGCGCCACCCCTCAACCTCATCAACATCGAGCCAGTCGCATTCCCCGACTTCGCAAACCCCGCGGGTGGCACCACCATCTCCGCCGAGTTTACGAATGTCACCGGCGAGTTCGACCCTTCGACCGCAACGCTCATGGTCGATACCGGTTCAGGTTTCCAGGCCATCCCGATGAGCAACGCCGGCGGGAACAACTACGAAGCCAACCTGCCAAGCTCCGACTGTGGAACGCAGATCCTCTTCTACATCGCGGGCACGAGCACCTCCGGCATCACCCAGACCTCACCGTCTGACGCACCCGCGAGCACCTACTCAATCATCTCAGCCACCAGCGCCCCAGTCGTCGCGTTTGATGACGACTTCGAATCCAACCAGGGCTGGTCTGTTTCGGGTGACGCACCCAACAGCGCCTCAGGACGCTGGGAACGCGTGATCCCGACAGGCAACGCCCAGCGCGGCGATCCAGGATCCGACTACGACGGTTCGAGCCGATGCTATGTCACGGGCAACGGCACACCCGGCGAGAATACCGATGTCGATGGTGGCGACACGATCCTCACCTCGCCAACGATGGACGCCACCGGCGCCGCATTCGTGTCGTACGCACGCTGGTACAGCAACACCTTCGGCGCATCGCCCAACGCGGACACATTCGTTGTTGAAGTCTCCGACGACAACGGCTCCACATGGTCGAACCTCGAAACCGTTGGACCCGGCGGCGACCAAGCCGACGGCGGGTGGTACGAAGTCGAATACGCCCTGAGCGATGTCCCCGGATTCACGGCCAACGATCAGTTCCGCATCCGCTTCATCGCTTCTGACTTTGGCGACGGCTCCGTTGTCGAAGCAGGCGTCGACGCTGTCTCGCTCTCAGTCGCGAGCTGCGATGCGACATGCACCGCCGACCTCAATGGCGATGGAAACCTGGACTTCTTCGATGTCTCCGATTTCCTCAGCGCATACAACGCGATGGATCCCAGCGCCGATTTCAACGGCGACGGATCCTTCAACTTCTTCGATGTCAGCGCATTCCTCAACGCGTTCAATGCCGGCTGCCCGTAAGCCCAAACGCATCGAAGACTGATATCCACAGCCACACTTGGCACAAGGCGCCCGAGCAATCGGGCGTCTTTTTTTCATACCTGAACACCCGATATCACACTCGGGTCTTGTTTATATACCCACCCTCCATTACCATGCTTCCATGATTTCAAGTTCGATACGCAATGCCTTGTTCATAATGATGTTGATAACCCCCGCGAATGCACTCAATGCCGGCGACGGGACGCAGGACGCCTTCGTGTGCGAGCCACCAACCCTGATCGGTGCGCTGTACAACACAAGCTACCCATACTCCTTCGACATCGTGGACGACCACGCGTACCTCGCGTCGAGCGGACGGCTGACCGTTATCGATCTGAGCGACCCAACCAACCCGCAGATCATCGCGGACACCGAGATCCCTGTAGACACATACGACCAACGCGGGTTCACCGTCCACAAAGACGCCCTCTACCTCGGCAACGCCATTATCAACATCGAGGACAAGTCCCAGCCCTGGTACATGCGC
>CENR01003601.1_pt1 | contig 13251 bp, 26 predicted proteins | sample 530181 | NCBI WGS metagenome assembly CENR01 (sample SAMEA2619677, study PRJEB7988) | marine metagenome | biome: marine biome (ENVO:00000447); feature: surface water layer (ENVO:00002042); material: "saline water (ENVO:00002010), including plankton (ENVO:xxxxxxxx)" | depth 5 m | reverse complement strand
TTGTCTTTTTGGCCCTGCCGGTATACCTAATAATTTTTTAACTAACACCAACCTGTCATAAAATTCAACAGAATTCATATCTATTTTTTGAGCAACTACATAAAATGGAAACCCTTTATGAGTTTCATACATGGCAATAGCAACTTCTTTTAAGTCATCATCCATCCTAGATAATTGTTTTGCATATTTTTTAGAGAATTTCATGTCTGTTCTTTATTAAATTTTGTTTTATAGTTCTAAGAGACCACCATGTTTCTGCCGCATCGCAATGTAATTTAACTTCGTGCACTGGCCTTTCTTCTCGATTGCTAAATTTAGCGGCTTTGTAAACATCCATTCCTTGTATTAATATTTGATACATAGCCAGATTTTTTATTCTGCTTGCGAGACCATGAGGATAGCAGTTTTCTTCAGATACCATTGCGTAGTACAAGATTAAAAACAAAGGCCCGACACTGATTACCAGAGAGTTTTTGTCTCTAGATACACGTTTTACATCGTTATAACGAAAGCATTCCCAAGCTTTTATCATGCCTATGACACTTTCATCAGGAGTTCTAGTGGCTTCTTGAGACATCTGAAACACATCTCCGTAAACTGTATATCTGCCGTTTTCGTATTGTTTCGCAGAAAGTATATCGTATTGGTCTGCTAACTTAACAAACAAGTGAAAGTAATATATGTCTGTAAATTTGAAAGGGCCTACGCATTGATTGCCATCATCTTTAGCATAATAAACGCACCACTCATCTTTGTCGCCTTTGGCAAAAAAAACAATAGAGCCGTCATGCCATTCATAAGGGTATTTTATCTTTTCTAGTTTTTTAAACCTATCTTGCAAATAATCTGTTAACTCTTCAGTTGAGCGTTCCATCACACTATCCTCCCTTCAAAAACATGAGTTCCTATGTGTTTTAAATGTATGTCTGGGTCGATAAAAATCTTTCCGCCTGTTTTTCTCCACGCTTCACAAAAATGATAATCTTCTGATAACAAAGCACCTGTATAGTCAATGCTAGTGTCAAAAAATTGTTTGACCAAAGGTTTGATGTAGTTATCATTTTGGTCTTTCATTGTCGATGACCTGTATATCGCAACGTTAGCAGATAAAGTTTCAAAGACTTTTCTCTTAATCATCATAAATCCGGTCCCAGCGTGGCGTACTTCAACTAAACCTCTAGAATCTTTTTCAACTTTTGTAACTCCGTCAGGTAAATTGATAACAAAATTACAAGCGTATTCATTTAGATTCTTCATACCGGCATCAGAAGCTCTCTTCACTCTATCCCACTCGATTTCTTTTTTGGGATACAAGCCACAAACAATGTCTTCATCATAGTTAAATAATTTACTCAGGGAGTCATGCTCGTAATAAATGTCAGCATCAATAAACATCAAGTGAGTAAACTTTTCATCATCTAAAAACATTCTAGCTAATTCATTTCTGGCTCTTGTAATTAAAGATTCATTCATAAGACTAGCTAGATGACATTCTATTTTATTCTTCCTGAGTTCATTCATCGCGTTTATAGTAGCCATCGTAAAATGACCTGTACACATACCTCCAAACATAGGGGTAGCAATCAAAATACATGGAGGCCTAGTCTTCACACTGATGTTTAAACCTGTTTCACTAGACTCATTGATTGTAAATTCCGTCATACTTTTTTCCTTTCGCGTTGGCACAAATACGTCTTTCCATCTTCTTGAATCAGTGGTAGTTTACATTTCTGATAACTGGTCAGTTCATTTTTCATTTCAGTAACCTTGAATCCTTTTTCTTTTAAAAGTTCTACTATCGACATAATCACCTCCTAGATGTACCAAAAACTGTACCTTTGTCAGAATATAAAAACATACACATTGCTTCTTTTTCTACAAAGGTAAAATCTTCTAACGTTGCGTCATTTCTGCCTAACACATAACCATCATCTTTACCAACTGTGTATGCTTCTGTCCACAAATCAAATGTCTCGCCGTTATACTTCTCTATCCATCCCCAAGAAAACCAAACTCCTAATAAAAAACTAATGATTAATTTCATTTGTCTCCTTTCTTTAATCTATTCCTAGCGAATAAAGAAACATCAATGTTATCTAGGTTCTTCCAACCCCCTAATATAGGGGGCGTTTGTTCTTTTACAAAATAAACGTACTGCCTTTTCTTATCAGGCTTGGGTAACCTATAAACAGAGCCGTCTCTTTCTAATCTAAGAAGTGATTCTCTAATTAAATTAGCAGAAGTTTCAAGTGCTTCAGCAAGGTCGTTAGGAGAAAGTCCACCTTCATCCATTTCCTGTTTCATATATTGATGAACTTTTAGTTTCAGTTCCGACTTCCGTCCCCCTATACCCATACTTATCTTCCTTTTTAATTTCGTTTTCCAAAAATTTAAGGTACCACATAGCCTTGCGTAAATCGTTTAACTTACTTGCGTAGACATTTCCATCGACTACTTTCCTGCCGTAACGCATTAAATATTTAAGAGCGTTTAAACGTAAATGCCCTTGAAACTCATCCGGGCTTGAGGCAGATTTCAACGCGTAAATAGTTTCAACGATTTCTGATTTGTAATGTTTTGGGTTTACAGCATCGTCTTCAATCATTTACAAGTTTCCTTATATCTTGTTCAAATCCACTTTGTTTAGATTGCATCTCAATTATAAATTTATCAACTAGGGCCATACAATCATCTATGCCTGCTTTATATCCATTGAGATACGGATTGTCTCCTTTCATTATTGCTTTAAAACCTAAACGCATGGCTTCCGATACCGATATATTGTTATGCGTTGCAAAACCTTTTACTTCATCAATCATTGTCTGTGGCATATAAATCATTAAAGGAACGTGCTTACCACTAGACTCCAAATTTTTCTCTTGACCAACCATTATATTCCTCCATCATATTATCAAAAGCTTTCTTTGCTTTTGGGTTATTGTTTAGTTCAACACGACTATTAATTGCACAAATCGAATATAAAACTTTTATAGCAGATGGCTCAGAAGAAACTTCTTCACCTATTTCGCTAGATAAATATTCCCAGAACGATTTATTCTTGCAAAGAATCCCTGCTTCCTTAGTTCTATTCCTATAGGAAACAGGGGTCTCATCATCGTTAATTCTAGCCATGGCAACCATGTATCGTGCTCCACAAAAATCTCTAAACAATTCTTCTGGCAACTCATCAGGATGTACTCGCAAAGTTAAAACAAAGCCGGTAGCGTCCTGTTTAAGAGCCATCTTTATTGATTCAAAATGTAAAGCATCTACCATAGTCTCTCCTAAAACGGTATATCAGGGTCAATCTTCTCAGACTTGATTTCGTCTGAATCTTGGTTTGCTGTATTGTTCGACTTAGCCTTCTCCTCTTCGGATTTATAGGTGTTTAAACTAAGAGAAAGAAACTTATCCCCCTCCTTCGTTGTTTTCCTCCAAGCAGATAACTTCATTACGGCAACTTTAATTTGATTACCCCTTTCATCGTAATCAGTCTCAACATCTAAGTCAGACATAACTACCTTTAACTTACCTGTGATGTCAGGGCTCTTGGCGCTCTTTTTAGACTTCGCAGTCCACAGTGAACCACTGTTTGGCTTCATCTCATATGCCATTACGCGTTCTCCTTTATCTTCTGTTTTACTTTCTTAGCGGCTTCAACAAGCATTTCGTACACCTCTGGATTAAGTTCTTTTAACTTGTCAATCTCTGGTTTGTTAGCCTGCCAAAGGTCAACTAACTCATCGTTTGTCTGACAAGTGTTCATAAACTCTGAAACAAAGGTTGCCCAATACGCCTGTCCTTTTGGTGAAACATTTTGCAATCCCTCTTTAGGTTCTTCAATCTCAGTCTTCTCAACACAATCAACATACAATTCGTCTGTTTCATCTTGAGTGAATATGTCCAAACCTAATCCAAAGCTTGCAATAGTTTTAACAAGGCATCTCTGATACGCTGTGTTAATCGCATAAGCATCCGGATTTTGAATTGCTTTTGGCCTACCCCCATAGTTCGAGTAGACAGGTAGAATGTAATGTTTCGTTACATCGTTAATAGTCACTGATGTTTCTACCATAACCGAACCATCTGGATACGTTATGTGAGGTAAAAATCTCCACGTTGCATCTGGATGGATAACTATTAACTGTTTTACTACAACTGCCCAAGGTAAATAATCAAATTTTCCTTTACTCTTAGAGTGCTCCGACATCTTTATCGAGAGCAGTTTTTTTGAATTGACTGCACCATTCTGCAACACCGCAGTAGTTTCCTGTACAACGGACAGGTTCGCCTTTTCTTTGTTCGACATAAAAATCTCCTTCCTTTTTTTCGTTACATACTTTTGTTGCTACCTCTAAATCATCGAAGAGTTTTACTGCTCTCTTCGCCCCCTTCTTCATCACCGCATATTTAGTGGGTCGTTGCCATCGCTCCTCATCACTACACAGCGGTAATTCTTCTCCAAGGTCACTACTTAATTTAGATTCCTTGTGTAATCGTATTCTCGAAGATATGTAATCTTCTGTTTTTTTCAAATCCCATAACGGAATATCCAAAACCTGTATGGGTGCTTTTGGATACTCATATTTATCTAGTAATTTGGAACGAGTCCAATCTCTAATCAACGCACAAATCTGAAGTTTGTCAATCTCAAGACCTTTTACTTTATTAATTAACCATCCATAAATATTTAACTGAGTTTCCCATTCAGGTTTTATATCTGTAACGCTAAACGAACTACAAAATTTATAATCAATCACGGATACTTTGTTTCCGTTTACAATCTGCACATCAATCGCGCCAGACAAGGTCACGCCTTCTATCTTGCAAACTAATCTCTCTTCATTGATATGGTTTTTAACCTGTGATTTTTCAGCTACATTATGAAGGGCAGTGCCAAGCATTTGCCATAACATATCAGATACATCTGTTTGCATCTGTTTAAAATGAATTTTTCGTAGACGTTGTATACGTGGAGGAGATATAATCTCAGTAACGCTATAGTCAGCATTCTTACTGTAGTCGTTAGTTTTCGCTAACTTAACTAGAGTCTCCGGTACATTATGTATGTTTGTAATTTTCAAATTATTTCCCCTTTGAATGAATAATAGCACTACCCCAAAAGATGCACAAGTGTTTTCTATAATAGGAGAACCTGCATCAAAAGCTAACTCAAGAAGAGCGGTTGTTATAGGTGGCAAGCCTAGATTTATAAAATCCAGCAAAGCACTCGGTTATTCATCTATGTTTAAACAGCAATTAATAGGTCCCGGAGAAAATTGGGAGGAAGATGTAGCTGTTGAGATTACAATCTATTACGCTTCGCGTAGACCTGATTTAGACGAATCATTAATCCTTGATTTACTACAAGGATATGCCTATAAGAATGACCGCCAAGTAAAAGAAAAACATATATTCTGGGGCCTTGATAAAGAGAACCCAAGAGCAGAAATAAAAATATGGAAAATATAAAAGTAAAAGCTATGGAGTTATCTATATCAATAGTTAAACTATTAAACAACCAATACACCCCTTATGTTGTGATTATTAGCCAAGCTTATGTCCGATAAAGATATAAAAAAACTTGTAGACGAGGAGTACAAAAGTATTATGAAAGCTCCACTAGAAAATTTCTTAGAAGAAGCTTTTGACTTGGGATATTCTGTTTTCTGGAAAGATATTGTTAAAAAAGTAATCGCCGCCAGAGTACAGCAGAAAAAATAAAAGCCCGCATTGCACGGGCTTCTACCACACTAAAAGGGGTAAGTGTGTTAAACGATAGAGAGGTCTATCAAAAACAAGGGTATAAAATATTTCACATTCTTGCAAGCATTGTGTTAATATTAATGTGACTGTCAATTCTTTGATACGTCATATTTGTATCCTTTCCTAGAGGGCATTGTGTGCGGACGCTTTGCCCTCACTTTTTTAGTACTCCAATACTCTTCCCCTGAATACTGCCCCAAAGTCGTGTACCTCCACGAGTTCTGGCTGTAACATAATTTCATTATGGAATGTTAGCACTACAAATCCAGACTGCCATGGCAATGGATTGTCCTCCGCGTATCCAAATGATTGATGTTCTTTCCAGTCTGCTAGAGTCCCTGTGTCAACTCCATACCGCCTAATATCATTTATGGCCTCGTAATATGTAACCCATGGGTATGTCATAAGTTTATGCAAATGCCCACAAATTATATTTGTTCCGGCTTTTAACGTAGATTGGTATGTACTGTGTTGCCCCCCGCTTGGTGGACGATGTTTAATCATCGTTGGAGTTTTGCTGGTTTTGTTCACCATCAAAGACATAGACTCTTCCCAAAGTGGAAGATGGTCTTTTAACCTCATACCTGCTATGCCTTCAAACTCTGGTGCTACAGTAGCTAGTCGTTTATCGAATCGTAAATCGTGATTACCGATTGTTCTATGTAATATACAGCCTTTTGGCCTAGCTTCTTCGATTTCCTCTAGACATTTTTGTAGCCATTCTAGTTCGTCTTTTAAATTTGGTGGTGTACTATACCCACTTGCCCCAAACCTTGAAATAGAACCGCCATCCAATATATCTCCATTGGCAACAATAACTTTAGGCTTTAATTCTTTAATCAACTGAATCAAAACTTTGTGGGCTCTGGGCGTTTCGTTTGGAAAATAGTGAGCATCAGAAAATACAATGATGACACCTTCATCTATATCAAGTTCGTATCTTTGGACTAGTTCTTTCGGAGGTTTTCTTAATCTCACTCCGCTTTTTTTAGATTCTAAATAAACCTTGTCCTGAGCAAATATTTCATCTCGTTTTTCAAATACTCTTCTTTCCTGAATCCCAAAATATTGGGCTACAAGTTTCGGACTACACTGACAATTGTGCCAAGCCTGTACAAATTCAGCAGTAGTTATACTACTTTTTGTTCTTTTTTTCATTTATCCTTCCTATTGTTTTTATGGATTTAATTCCAGACTTTGGAATATGAATAATATTGGCGCAATCATCTGGGTACCATGTTTGGGCTAGAGTAATTCCGTATTTATTTTTTGCAATAAGTATTCCAACTGACCATACTGAATCAGGCTCAAACTCTACTTTCTCTCCTCCAAGCCATCCTTCATCTTCATGGTAAGCATCTATCCAATCCACAATTACAATTGGAGGACTTTTAATAATATCACTCATACAATCTCCGTATAATTCTATTAAGAATTTGATAATATTATATTTTATGTTGATATTGCAAGGCAGTAAGAATTCGGCAAACGCTAACCACTGACGTTTAAACTACCGTCAGCAGATTTTAAATTCGGCAAACGCTATTTTTTTTCGGCAAAGGCTATTTTTTTTTACACGATAAATAAAAAACTAGGTATACTGGTCCAGCGTGCCGTCTGCGTAAATAATGGGGTAAAGGTTGCCCGCTGACGAGAAAAGACCTACCAGTATCTTTGCGAAAAGCAAAGCGGTGCAACTCCGTAAAATCTGGCGACTGGCGTGAACTGTGAAGTCGAGGGGTTAAGCTACGGCTTAAGTGTCACAGTACCTTTTAGGGGGTGGAGCCTTCCGTCTTTCTACCTAGTGGGGGTAGGGGGGCGTGTGGGTGGAACATACAGTAAGGAGAGGAAATGAATTGTTGGCATTGTAAGACAGAACTAATTTGGGGTGGAGACCATGACATTGAAATCGAGGACGATTATTATGGTATGGTTACAAACCTTACCTGTCCTAAGTGTAATAGTTATGTAGAAGTTTTTTTACCGAAAAGGGAACCTGAGTATGACAATTAAAAGAAATTACAAGAAAGAATATCAAGGGCAGTTACGAAGAGGAGACAACAAAAAACAAATAGAAAGACAGCGGGCCCGACGGTTACTTGATAAAATAGGGGTAGACAAAAACAAAAATGGGAAAGCCGATAAAAGGGAAGGCAAAGACATAGACCATAAAGTACCAATACGAAAAGGGGGAAAATCGAATTTGGCAAACTTAAGATTACGAAATAGAAAATCAAATCGCAAAGACAATAAAAGAACGTAATGCTAGTGTCAAAACGCATTGCGTGTCCGCGCTGTTCTCAAGACAGAAAAAAAAGAAATTCAAAAGATTGTGTTGTTTCGGAGAAACCTGACGGAACAGAAGTATTCTTTTGCCATCATTGCGGAGAAAGTGGGGTGTACAATCAATCTCCTAACCAACGCCCCACACCGCACCAACAAAGAGAGGAACAAAAAATGTTTAAACCGCAAGTAGTACAAAACCTAGACCAAGACCACATAGAGTTTTTAGAAAAGCGTGGCATATCCCAAAAGACAGCTAAGGTAGTTGGAATATTCGGGGCAGAAAAATGGTTTACCAGATTAAACAAGAAGGCTAAGTCAATTGCGTTTCCGTACACAAAGAACGGAGAAATGATGGCAGTTAAGTACCGGTCATTAGAAGGTAAAGATTTTACACAAGATGCAAGCGGAGCCACAATTCTATTTAACATAGACAATATCGACAAATCCAAGCCATTAATTTTTGTGGAGGGAGAGATAGATGCTTTAACTCTTATTGAGTGTGGCATTGAGAATGTTGTGTCGGTTCCTACAGGGGCCCCGATAAAAGTATCGGAAGGTAAGGTAGACCCCAGTGAAGATAAACGCTTTCAATATATTTGGCAGTCTCACGAAATAATTAAAGAGTGTGAAAAAATTATTATAGCTACCGATAACGATACCGCCGGTCAGGCTTTAGCTGAAGAACTGGCAAGGCGTATCGGCAAGGACAAATGTCACCTTGTAGAGTTTAATGGGCATAAAGATTTTAACGAAGTGTTATTAAAGTCTGGTAAAGATGAAGTCAAGAAAATACTAGACTCCGCGAAACCTTACCCAGTTGAAGGCCTCCTGTCTCCGGAGGATTTTCTAGAACGTTTAAACAACCTTAGAGCGAACGGGACAGGCAAAGGGAAATCTACCGGCTACAAAACTTTAGATGATATTTACACAGTAGTTGAAGGGCAATTAACTGTAGTAACCGGTTACCCATCTAGCGGCAAGTCTAATTTTGTAGACCAGTTAATGGTTAACCTTGGTTCGCAACATGATTGGAAGTTTGCTGTATGTTCCTTTGAGAATGCCCCAGAAACCCACATAGCCAGACTGATGGAAATCAGGCAGAAGAAAAGATTCTTCGAGGGCAAGAACCAAATGAACAAAGAAGAATACACTGAAGGGTTCGAGTGGGTAAACAATCACTTCATTTTTTTAACGCATCAGTCTAGCGAGCCCAGTACAATTGATAGTATTCTGGAACGTCTCAAAGTTGCAGTTGCCAGAGACGGAGTTAGAGGGGCCGTTATAGACCCTTATAACTACATCATCATGGATAAAGAATCTTCTGAAACTGAGAGCATTAGCAATATGCTTACTCGCATACAAAGCTTTGCCAAGGCATATGGGTGTCATATTTGGTTTGTTGCTCACCCTGCCAAGATGCAAAGGTACGGAAACGAATTACCCAGACCTGATGGTATGGCTATCTCCGGTAGTATGGCGTGGTGGGCAAAAGCTGATGTAGGGCTAACGGTACACCGGCAGGAAAAAATGACAGAAATTATTTGTTGGAAATGTCGTTACCGTTGGGTAGGTAAAACAGGATTAGTGGAGATGAATTATGATACAACAACAGGAAGCTACACAGAAATCGAAGACCCTTTCGGCTGATGATTTAATAAGTAAGGATAGCATTGCACCTTATCCAATTTATTATGAGTTACGTCAGATGGTAGAGGAGCTAGACCAGAAACTCCGGCAGGATAAATTTACCGAAGCTTCTGAAATAGCAACGAGGTTAATTATTGAATCTCGTTTGTTGGATGTCGCGATACGTTCAAATATTCCCGATACTTCTTCAACATAAAATAAATACGTTGCTTGGACACCCCAAGTTTTTGTGCAATCTCAGGGAGAGTCTTACCTTCTTGTCGAAGTTTAAACACATTTAGGTGACGCTCCCTTGCTTTTTTATTTTGTAAAATCATAATCCTAAAATAAAACTTTCTAACCAAACGATTAATAAACCGGCAAACATTATAGCTACACAGCACAAAACTATTGCCATGAATATATCAGCAATAGTCTCTATCCAGTCTTTCGGGTCATTGTGAAATATATTCCGGTCAATCTTTTCTTTAAACTCTGGCTTATTCATAAGTCTTCCCCCTAGTTGAAACTACACAGTGATAGACGGTGTAAAGAATATTACACGCTCCAATAAAAACAATTAGGCCCCCGATAGCAAGTGCCCCAAGATAACCCACATTGTTTACAAAGTGAAAGTTTGTAAATACATCCTTGATTACACAGCCTACGAGAGCACCCCAGATTGTCCAGATGCTTGCCATGATTGCATTACCGCTACAGATTTTAATGTTTTTGTTCATCGCCTGTCTCCTTGTAAGTAATTTCTTCGATTATTACGTCAGTGATATTTCCTTCCTGAATAATACCTCTGCCTTCAGGATTTTCTAGCAAAGAAATAATCCACTCCTTTGCTCCCTCAGATAGTAACGAATGGTCACCGGTTCGTAATGCATCCCTATCAGCTTCAGATAAATCATTTCCACTGAAATGTAAATCGGCATTACATTCGATGACCCTGCTAAACTTCACAGTCACCACTGATGTTCCTTTTAAAAAAATACGTTTCTCTGTCATACTTTCTCCTTTCTCTTTTTTTCTGCTTCGATAAAAGCCAGAGCAATCGCACGAGAGTTTAAACGCTTTTCATATTGCTCGCGTTTATCTTTGTGTTTGCCTGAGTTTCTTTTGGGATTTTTTATTTGTTCCCTAACAACTAAGTTCCTCACTGAATACTCCTATACCGGAGATTACTTGGGCCATGTTGAAATACAAGTTTTTCTGCAACCTTTTTGAGAATTTCAATTTTCTCTTTAGATATTGCTAAACTTTCAATTAAACCCAGAACATTATCAATCACTGTGTCTGACTGTTTTTTTGTCCTAGCTGTAATAGCTAATATAAAACCCTGTACAACAAAAGCTTCACCCTTTGTTAGGTTTTCATCTTCCATTAAATGTTTAATTAATGTAAGCATGTCATCTTCTAGTTGTTTCTTGTCTTTCGCGTTCATAATCACTTCCCCCTTTCAATATCGTTTAAACATTGATTGTGTCTGGCGTCGTCATCTGGGTCTCTTACAGGATTAATGTGCTCAAACCTTCGCTTACCTAATTTCCTATCGCCAATTTGTTTCATTTTCCTAGCGTGTTCTCTTCTAAGCTTTCTAGCTTTACGCCCCCCTAAACTCCAACCGTTATTAGAATTCAATTGCATTTACCTACCCTTCCATCGTTTTATAGTTTGAACCTGCAAACGTGTTCTCGTGACTGCCTTGGTCTAATCCTTCCCAATCCATACGAACCTTATTCAACAACCAAATCATATCGCTTTTTGTTTTTATGTCGTGCTTTTCAACACTCCCTGTGTAGGGGCAAAATTCCTTCACACATTTTTCAGCTTCACGCTTTGAACTAAATGCTTCAAAAATACCGCTACCTGCATCGCAAATATAAATAATCATATCTCACCCCCTTACTTGCGTTTCATTTCCAAGCCCCATACCCTGAGCGCGTGTATTGGGTGCATGTTTTTTATTTTAGTGACAGATTGTTTTGAATCTGAAGCGATGTTCTGATTCAAGATTTTCTGTACATCCCTTGGCAACTTAGTTATGTCACCGCCTAATAAATCTAATATAGTCATAAGCTTTCCTTTCCTTAGTAGTTAACAATTTGGAGAATACACAGCCAAGTCAGGTACCCAGAATTAGGGAGCCGACAGCGTGGCTTTTAGGGTTATTGCCTGTATTCTCCCCAAATACAGTTACTAAACTTCTGTGCACCGTCCTCGTTTACCGTAGTGTTTTGCCCTGTTCATCCCTGCCTTCCTATGGACATGACCCCATATTCCAACTCAGACTTACTCAGCTTACCCTAACCTAGCCCCGTGACTAGTTTGGTCTACTCAGCAATACCCCCTTAAATACCCCACAGCATTGTCGCTATGTATTCACCAAATTGTTAAAGAACATATTATAAAAACTTAGTAGGCATCATATCTTTCTACCAATACTCTAGGGTCTCTCAACACCTGCTCTATGACTGTCGTATGTGCAACTTAAATGTTGATACCGTCAACGAGGCTCTTTCAGGGATACTCTCCCAAGTCTAGAATATAACTGAGTGTTCTAGACCACTCCAATATGATGCCTACTAAATTTTTAAAGAACATAATTACTATATAAGTAATATACAACTGTTTACTTTATAGGTCAACTATTATTTTAGTGACCTATCTAACTTTCCTGCATGGAAGTTTTTTGATTCGTACTCCATGTCTTCAGTGTGGATATCAATCTTCGTAATTACCGGAGATGCCAACTTAACGTGATGAGTATTACCTTTAGTCACTCCATATAGGCGAGGGTTTTTTCTGAGCCCTCTATCATTAATAATGTTCTCAACAATCTCCCACAACTGTGAACACTCTGAGGTAACGTCTACCTGCTCACCACGAATATGTAAAATAATTTTCGCATTCATAATATTCCCCTTTTTTTGTTGTCTACTCTTATAAAGACGATAAAACGTTTCCGATTCTCAAATTTTTTTTATCTTTGTCTACTCAATTCGTTTATTAATTTATTGAACGTAGCCCCGAATAAATCTCTAGCGTTGTCTATGCTTACAGAACGTTTAAACATTTTTATAGTATCGGGGTTGGCGTCCATGCCTATCATAAATAATTTAACGTTGGAAACCTTCGCGACACTTTCCAAATAATCAACTTCTGCCTGAGATAGTTCTTGCTCGCAGTCAGTGATAACGCATACAACCTTCTTGGCGTTGGCCTGCTTTGCAGTATCTTTGATGGCCCAGTGAATCGACTCATACAATGGAGTACCGCCCCCAACATAATACTCTAAGTGGCGTACCCTCTTTTTAACGTCCTTGTTATAGGCCTTGGCCCAGTCTTTAAAGGTAACCATGTTTGCGCCCACGCCTGAACCAAAGAAACCTGTGACGTTTAGCGTGGCATCGGTAGAGTTAACTATGTCACATAGATGTTCTGCAACCTCTCCTGCCTTCACAGCTTTAAGTCTTTTTCTCATAGAGCCTGAGATATCCAAGAAGATTTGAAACGCTGTGTTCTCAGCCTCTTTTACGTCACGTTGAGAAAATACGGCAGGCGAAT
>CENR01073720.1_pt1 | contig 13293 bp, 11 predicted proteins | sample 530181 | NCBI WGS metagenome assembly CENR01 (sample SAMEA2619677, study PRJEB7988) | marine metagenome | biome: marine biome (ENVO:00000447); feature: surface water layer (ENVO:00002042); material: "saline water (ENVO:00002010), including plankton (ENVO:xxxxxxxx)" | depth 5 m | reverse complement strand
ATAATGACATTCAGCTGCGAATTCAACACTGTGAAGAGCAGAGTCTTTTTGAAGCCATTCCAGAAAATCAGACATTAAACTGGAAACTTTAAGAGGATTAGGCAAAATAACAGAAGACCCGGATATTCTCACAGGTACCCTTCGATACTGTCCTGCATTCTCGTCATCAATACCTTTTAAAATCATATGATGAAGCGAAAAAATATCTTCTTCCTTAAGATCCTTGGGGTTTCGAGTAATTTGACACTTGATCCAATCCAGTGCTTGTGCGTGATTGGTGGCTTCCAAATGTTCGATAAGAGATTTACCACCAACTGTCAGTCCTTTTTCAACAACGAGCGCGGTTTCTCTTCGTGTGAGAGTATTGCCCTCGATCGCATTACTCGTATAGGTAAGTTCAATACGAAACCACTCTTCCAAATTCCTTGTTAGAGTTTCAGATAAAGGTCGGTAAGCATCAAGTTGCTTCTTTTTTAGAGTCAAGAGATCATATTTCATAATTAAACTATAACCTATCACCTTATAGTTTGCTACTTTATATGATCTTCTTCGGGGCCCTTCCATTACAAAATAATAAACTCAAGCATAAATTTTTTATAATAGGGCCTAAATCACAACAATCTTTTTCGAGAATATATAATTTTTCTCAGTTTTTTACTCTTAGTAAAAAACTATTGCCATTTTTTCATAAAAAGCTCTTTGGAGGCAGAAATGATAAAAAATTTTACTGACCATTCTTTTAATCATTTCTTCTTTAGTCTTTTGTGACTTACATGTTTCAGATAATTTGAAGGAGAAGTATGAAACTAAACTAACCTCTTAAAGGTAAAAAAGATCAAATACGTTCAAGTCGGTTATTAAAGAAAATACAAGTTTTATAATTGTTATAATTTTAGGGTGTATTGAAATTTTAAATTCTATTTCTCATATGTTTCTATTTTGTTGGTTAACATAGCAGAGGGATTTACGGTTTCTGATATACAAGAAGCTTCAGAATTTTTCTCTTATAACTCATTGCTAGATGTTCGTCTAGCTTACCAGAAAATAAACGAAGAAGAAACTCTGTCTCAATTTATGTAGCAAGATTTAAACTTTTTGGAAGATCTAGGTCTTACAAATAAAGATATTTTGACGAAGATATTACCCAGTTTGTGTATTCGTCTATTTATTTTTTAGAGAACTCTCCCCAAGAAAAAATTATCCTGAGAATGCAGCTAAGTCTGCTAACGAGGCCGTTATATCTAACTACCCCAACTGATCCTGTTGCAAAAAGTTTTGAATTTGTTTTAATATTTAAGATGCAGATTATTTTCAGAGGTTTTAAGTTTTGGGTACACCCTAAAACGGTCAATACGGATAAAGCGTTAGCCTATATTTCAGCTATTTTCTGATTTAAAATTAGAAGAAAAATGTCCTACGGACACCAATCATAGATCTGCGAAATATTTTAACAACAGGATAGAGGCCGATCATAGAAAACTTAAACGCCTTAATAATCCAGCTCTCGGGGTCAAATCTTTGAAAACATCTCGCGTTTTATAATTCAATAAACGTTTTGCAACAGGGCTATTTTTTATTATTGACAAATATTTACAATGATGGAATGATTAATTAATTGTATACGTATTAAATTTTAATTATGAGTTTTTTAAATAATAATTTGTTTGTTTCTAATATAAGTAAATCATACGACGTTCTTAAAATTGAAATTACAGAAAAAAATAATTCTTTACTGCCTTTTAATTTGGATTATATAAAAAATTTTCATGGAAGATTTATTCCTGTATTAAATTCTGAATCTAAAATTATTAGTCTCCCATATTTTATTAAATTAGATGAGAAATTTTTGCTCCTAAATCCCTCTATTACGACAGAAAATGTTTTGGAACATCTTTGTTGTAATAGAGATAATGAGTTATCTTCTTTGTTAATTGAAGGAATTAATTCTCATGAATTAGTTAATAAAATTTTCAAAGAAGAACTGAGAGAAATTAATATCAACAGCGTTGTTGAATTTGAAATTGATGAAAAAACTTTTTATGTTATTAGAAGAGGCTTGCTTGGAGAAAGTGGTTTTTTATGTATTACACGCGAAATAGGTTTTTTAATAAACCTTATAAAAGATCTTGATTATAATATAAATGATATTGATTTAATTAAAGAAGATGCGCTTGTTTTATCACAAGAAAAAGGGGGCTTTTTTTGGGGTAGTCTTTTTTCTGGTAATTGTTGTCCTTATGAAAGCAATCTAGGTTATTTATTGGATTTAGATAATGATCAATTTATATATTTAGATAACCTAAAAATTAATCATAAATCATCTTTATATAGAAGTGTTGGTTTTATTATTCCAGAATTAAGTAAAAAAGAAGAATTCCAAAACTTGATATCAGTCGGCGATTCAGTTTTTTTAAATGGAAAAGAAATTGGAGAAATTAAAAAAGTAAATTTTTCCGAATCGTTGGGAATAGTTTTTGGCTTTGCTAATGTTTTAATGGACTACTCCTATCCTTCCCTTTCTTTTCAAACTGAAAGAGGGGTTTTGCTTTTAACTAAATCTATCCCTTTTAAAGTACAGTAAGTTGTTTTAATTTTTAGGAGTGTTTTTTTATGGAATTAGAGGAGCTAAGAGATGTTACGGGTAAAATTAAGTTAATATTGTCTAACATTATGAGCAATAAAATAAGTCCTAAAGATATAGGGAATGATGTTATATTATTTGGAGATGGACTGGCTCTAGATTCCATAGATTCTTTGGAGCTTTTGCCTTCTATTGAAAAAGAATTTGGTGTAAATGTGCCTATTGATCATATTAATGTAATGAGATCAGTAAATACTTTGACAGAATATATTATTAAAGAAAAAAATAGAGCAAGTACGAATGTCTAGAAAAAAAGTTGCTATAGTTACTGCGGGAACAAGTGGTATAGGCCATGCTATTATAAAATCTCTTATTTCTGATGGTTATTTTGTTGAATCTACATATTATAAAAATAAATTCTTATCTGAACAAATTTATGAAAAATTTGGAGAGAATAAATTAAGTTTTAATTATCTTGATCTTTTAGATTCTTTCTCTTGTGAAAAGTATATTTCTAATATTATCAAAAAATATTCACATATAGATGCATTTATTAATGTTGCCGGTACTGCAAAAATTAATCTTTTTCCAATTCATGAAAAAGCGGATTGGGAAAATTCTTTCAAAATAAATGTTTTAAATATTTATTTAATTCTCCAAAAAGTCATTAATAAAATGATCTATAATAAAAACGGTTCTATTGTTCTTATATCTTCAGTGGCTAGCTTAAATGGCGGTATTGGTCAATCAGTATATTCTCCCCCAAAAGCGGCAATGAATAATTTAGTTAGTATTATAGCTAAAGAAATTGGTAGATTTGGGATAAGAATAAATTCTGTATCTCCAGGTTTCATAGATACACCAATGCTCAAAAATAACTTGACTTCAGAAATAAGAAATCTGACGAAAAAAATTCCTCTGCAACGAATAGGAGAACCAGAAGAAGTAGCTAATGTAGTTAGTTTTATTTTGTCCGATAAAGCTTCTTATTTAACAGGTAGTAATATTGTAGTTGATGGGGGCATGTTGTAGATATATGTATAGTTATTTAGATGTTCGAAAATACTTGCCCCAGCGTGATCCTTTTTTATTTATTGACAGAATTATTTCTCATGAAAAAAATAAGTATATAAATGCCCAAAAAATATTTAAGAGCGATGATGTTTTTTTAAAGGGCCATTTTCCAGGAAACCCTATCATCCCAGGTGTTATTTTAATTGAGGCTATGGCACAGGCATCTGGACTTATATTATGTGATTTTAAACAAAAAAAGTCTGAAAAAATTGTACAAGGGTACTTAATTTCATCTAACACTAAATTCTTAAAAAAATTACTCCCAAACAATACAGTTAATATTATAATGAATGTGACTTTAATAGCTGATTATATAATAAAAACAAGTGGATTTATTGAAGATAAAAATAAAAACTTAATAGCAAAAGGGGATATCTCTATTGCTCTCTAAATATAGGTTTCTTTTAAATAATAAATTATATCTTTTATCACAATTATTTTGTTTAGTTTTTGTAGTTTTTTATTTGATGAATTTATATATATTTCAAGATAAAAACTTAAATAAAATTTTAAATAAAGAGGATTTTGTATTTATTTCAGATGTTGAGAATGCAATATTATTTATTGATAAAAATTCATTAATTATAAAGGAAGATGATATTGATACAATATTTAATATATTAATAGAAAGATATGATAATTCTTCTATTGTAATAGAATCTATTAAAATATATAAAAATATTTATAAAGCAAAGTATTCAGATAATTTATGGAAGAAACTTAATTATTTGGAACAATCAATTTTATTAGCTGATATAGCCGTAAAAAAATATCCACTTTCTAGAGATATTAGATTATTAAGGTATAATATTCAAAATAATATACCTATTTTTTTTAGAGAAAATGAAATTATTAAAAATGATAAAAAATTTATTTTTGGTAGCTGAAAAGGGAAAATTAATGAAAAAAAGCATTTTGTTCTTTCACTTATTGTGTCTTTTAATAAAGCCTTGCTTTTCTTCCGCTGAGGATCTTTATAGCGATTATCAATCTGTATTAGATGAAGAAATTTTACAAAAAATTCCTTTGTTAGAATCTAGAGAGATATTATCCATTACACCTTTGAGAGGGATTATAAATAATAATTATAAAGTTAAAGTGAATAATCCTGACTCTTATTATGTAGTTAAATTGACTAATAAAGATCAAGATTTTTTTACAAATCGTTTTGTTGAGAAAAGAAACCAAAATAATGTTTCGCAAAATCTAAAAATTGCTCCTTCAGTAGAGTATGTAAGTGAAGACCAAAGGATTATGGTATTAGAATATATTGACCCCTCTAAAGAGAGTATAATTGATTCTGAAAATATATTGCTATACGCAAAATCTATTGCTTATTTACATAAAAGCTTTATAAAATTTGAAAATGAAAATTCTTTTTTAAAACAATTAAATAATTTAAGAGAGAAACTCCTTGAACTTGGAATTTATAATGATAATGATGATGATTATTTTTTACGAAAATTAACAGAACTAGAAAAGGTTATTGACATAGATAAAATAGAATTTTCTCCATGTCATAATGATTTGAATCTTGAAAATTTTATTTTTACATCAAATGATCTAAAAATAATAGATTGGGAATTTTCAGGTCAAAATGATCCTGCATGGGATGTTTCCTACTTTTTAATGTCTTCTCGACTTAGAGAAGATTTATGGTCAGTTTTTTTTGAAAATTATTTTTTTATTTATACTCCAGATAAAAATTTTATTGATAGGGTAATGATTTATAGACCATTTGTTTTGCTAAGCTTAGGTATGCGTTTACAGTTCAGACTAAACGAGAAAAAGTTAAAAAAAGACAGTATGCAATTACTTATTAGAGAATGCTTTCTAGGTGCCAAGTCCCTATTTGAATCTACATCTTATAAAAATAGTATAAAGAATATTAATATCAATTAGGTAGAAAATTATGTTAGCTATAGTAGGTTTAGGTTTAATTAGTAATTTAGGTGTTGGTTGTCAAAATAATTTTTCATGTTTTAACTCTTTAGAAGGTAAAAAAAGAGATAAATTTCTTTCAAATTTAGATTTCTCAAGTATGAGAAATAGCAAAATTGAAAGTTTAAAAGGCTCTATAGTAAACTTTAACGATATTAGTCTTCGTAAACTAGCAAAAATAAATTCTTTAAGTAACATAAATTCTCGATCTGCATTACTTTCTATTATATCAATAAAAGAAGCATTATTCGATGCAAAAATAAAAAATTGTATTGAAAATATTAACAGAGAAAAAATAGGTCTTTTTTGTGGTACTTCTCAAGGTGGAACGGTAAACTTAGAGAGTTTTTATAATTCCTATATTAAAAATAATATTATAAAAAAAAACTTACTTTGGGAAAGTGGTTATAGTTGTATTAATGATTTGGTTGCTCATAAATTGAACATTAAAGGCCCTCGTTATTGTGTGTCAACAGCGTGCTCTTCCTCACTAGCATTAATCCCAATAATAAAAACTCTGATGGATATGAATGTTATTGAAGTTGCTATTCTCTATGGGGTAGACCCTATATCAGAACTAGTATCTGCAGGTTTTTATTCTTTAAAAGCTATGGCTCTAAAAGGGGCACGCCCTTTTAATAAACATGAGAAAGGTATGATGGTTGGAGAAGGTAGCGCTGCATTAATTATAACTAAAAAAAAAGTTGAAAAGGTTTATGGTTATATTTTAGGAACCGGATCAACTTCTGATGCCTTTCATATAACTTCACCACATCCCACAGCACAAGGTACAAGAAAATCCATCCAGCTTGCTCTTGAAAATTCAAATTTAAATATGGGTCAAATAGATTTAATTTCTACTCATGGGAGTTCAACTGAAGCTAATGACAAATCTGAAGCATTAGCACTCCAAAAAATTTTTGGTGAAACACCTGAAAAACAACCTGATATTTTTGGATGTAAAGGAATTTTTGGCCATACTTTAGGTGCTGCAGGAGTTTTCAATATGGTCATTTCTACTTTAGCACTTTTTCATAATATTTCTCCATTAACTCCAGGCTTTATTGAAACAGACAGAAATATAAATATATCTAATAAATCTAAGAGAAAAAAAATTTCAAATGTTTTGGTAAATGCATTTGGTTTTGGTGGCAATAATGTTTCTACTATTATAAGTAAAAAATATTTAGATTCTAAAATATCTTATGACAATAAAGTATTTATCTCTGGATTAAATTTTATAAATGAAACTGGTGAAGATTCAGAAATGATTTCAAACCAAATATTTTTGAATAAAGAACCTAATGTAATTAATACAGGTACAGTCTCTTTTACAGGGGATAAAACAAGTATGGGTGCTGCAGTAATTAATCATAAAAATTTTGAGGAAATAGAAAAAAAATTAAAGTCTTATTCTAGCTTTAACAAAATGGATAGAATCTCTAAAATTACTCTGTATTCAAATTTAAAACTTTTAGATAAACTAGATATAAAAATATCAAATAAAAATGCAGATAGTATGGGTATGTTTTGGTCTAGTGGCACTGGTCCTATGAATTCTATTTATGACTTTTATCATAAATTAGTTTCTAATGGCTTTGATACCGCAGAAGCAAAATTATTTCCTAATTGTACTATGGTGTCTTCAATAGGACACACAACGATTGAACTAGGTTTAAAGGGTTCATCAATGTTTTTTGCAAATACAGATTTATCATCAGGAGATGCATTGAGAGCAGGAAAAAATATTTTAATGGATGAAAGTTCTAAAATTTCAAATTTAATTTGTGGTGGCTCAGATGAATATTCAGAAATTATTGAAAAAGGTTATCTTGAAATCGATCATCTTAAATATTTCCAAAACAAAAATAAAGAAAGATATTTTTTAGGAGAAGGCTCTTTTAGTGTTATGCTTTCAAAAGAGTCTTCTCTAGAAGGTAGGAAGAATCTAAGTACATTAATTGAGTATGAATTCAGTACCCAGGTTTCTATTTTTAATTCTGGAGCAAATAGGTATAAAAAAGATTTTTTGTTTCAATATAAACACCAAAAAATTATTGAAGATAAATTTTTTCCAGATCTTATCATTGCAAATTATAAAGGTTTAGAAGAGCATGATAAAATACTAGATACTTTTATTATAAAATTTTTTCCTGGAATTAAAGTTTATAAGCCATACAAAAATTTTGGATATTATATTGGATTAAGTACAGTTGCATCAGTTATATATTCAAAAGCTTTTTTAGAAGCAGATAAAGATTTACTTTCAAAACTATATATAAGACAACCAATTAAAAGAATAATTATTCTAACATTATCATCGGGCGGGTGCTTAGGAATTGACGTACTAAGAAGAGTGTAAATGTTTTATATTGAAATTTTAAGAAATATATTAATCGTTATTTTGTTTGATTATAAAGTCTCTTTTTTATTTTTATGGTATTTTTATTATGAAGCTTTTTTTAGAGAATATTTTTTAAATAAAAAAATATCTTTTAATATAGTATACTTGTTGACTTTCTCTATAGTGTTGATTTCTATTTTAAAATCAAAACAGTATGAGTTATTACCTTTTACGTCTATAATAATCAGCTCACTAGTTATTATTTACAATTTATTTATTTTATTATTTTGTTTTTTATTCAAAAAATATAATTCTTATTTTTATAGAGCAAATAGTATATCTTTTATTTTTATAGAAATATTTTTGTATACTATGATAATAATAATAGGACTCTCTTTAAGGACACATCCTACTAAATTATGGATACCATTGTTTTTTTTAATATTATTAATGCTTATAAGAAAACATTTATACATTATAATTAATAAGGAAAAATTTTAATGAAAAAAAACCAAGAAATAATAATTGATAGATTAAATTCTTCTTTAGACCATAAAAAAATTATAAATTTTTTAAATAAAAATTATAAATTAGTATTTTATCAAGTTAAAAAGAATGAATTCATAAATAAAAAACACTTCAAAAAAATAATATTTAAAAAAAAATTATTTGATAAAAGTATTGTTTTTGTAGCAAAAATTGATGAAAAGATTGTAGGAACTATATCTATATATGTTGATCCTATATCTTTGCCAATTGAAATAGAGCAACCAGTTTCCTTAAATCCATTTCGTAATCAAAAAATAAAAATTTGCGAAATAGGTAGATATGCAATTGATATAAATCATAGATTTAATCCTTTAATTACTTTATTGCTTTTTATGAATGTTTTCGATTACTGTATTTCAAAAAAGATTTATTGTATAGTAGCTCAAGGATTTAATCATACTCTTGGTATGTTACATAGATTTGGTATGAAAAATTTTTATGGTAATGGAGTGGGTTTCAAAGATAAAGAATTTGGCATTACCTGTTATCCATTATATTTAGATGTAAAGCAAAAGATTGAAGATATTTTAATTAGATATCATTCTCAACATTTTTTTACATCTCAAATTGATATTAAAAAATTTAAAAAATTTATTTTAAAATATAATTGTAATAAACTCATTTCAGATATTGCAGAACAATGTAAAATTTAGAATATATTATTATGAATACACTTTATATAGATCTTGAACAAATAAAAAAAAATTACCTTTTTGCTAAAAAAGTAACTAATTCAAAAATTGCTGCTGTAGTTAAATCAGATTGTTATGGCTTAGGTGTTAATATTTTAGCTCCATTTATTTCTCAGCTAGGTTGCCGTGATTTTTTTGTTTCAAACTTAAAAGAAGGTATATTTCTTAGAAAGATTTTTAAGAAAAAAAGAAATATAAATATCTATATACTTCAAGGTATTACATTATTTCCCCTTCAAAAAATATTAGAAAATAAATTAATACCTGTTTTATCTTCTAATGAAGAAGTCATTCTATGGAATAATTTTTCTAAGATCCAACGCAAAAAGCTTCCTTGTGTTATCAATATTGATACAGGGATGAAAAGAACAGGACTTAATTTTTTTGAATTTAAAAATCTAAATATTAATTACATAGAAATAAAATATATATTAAGCCATCTATCATATCAAAATGATCCTAATAATGAATATCATAAAAAACAATTAATTTTTTTTAATAAAATTAAAAACTATTTGAATAATTTTAAATATACACTAGCATCTTCTATTGGTCTGTCTTTAGACAGAAAGTATCATTTTGATATGTTAAGAATTGGAGAAAATTTATTTTTGAATGATGTAATAAGTTTATATACAAAAATAATTAACATATCTATTATACATAATACAACATGTATAGGTTATAATTGTACTTATAAGGCAAAAAAGGGAGAAATTATAGCTGTTTTACCTATAGGGTATTCTCACGGATATTCTAAAAAATTTGGCAATATAGCATATGCATCTATTGAAGGTTATTTAGTTCCAGTTATTGGCGAAATATCAATGGAAATGACAGTCATTAATATTACTAATCTCCCACTTAATCTTCAAAAAATAGGAAAAAGAGTAGAATTAATAGGTCCAAATTATCCTCTAGAAAAATTATGCAAAGAGGCTAATGTAGAAATTTCTGAGATTATGGTTTCTCTAAAAAAAATTAAAAGAATGTATAAATTTTCTTCTATTAGGCCTAGCGTTTGTTAAGCTTAGATAGAAGTTCCCAAGTAATTAGGTTTGTCTTTCCGAAGATTTGATACCTCCATAGGAGCTTTTATCTTTTAAAAAACCTTTTCCTTAAACCTAAAAAGGGAATATTATACTTTATTCATCATATTTTTTATTATAAAAAATTAAATCATTTAATAAAGAGATTATATAAAGTGTTATTAAGTAAAAAAGTGAATTTTATAGGCGCCTGTTTTGGTTGGGGTGCTCAAAAAAGAGGTTGCGAATACGGTCCAAAAGCTTTGTTTGAAAGCAATATAAAAAATATTTTAGATCAAGAAAATATTACTTGTAAATGGGAGCTAATTGAATCTTATTTAAGTAGTCGTAATTCTTATGTTCCTGTTGGTCTTAAAACTTTACCTTTATTGACTCATATAATATCCAAAGTTTCTTTATCAGTAAAAACATCCCTTGAAAAAAATAACTTTCCTGTTGTTATTGGAGGAGATCATAGTATTGCTATTGGAACTTGGTCAGCCTTATCTGAAAACTTATTTCAAAGTTCTTCAAGTGAAATGGGGCTCTTATGGATTGATGCACATTTAGATGCTCATACATTAGAAACAACTCCCTCAAAAGCTTATCATGGAATGCCTTTAGCTGTACTTCTTGGTTATGGTGATCATAAGCTTGTTTATCATTTGAATGAAAGAGTTAAACTAAAACCTGAAAATGTAGTCTTAATAGGAGTTAGATCGTGGGAAAAAGAAGAATATGCTCTTCTAAAAAATATAGGAGTTACACTTTATACAATAGATGATATTCGTAAATTTGGTTTTTCATTTTGTTTTCAAAAAGCTTTATATAAAATAAATCAAAATACTAATACTTATGGTCTTACTTTTGATTTAGATGCTTTTGATCCTAGCATTGTTCCTGGAGTTGGAACACCAGAAATAGGTGGTCTTTATCGAGAAGAGGTTTTCAAATCATTATTTGGTATTGCGAATAAGCCAGAACTAAAAGCGTTAGAAATTGTTGAACTGAATCCAGAAAAAGATCATTATAATAAGACCTTGGATCTTTTAAAAGATCTTTTATATTGTATTTTTGGATTAAAGGGTCTAAACTCATGAAGAGTATTGGCCTATTCAGCCCTGTAAAACCGTCAGTGAACATCTACTCCGGGAAAACTGGGATGACTTGCTTCGTTTATTCACGACCATAAAACTCAAGGAAAGCACAGCCTCTGGAATCTTTCGACGGCTTAATTCCTGCTCGCGGCAGCACGCGCTCTACCAAACGCTTAAAGCCTTCGGCCAGATTATCAAATCACTTTTCATCCTACGCTATATCAACGATTTAGCGCTACGGCAGGCGATCGAAAAACAGCTTAACAAAGTCGAGCTGGCCAATCGTTTTACACGAGCTGTGGTGGTTGGAAATCCAAGGGAATTTACGCAAGGCGACAAAGAAGAACAAGAAATATCTGAAGCCTGCAATCGCCTTATTAAAAGGGGTCTGACGCGCAATGGAACGAAAAGTGCGCTTAAGGGCCCAGTTTGCGGCTGGGTGCAGGGAACATATTATTCTCACGGGATTTTACAAATGGTGAAAATACAAAAACCCTAATTCCTGCACTTTCCCGCAAACGACGCCGTGCGACACGAAGTCGTAGAATAGAATGTTTCTGGACCAAGAAAGGAGAAATAAAGACGAACAATAAGTCGAATTAAAACAGAAACCAGTTGTTCCGTCAACTGTTCTCTACTTGAGCATGCGATGATGGCAACGTCATGGTGTGAAGCCTCAAGGAAAATGTAGCCACGGATAATCCGTTAGGGCGTCTTGTGAGAGTCCCTCAAAACTGCCAGTCACAGGCGGTGAGGCGCATGGGATGGCGGTATGGTTAACGTACGTGAATCTTTGTAACTGTCGTCATTGCGAAAGAGCGAAATTGATTGACTGATACGCTCTGACCAAAACGGTATTGTAGCTCGGTATGCTGCGTGGCGTATACAGCATCACATCGGCAGAAAGAAGGAACCTAACCCGTCAATATCTATTCTACGGAACGTGGAAACCCTGTAAAACTCCTCCTCCTTACGCACTTAGTATGGAAAGGACAGTAACCCGTGAGGGATTACTTATGGTTTTGCAGGAAAGGGAGGTTGGAAGAAGTGAAGGCCAATCTGTAATGGGTTGGATACGGATTCAAAGGTAATCCGGCACGAAAGTGAGCCCACGTCCAACTGGTCTTTAATCGTAAGAGAACTTGAGGAACCTTTATTATGGAGGAAAGCAAATGACAGGCCTGGCCACGAAATTTTCAAGGTCCATGACTGGTGCGCTTCCAGCGCCCTCGTCCACTTGGGAGGATATAAAATGGCCTGCCGTGGAAAAGAACGTTAAGAGGCTTCAAGTGCGTATTGCGAAGGCTATACAGTCAGAACGCTTTGGCAAGGCGAAAGCTTTACAACGCATTTTGACACACTCGTTCTATGGTAAATGTCTTGCTGTAAAACGAGTTTCTCTTAACAAAGGGTCTAAAACACCCGGTGTGGACAACATTCTCTGGCGGACAAACTGTCAGAAAATGAAAGCTGTTATGTCGTTAAAACGCAAGGGGTACAAACCCCAACCGTTAAAACGTATTTATATTCCCAAAACGAAAGATAAATTAAGACCGTTGTCTCTTCCCACAATGAAGGACAGAGCTATGCAAGCCTTATGGAAACTGGCTCTTGAACCCATTTGTGAGGAACAGGCAGACCCTAATACATATGGGTTCAGACCAAAACGGTGTACGGCAGACGCCATAGAGCAATGTTTGCTCAATTTATCCAAAAAGAGCTCCGCAAAATGGGTTCTTGAAGGGGATATAAAATCTTGTTTCGATACAATAAGCCATGAATGGCTGCTTAAGAACATTCTCATGGATAAAATAATCCTGAACAAGTTCTTGAAAGCCGGATTCATGGAAAAAGACAGATACTTTCCAACAGAAGAAGGGACCCCACAAGGAGGAATTATCTCACCCACGTTGAACGTGATGACTTTATCCGGACTTGAAAAGGCTCTGCTCTTCACAGTGTTGAATTCGCAGCTGAATGTCATTAT
>CENR01073721.1_pt1 | contig 13315 bp, 11 predicted proteins | sample 530181 | NCBI WGS metagenome assembly CENR01 (sample SAMEA2619677, study PRJEB7988) | marine metagenome | biome: marine biome (ENVO:00000447); feature: surface water layer (ENVO:00002042); material: "saline water (ENVO:00002010), including plankton (ENVO:xxxxxxxx)" | depth 5 m | reverse complement strand
AAACAGGCGAGAAATCAACCTATTTGTGGGCCGTATCTATAGAAGATGACGTTTGCCTGGATGACCACTTTGTCTCTTACCTGCAGGCACACAGCCCCGAAGGCTTGCCCGCACACTTCGACCCCACCAATGCGGTAATGGTACAACTGACCCACATCGCGCGCGGCAAACGTTTCGGTAGCAAAAACCTAAACAATATAAACAATAAAATTGTGCCCGCCAGCGGCGGGGAATGGTTGGCCAGCGGCTATTTTATTACGCTGGCAACAGCGGAAAAACTGGCGGCGAACCTTTACCCAGTATGGACAGTGGCCGACCACTGGAACCGCTTTAATGAAAAGTTGTTTGTGTCATTATGGGCGCTGCAGCGCAATATTGTGTGGGAAGCGCAAGAAGCACAGCAATCAAATTTAACACCCACACGGCTACCCCGGGCAAAACCGCCCAAAACCCTGAAAACACGCCTAAAACGCATTTTCTATGAATTGGTCACCAAGCCGTTCTTTACTCAAAAGCTAAAGCAATACCCCTAACCCTTAAAGCAGGCCTGCGACCAGGTCTGCCCGCAGCCGTGCCAACGCGCTGTGAACACGCGACAGGGCCTGTTCATGCGCGTCTTTAGAACTTAAATACACCGTATCTTGCGTACGCAATTGCGCCAACCGGCTTACCGCCAGCGCCTCTTCCGAAGCCCCCGTCATACGGGGTAACGGGCGCGACCAGCGCCTGGGTGCAATGCCCGCTTTTCGCAACATGCGCTTACCTTCGCTTTTCATTTTTTTCATAAAAGACACATTGGCACGCACGTTATAAATACAAGGCAATTGCACCGGCGTGTACTCCAACGACAGCGAGCGGCACCAGTCGACCCATTTGAACGACAAGATATGGTCGTAACACACCACCGGCACCCAGGGTATGCGGTACGCATCGGCCACAATGGCACCATGCATGGCTTCGCAAATAACGCGCCGGGAGGCGCGCATCTCGTTCACCAGGTCTTGAATATTCTGGGCCGGATCCAAATAATGCACCCCGGCCTGCTCACAAATAACACGCCAGTTCCCCAACCGCTTGCTGGCATGATGCGGCATGAATGAAGCCTCGTAACGCACAGGGGGCGCCTCAGTGCCCAGCACCTGGGGCAACAAAATGGCCGGGTCGGTTAGGGCCAAACCAGTCTTTAAGCCCAATGCCTGGGCTGTTTCCGGCCCCCGCACCCCATACACCCGCCAACTGGAATTTATTTCCGGCGGTTTGCCATAGCCCAGACCTGTACCCAACACAACCTTACACTCCGCAGGCGGGATGCGCTCATTCAAAATCGTACCAATACCGATAAACAAGATGCGGGCATCACTATCTAAAAAGTCAGAAAGAAAATGCCCCCAAATAAGGGGATTTAAATCGTCGCCAAAATTGCCTTCAGGCGCAACGTAATAATAAAGTTGCATTATCGATCTATCCGCCTGCGAGGCGTTGGCTCAGACAACACCATAAACAACGCCACAAATGCCACGTAAAAGCCCATCGTATTCATTCGCCGGAACATCGTTTCGGTAAGCCCGAACAACGCAAACCCCAAACAGGTTGCTAGCCCCATTGCAGCCGCAGCTCGTAACTGCGGCGAGACGCCACTTCGCATAAGCCTGGGAAGAAAATAGAAACAGGGCGCCAGATAAATTAACAAAATGCCAAGCGCACCGGGAAAGCCAAAACCCGCGAAGAAAAGCATCACATCATTATGCGGCTCTCCAAAACCCTCATCTACAACACGCTGGGCAATTAAACCTTTATCAACAGCCACATCACGCAAGTACTCCGGATAACGCCCACCATCCCCCAAACCCACCCATGGATTAGTCATGCCCGCATCGATTGCCGAATGCCAAAGTTGCAACCGAATACACATAGAACTGTAAGAGGTACTACCTTCGCCTTGGCACACCTGAACCTCTTGTATGCCTTGTACTAACCTATGTCGCAAAGAGTCGCTTCCGCCCACTACTGCAATCAAAAGAACCGCACTCACACCCAATAAGGCCAGTAACCTACGCGGACGACCTATGTCCGCAAACAGCACGATGCCTAGCAACACAAATAACGGCAAACCCAGTAAGCCCGTACGCGTCTGTGCGACCAGAAAGCCTCCAAATGTCGCTACTGCCGCTAATATTTTTACAGTTTTCTCAATTCGTGGGAATACACTTAAATACCAATTTAGTGAATAAACCGATACTGCCCCCAACAGAAGCATAATGCTTGAGTAAGTCGTGATAATTACGCCAGGTGTTAAAGGACGCACCGTTACAGTAAACGTTAACCAAAGCAACACTGCTGTTGACACAAAACAGCTCGCAATTACCCCCCATAACGCATACCGCAAAACTTGTCGATCAATACAGGGAAGTGCAAGCAACAGTACCCAAAGACCCAAAAATACACGCAAAGCCCCTTCACTATTTGCCCCAGCCCAGTCTCCGTAATACACAGAAGAGGCAGCTACAGACAGAAATAGAATGCTATAGCCAACAATAAGCCAGCCGTATCGGCAAGTTTGAGCGCCACTACCAGAAAACCGTTTCTGTACCAGCAATACCAATGCCGTTAGTATCAACACATAAAATACACCGCTTGGCAAAAAATGGCTTGTTAACAACGTTACCGTCAATAGCCAATACAGCACGACGATTAAATAACCCAGCATGAAATATTCTCGAATTTAATACGAACTGTGCGAGTAAAGTCACGGCATTACTCTTGCAACACTCCGGCAGCGCTAAAATAAGGCATATTGTTAACTCATACTCCACCTAAACAGCCACTAAACTTACTTAGCGACATTATTGAGCGGCGCTCTTTATTCAAATCAACCTAAGTCTTATAATAACCCTATCAACCAACCTTGTGATCACGAAGCGTACAATGCAACCCGCCAATATAGAAACGAGCACATCACCAAACAATAAAGAAATTGACCTGAAAGAGTTGTGTATAATTTTTTGGAACGAAAAGGCATTAATAGTCCTCTCTACAATCACATTTGCCTTGCTTGCTGGAGCCTTCGCATTCCTAAGCCCACCAACATATCAAACGCAAGCAACGCTTCTCCCGCCGACCGTCTCTGACTTATCTGTTTATAACTCGACCATATTGACGATTTACGATGGGACGGAAGCGAACCCTAAAGACATCACACTCTCTCCCACAGAAGCATATGAAATTTTCTTGAAGAATTTCTCGTCTCAACGGGTAAGGCAAACATTCTTCGAGCAATTTTATTTTCCAGCTTTGCAAGAAAGAGAGCCGGAAATCACTCAATCGATTGCTCAAGATAAGTTTTCCGACTCTCTCACCTTGACACTCCCAAAAAAAGCTGGAGAGATCACTTCCATTGTTAAATTTGAAGATCAGTCGCCTGAGCTCGCCATGTCTTGGGCAAACGAGTTTGTTCACTTAAGCCTCAGCGCGGCGGAGAGAGAGTTATTAAACAACATTAAAAAACAAGTAAGCACTAAACTTCTCGCCCTTAATACTGAGATTGAAACACTCCGTATTGCAGCTAAAGAAGACACACCAAATCAAATCAAGCGACTCCAGGAGGCTCATACGATAGCTAGCGCGGCAGGCTTAGAAACCCCACCAGAAGGTAGTCCGTTTATAGCAATCGCAAACAGCTCGCGAGACTCAACTAAAGCTACGTTCGTAGAAAACGACCTTCTCTACCTTAGGGGGACAAAAGCGTTACAAGCCGAGCTAGAGCAATTGAAACAACGCGAGGATGTCGATCCTTTTATTGCAAATTTACCATCGCTTGTTCAAGATAAATTAACGCTAGAACGTCTCCACTTAAAAAAACTAGCAGTTACGCCTGCGAGTATTGACCGGTTAGCAGAAACACCAGAAAATCCTATTAAACCAAAAAAGCTCCTAATCATATTACTCGGCCTCATCCTCGGTTCAATCGTTGGTGTAATTACCGTAGTAACACGTTTCATATTCCGGCAATAGCCGACCCACCCGGTTAAGAACTAAAAAATATCGATGCTGTATACATACGCTCTTTGCCTAATAGCCACAGCAACTCTTACAGGCCTATGGCGGCAATACGCGATTACGAGCAACGTTCTAGACGTACCTAACAGCCGCAGTTCACACGTGCTACCCACACCGCGGGGCGGCGGAGTCGCGATTGTTATTTCTTTTGTAAGCGCGGTAATACTGACCACGATATTTCACTTATTACCCAGCACTCTAGAAACATGGACTATTTTAGGTGGCTGTACTTTAGTGGCCACAATTGGCTTTATCGACGATCACAGGCCTATTTCTGCACGATGGCGGCTATTGGGTCATTTTATTGCCGCGACCATCATCTTAATAGGTCTAGGCGGCTTGCCACTACCCCTAGCCTTGGGCGATTCCACATTCCTTCTGGATGTTACTGGTTGGATCGTTGGACTTTTGTTCTGCGTTTGGATGCTAAATCTATACAACTTCATGGATGGAATTGACGGGTTAGCTAGCTTGGAAGCGATTTTTGTAACAGCCGCGGGAGCCAGCCTGTACTTCATTGTCGGCAGCGAGCAAAATATGGCGTTACCACTTATTCTTGCTTTCTGCGTCGCTGGCTTTCTAATTTGGAACTTCCCTCCAGCAAAAATATTCATGGGGGACGCTGGCAGCGGATTCCTAGGCATTCTGCTTGCATCGCTAGCGCTCCAAGCCGGCTGGGTCTCAAAGAATCTGCTCTGGGCATGGATCATCCTATTAGGCGTTTTTATTGTTGATGCCTCATGGACGTTGCTAAGACGGCTTCTACGAGGTGAGAAGATATACGAAGCCCATCGAATGCACGCTTATCAAAATGCGTCTCGTCGGTACCAGAGTCATAAAATAGTTACGCTCGCCATTCTCGGATTAAATTTGATCTGGCTTTTCCCTTGTGCGTATCTAGTGGCAACAAACAATTTAAACTGGCTTACCGGAATTATAGTCGCCTATACCCCTCTTCTCGGCCTTGCAATATATTTCAATGCTGGCAAACCTGAAATCACCCATAGTGAAACGAACTCCTAACGTCGCAGCCCCCTATAGAAATGCAGGCAAACCACCACAAAAAAAAGTTACTGAAGCGTCTTTTCATTCTAGGGGCTGGTGGGCATGGGCGTGCTGTTGCTGAAGCCGCAACATTATTGAGAGTATGGGACTCAATCGTGTTTTTAGATGATAGCTTCCCAACACACAAAACATCGTCTTGCTGGCCAATTTTGGGGGGCACAGGCGATCTCAGCAATGTTGCCAGCAAGTACGATGAAGCCTTTGTTGCGATCGGCAATCAAGAGGCCCGACAACAGCTTATTAATCAAATAGCCAATCTTCAAGTACCCCTTGCGACCATCGTCCACCCGCATGCCTGGGTAAGCAGTCATGCAAGAATAGGTCAAGGTGTCGCTATAATGGCCGGCGCGATCGTTGGTTTTAATGCGAAAATTGGCTACGGCGTTATTGTCAACGCTAACGCCACCGTAGATCACGATGTCATTCTGGAGGATTTCGCGCACCTTGGCGTCGGCACACACTTAGCCGGCGGGGTCATCGTAAGAAAAGCCGCTTGGTTGCAAGCTGGTTGTAGTGCGGGCTATCACGTCGAAATTGAAGAAAACGCCACCGTCCTGCCTGGCACTGCATTAACTGCACAATTTTAATCATACCCACCCAGCAATGATTCCCTTCCGTTCCGTATTTGTCTTTTTATTTGACCTTGCTTGCGTAGTGATCGCGTGGACAGGTGCTTTCTTCATACGTTTCAATTTTGATTGGCCCTACGGTTATGAGCAGTCACTTTGGTTTGGCTTAGCTCCCCTGCTCATTACTCAATTGTTAGCTTGTCATTGGGCCGGGCTTTATCGCGGCATGTGGATCTTCGCGAGCCTCCCGGATCTGCGACGAGTGATTAAGGCTGTTGGCGTTTCCTCACTGATGCTGCTATTGGTGGCTACCCTTAGTAGCCCAGCCTATAACATCCCTCGTTCTATCGTATTACTTTACCCAATCCTTCTATTTCTGTTGATGAGTGGTGGGCGATTAACCTGGAGAATGTGGAAGGAGCATTTTTTATATAAAGAGGGAAGAAATACAGGTAAACCAATTATTGTCATCGGCGCAGGTACCGCTGGAGCGATGCTTGTACGTGAACTAGAGCGAAGTCCTGACTGGCGTGTCGTGGCAATGGTTGACGACGACCCATCCAAGTGGGGGCTAGAGCTCTCAGGGCGTCGCGTAGAAGGCGATATAGACAAGCTGCCCGAGCTCCTTCAAAGATGGCAAACCAAATATGCAATAGTGGCAATGCCCTCAGCACCGACTGAGAAGCTGCAGCATATCTCAGATATTGTCGGAAAATGCGGAGCACATTTATTTACCGTTCCGGCCTTAAGTGCACTGATGACAGGGCGCGTATCTATAAACGCAATTCGCCCGGTTGAAATTGATGATCTTCTGGGTAGAGAAAGCGTCAATATTGACGACAAGAATGTTACCGCTCTGCTCACAAACAAGAGGTTATTGGTCACGGGAGCTGGCGGATCAATCGGAAGTGAATTATGTCGCCAACTTGCCCGGTTTAATCCAGCTTCGATAATTTTAATTGAGTCAAGCGAGTACGCACTTTACAACATTGAACAGTGGTTTCGGCTTAATGAGGCGTCTATCCCAATTGTGCCACTAACCGGTGACGTTAAAGACGTAACGCGAATGCAGGCGATTTTTAACAACTGGAAGCCTCATATTATTTTTCATGCTGCAGCATACAAACACGTTCCGTTAATGGAGGTCGACAATGCTTGGCAGGCTGTGCGCAACAATGTCTTCGGAACCTTAACCGTTGCTAAATGTGCCCAAGCTGCTCAGGCTGAACGTTTTGTTCTTATATCTACGGATAAAGCCGTTAACCCTACGAATGTGATGGGTGCAACAAAACGACTAGCGGAGGTGATTTGCCAAGTACTACAGGCCAGAAGCAATACCACCTGCTTCCAGATGGTTCGTTTTGGTAACGTTTTGGGCAGTACCGGTAGTGTTATTCCTAAATTCCAATCCCAAATCGCGCGTGGCGGCCCCCTTACAGTAACTCACCCTGATATCACTAGATATTTTATGTCTATCCCAGAAGCGGCACAGCTTGTTATACAAGCAGCCACGATGGGAATTGGTGGAGAGGTATTCGTGCTGGATATGGGTAAACCCATTAAAATACTCGAATTGGCCCGAAATATGATTCGACTATCGGGATACGCTGAAGATGAAATACGAATTGAGTTTACAGGCCTTAGACCGGGCGAGAAACTATATGAGGAATTACTAGCGGACAATGAACAAACTATCGAAACACCACACGAAAAACTGCGCATAGCACGCTGCTCTTCTATAGGTGAAAATACTTTTTCTGAAATAGAGTCCTGGCTGGAAAATAACAAAAATCTATCGGACCAAGATGTAAGAATTGCATTAAAAAAATGGATCCCCGAATATATGCCTCCAGGAACACCTCCCAACGATATTTAATTTATCTCCACATCCTGACTATCAAGGCGAAATTGCTGCGGACAAAAATTAAAGTCCTCTTTTGCCGCACTATAATCAAACACCATGTCCACAACCATACGCTCCACCATACTTGCGTTCCAACCACGATAGCGAGGAATTAGGCGCAAGAAAAACAAAGCTAATTTAAATAGATTCAAGTTAATAAAAACAAATCGCGGCTTATGCCCTAAAGCTATAAATACTTTCTCAACCATCTGCCGATAAGTTAAAGCGTCAGCACCAGAAATATTATAAGCTTTATTAATGGTTCGATCATTATCTAAAGTAGCGATACACGCTTTCGCTACGTCATCGACATAAACTGGTTGACGAAGGCCACGCCCTCCACCAAAAAGGGGGAAAAAGTGCCATCTTTTAATAAGACGAACAATCTCGGAAAGGTTCCTATCATTACCTCGACCATATATTAGTGTTGGTCGAATAATTGTCCAGTCTACGCCGTAGTCCTCCGCCCATTGGGTAGCGTTGTTCTCACCCTCAATCAGCTTTGCAACCAACCGCTCCTCATAGATATTGGACGACACAGACTTAGTGTAGCGACTCGTTGAAGATATGCATACCAACCTGCATGCCCCCAATTCGCGCAACACATTAAAATATTGCGGTAACAGCCAAATATGCAGAACGCATATCCAGCGCGATATTCGTGTTACACCCTCACCGAGTAAATTATCTATTCCTTTTGGATCAGACGTGTTTACCCAGATAACACCAGCGACGTCCTTTTGTGGTTCTCGTGAAAAGCCTACAACACTGCAACCCCTTTCACGCAATAACCGTATCACCTGCTGCCCAACAGGTGAAGCTGCACCAAGTACCCCAATACAATCAGTAACCATACGACCCTTATAATGACCTCGTCTGTATAACGCGATTCAAAATGTTCGTTAATCGTTCCGCTTGCCCGCTTAACTCAAAATTTTCCAAAAAATAAAGACGGCCTGAACGACCCATTGTGTCTCGTTCTTCACTAGTCATTTCATAGAGCTGACGAATACAACCCACAAGGGCCACGACATCCTCTGCGTTGCACGTTAGCCCCGCACCGGCTTCATTAATTACGCGCGCGCCCTCCCCATTGAGAGAGGCAACAATAGGTATACCGGCTGCCATATAGGTTTGAATTTTTGCAGGTACCGTTTGAGCATAAACATCACTATGCTTCAACGAAACTAATGCCCCAGTTGCATGCGACAAAAACACCGGCATATCGCTTGACGGATAACGCCCGACCGTCATGACGTTCAAAAGGTTACGTTCCTCAATTTCCTTATTAAGCCACTCAGACAAACTACCACTACCTACGACAACCAAACGAAAATCCGGTATATCTTGCAACAGCTCAGCCGCGTCAAGTAAGGTATCAATCGCCTGCGCTGTTCCCACATTACCTGTGAAAACAATTGAAAAGTGTTGCTTTATCTCGTTTAAAATTACTTGAGAGACCGTCGATATACTCTGATGCTTTTCACGCAAAAAATCGCGTGAAAAATTGGAAAAGTATTCTATCTTTTTTCTTGGAACGTACTTACTAACTGCACCCACAAACGCTTTTGACTGAACCAAAATCACATCAGAACAACAGTAAATAAACTTAACCAACAACCCAACGCCTCTAAGCACCAAAGGGTTCCTTACATAACCCGTAGCCTCTAAACTCTGTGGCCACAAATCCAACACCCAGATTACTAGCGGTAACCGAAACCGCCACTTCAGAAAGATGGCTGGAATCACCGAAGTAATGGGGGACAGTGTAAACACAAAGATAAGATCATAACGATGCCCCTTCATCGCCCCAGGGAAGTACCGAATGCCATTCCATACAAACGACAAATAATTCCGAAATAAATTTCCAGCACCACCTGCTCTACGAGCCCTTAAAGGACTCCTAAATACACGTATATTGTCTTCGTAATATTCTTCAATTGCGTCGTCCTCGCCATAGCCGGGAAAAACATCACCCTCAGGATAATTTGGTTTACCAGTGTACACATCAACGGTATGCCCCTGATGCACTAACTCCTTAACCATATCGTTAATCGAGAATGTTTCCGGCCAAAAATACTGAGTTACTAATGCAATACGCACGTTATTTTTTCCATACCACTCGATTCACATAATCGGTATAACTATGCAAGATACGAATGACCTTATCCGACACATTAGGCATGCAATAGTCGGCCACTAATCGTAATTGGCGGTCGTCTCCCCTTGCCTGACCCTCCAACACTTGCAGCGCCTGAATAACCCTGGTCGACTCCAACCCCACCATCATTACAGAGGCCTCCTCCATCCCTTCAGGACGCTCATGCGCTTCACGAATGTTGAGCGCCGGAAAATTTAATATGGAAGATTCTTCCGTAATGGTGCCACTATCTGATAAAACAGCTTTCGCGGATATCTGCAATCGGTTGTAGTCTTTAAACCCTAAAGGTTTCAACAAACGTACTTGCGGATGAAATTGAACACTTGTTGCATTAATCCGATTTTGCGTGCGCGGGTGCGTAGACACTACAACTGGTAGGTCATAATGTTCTGCAACACAGTTCAAAGTGTCTACCAAACGAAGGAAGTTATGCTCGGACTCTATATTTTCCTCTCGGTGTGCGCTCACTAGGAAAAACTGGTACTCCTGCAAACTTAAACGTGTCAAGATGTCCGAAGCGAGCAGACCTTGACGATATTTAGAAAGCACTTCGAACATCGGACTACCAGTTTTAATCACTCGATCGGCAGGTAGCCCTTCGTGCAGCAAATACTCTCTCGCGATAGAGCTATATGTGAGATTGATGTCAGCAGTATGATCGACGATTTTCCTGTTAATCTCTTCAGGAACACGCATATCGAAACAGCGATTGCCTGCTTCCATATGAAAAGTGGGGATTTTGCGACGTTTAGCGGGTAACACCGCCATGCAACTGTTTGTATCGCCAAGAACCAACATCGCCTCTGGAAGCTCTTCAGCCAACAACTCATCAACAGCTATAATTACTTTGCCGATTGTTTCGGCTCCGGTTTTCCCCGCCGCATTTAAAAAGCGATCCGGCTTGCGAATGCCCAGGTCGTCGAAGAAAATTTGGTTCAACTCGTAGTCGTAATTCTGGCCTGTATGTACAAGTATATGATCACAATACTGATCTAATTTAGGCAACACGCACGACAGTCGAATGATTTCGGGTCGCGTCCCCAAAACCGTCATTACTTTTAATTTCTTCATGTCAAACCTTGCATGCAATGGTGTCGGGGTGCTGACGATCAAAAATCTCATTCGCCCACAACATTACCACCATTTCCTCTTCACCTATGTTGGTAATGTCATGGGTCCAACCAGGTACTGTTTCCACTACCTGCGGTGTCTGCCCATTGGTAATCAGCTCAAACGTTTCCTGCGAAACGATATGACGAAAACCAAAACGAGCCTTGCCTTTTAAGACTAAAAACTTTTCAGTTTTGGTGTGATGATAGTGCCCACCCCGAGTTACCCCAGGTAGCGCAGTAAAAAAGGAAAACTGGCCTGCGTCTGGCGTTTTGAGCATTTCCACGAACACACCGCGCTCATCGCCATATTGCGGTAAGTCATACGAGAACTGCTCGGGCGGAAGATAGCTCACATAAGTAGCGTAAAGCGCCCGCGTCAACCCTACACCCACCCGCTCTATTTGTAGTGATGTTCGGCAATCTTTAAATGCATTAATTTGCTGAGCAAGCTCACCTAAAGTAATCGCATACTCAGGCGCGACGGTTCCCTGCAACACGCCAACTGGTAACGACTGAAGTCGATCCACAAACTCAGCGACAACATCATCAATATAAACAAGTTGTAATGCCTTTTCTGGCGCATTTATCTGCAGTGGAAGGCCACGAACGACGTTTGAGCAGAAAGTAGCCACTACCGAGTTGTAGTTTGGTCGACACCACTTACCAAACACTCCCGGTAAACGATAAATAACCGCGCTTCCACCCGTTTCATTAGCCCAGCCTTCTATCGTTCGCTCTGCTCTCAGCTTGCTGAACCCATAGGGATTGTTTAAAACTGCCTGCGCCGATGAAGCAAATAAAATCGGAATCATCCGACTGTTAGAGGTTAACAGCCTACACAACGTTTCCGTTAAACCAACGTTTACCTCGATAAAAGCTTCGTCGTCTTTCGGGCGATTTTCCGCTGCCAAATGCACAACCGCATCTGCCTTCCGAACAAGAGCAAGCAAATTTTCAGCCGAATCATCACGACCGAAAGGTAACACCTCAAATTGTGGCAACTCAGCCAACCGCACACACAGATTTTTACCAATAAAACCATGTGCGCCAGTCACTAATATTCGCTTGATCTCCGGCACAGCTCACTCCTCAGGATTGGCAGACAAACCACTCAAAATAGTTTGAATGAAGCTTAATCGACACAATAACGCTTTCATGCCATCAATATCTAATCGTCGAGTATTGTGCGAGTTATAGTCAATTGCCTGTGAAATTGTGAGCTCCCCGCGCTCAACATACTTGTCATAATTCAGATCCCTTAAGTCGGGCGGGACGCAATAGTAAGCACCCAAGTCCTGCGCCGCAGCCATCTCTTCACGACTCAACAATACCTCAAAAAGTTTTTCACCATGCCTTGTACCAATTACTTGCAACGGGTAATCAGGCACACCCAAAACTTCTTTCAAGGCTTCACATAAAGTAAGAATTGTCGCTGCGGGTGCTTTTTGGACAAATATCTCTCCTGGTTTGGCATGTTCAAACGCATAGAGCACAAGATCTACCGCATCATCCAGTGACATCATGAATCGTGTCATCTCAGGGTCGGTTAGGGTAAGAGACTGACCACTTTTAATCTGCGCCGCAAACAAAGGAATAACGGACCCCCTCGATGCCATAACGTTCCCATAACGGGTTGCGCAAATTACAGTTGATCCGCCACTTCTAGACTTAGCGACCGCTACTTTTTCCATTAAGGCTTTCGATATACCCATCGCATTGATTGGGTACACCGCCTTATCAGTACTGAGGCAAACGACTCTACTCACACCGCATGCAATGGCAGCCTCTAACACGTTCTCTGTACCAAGAACATTGGTTTTGGTTGCCTCCATTGGGTGAAACTCACAAGACGGAACCTGTTTTAATGCCGCAGCATGAAACACGAAGTCGACGCCGCGTACAGCGGCCATAAGACTTTGATAATCCCGCACATCACCGATGTAAAACTTTAGTTTAGGATTCGCGTAACGCTTACGCATATCGTCTTGCTTTTTTTCATCCCGACTAAAAATACGTATTTCATCGATGTCGGAATGTAAAAACCGCTTCAAAACGGCATTACCAAACGAGCCTGTGCCGCCAGTAATTAATAGTGTTTTATTTTTAAACATAAAGAATTATTCTGCCTGTTTATACGCTGCCAGGCCCATCTGAAAAATTGCATCTTTCTGCTGCGCATCGGGGTAGCTGATTAACACTGCACGATAGGGACCTTTAAAAACAAAAAAACTGCCAACGGCTGCACCTACCACACCGCACGCAGCGAACAGAGCCTCAATATCGCCAGATGAGCCCACACCTCCTAAAACAGTAAGAGGCACATGCAATGCCTTACGCATCTCCCTTGCCAAGGGAAGATCATACCCTTTCATTTGTCCGTCACGCTCAACGGAATTGATGATGACTTCGCCCGCACCGGCCTCCTGCATCAACCGCGCTAACGCCACGG
>CENR01073722.1_pt1 | contig 13346 bp, 14 predicted proteins | sample 530181 | NCBI WGS metagenome assembly CENR01 (sample SAMEA2619677, study PRJEB7988) | marine metagenome | biome: marine biome (ENVO:00000447); feature: surface water layer (ENVO:00002042); material: "saline water (ENVO:00002010), including plankton (ENVO:xxxxxxxx)" | depth 5 m | reverse complement strand
TACAGCAACTGGTTAAGGACAAGGGCCTGGGACACATTGCCGGTCAATGCCATAAATTCTTCCCGCACCACACCCACACGAAGAGGACGCACCGTCATGCCGCCTCTCCTGTTTTAAAATCTCGAAAAAGATCGGGATCAATGGCAAGTTCCCCGACGACATACTGTTCTCCCAAAAGGGTGAGAAGATGATTTTTATGAAAAAACCAGTCTCCAAAGAAGGTAAAGTCGTTATGATCTTCCTTGTCTGACAAACTGACAATCCCTGAAAAATGGTGAGCCAGAGAAAGGTTAATAAGGGCTTCCTGAAGATCTCTGTAAAAATGCCTGATTGCATAATCAAAAGATCCCGGGTTTGTTTGAGCCCAATGATCATCTTCCATATGAAATGACACAAGACTCACTTCCCGAAGACTTTTAAACTCTTCGTCAGAAAAATGCGTCTTATAAAAAGAAGCTGCCGGTGAATCACATAAACGATTGAGACGACAGCTGGCAAAGATACCATGAACTTTATCTTCATAGGCTAGATAAAGGCTTGATTCTGTGTCAAAATCAACTTCTTTATCAGGCACAAAAGACTGCCGTGTTGCAAAAATTTTAGACAATAAGTCACTGTATCGGCCCTTAAGAGCCGGTGTAATAATGGTAAACATTTTAACCCCTGGAAAAACTTGTTTTTTTAATTTCCATAAATTTATCTTTACCCTCTTAAAAAGAGCGCCCCCCTTATAGAGAGGGCGCTTAGTCTTAACAGGGAGGTTTGCGCTAAATATGTATTTAGCGCAATATCTTAAACCAATTGCTGATTTAAGAAACTGGATGAAACTCTAGATAGAAAAAACTTGATATAATTTATGGTTCTTATATAATCCTTTCATCATTGAATGACCTTTAATGATATTTGGGGTGTCTATTTACTTCTCAAATAATCTAGACACCCTATTAATCATACTTCTCTTACTTATTAGTAAAAAATCAATTTATTACTATATAAACTAAACTCTAATAACAGTGTTTTATAAGCATTTCTATATTCATAAATCATGCTATGATGTTTGTAAAGAAAAAAATAACGCAAAACGTTATTTTTATTTTTTAAAAAATGCTTTTGCATTATATTTTTGTAGAAATTTTGATTAACATATTGATATATTTTGTTTTTTAATGATATCGTTTGTTTCTTTAAAAGGATAAATTTTTATTGTGGAAAAAAAGATAATGTCCCAAAAACTTGATTCTCCTGGTGACAGAGTTAAATATCTTTGTAGGCTTTCTGGCTTAACCAGAAAAGAATTTTCAAAAAAATACCAAATATCTGAGTCCACACTAAGAGCATGGGAGCTAGATATAACTCCTATTTCTGAAAAGTTAATGATTAGATTTTTAAATGCTCTAAAAAATGAAGGCATTACAACCTCACCTCCATGGGTTAGAGACGCTATTGGAGAAAATCCTAAAGTAGCTTTTTTAAAGCCTCTATCTACTCATAAACAAAATGGGATCACAATTGACGATGAAATCAGTTACTTTTTAGAAGCAGGAATAAATAGAGTCTCTTACACGGTATCAAACTCATGCAACGAACCTTTTTTTAAAGAAGGAGATATTGTTGGAGCAATAATTTATCCCTCTAATCAGATTGAAAAAATTATTAATCGTTTTTGCCTCGTCCAGACAAAAGAAAACAGAAACTGGGAATTAAAACTAATTAAACGCTCTCAAAAAGCAGGCAGATTTCATCTTTTATGCTCACAATCCCACAAAAACCCTGATAAGTGCCCCGTTTTATATGACATTTACCTTGAAAATGTAGCTCCAGTTGTTTTGCTTAGGAAAACCGGGATATAAAATTAGATTTATAGGTTATAATTTAAACTTCACTACCCTAAAAGTAGCAACTCCATCTGTTACTATTTTAATATCATGGGCTTTTTTCCAATTCTCAGGAGATTCTATAAATATTTTTTCTCCTTTAATATTTAAAGGAAATTTTTTACCATCCAAAACAGATTTTATAAATGGGTCACATTCTAAATATTCAGCATCGTCCTTAAGAAGATCATCATAATCATTGCTAATATTAGCGTATATATAAAGATTTCCTTTTCGAGACTTTATTAAGAACACTCCTGATAAAGAAATTATTTTATATTCAATAGCGTCAACTTCTTTTAGAAATGATTTAAACTCAGAATGAAATTTCTCAGATTCATATATAACTTTAAAAGAAGTACTACATAAAATACTATATAATGGAGACTTCATAGACATATTAATAAAACCATTCATAACAGCATCTTCGACTGTTTGACGAATTTTCTTAGAAAGTCCTTCAGAGCTTTTATGTATAAAGTAATCAATTTTTTTATTATTAAATGCTTCAATGGCTACTTTATCGTCTGCTTCTCCTGTAAGTAAAATTCTCCCCGGAAAATGATCTTTTAAATTAAGGTTCTCTAAAATATTTAAACCCGTACAATACGAAAGATCATAATCTATCACAATACAAGAAATAAAATCATTTAAAAAATACTCATGGTATTTTCTTACCGTATCAATAACAGAAAGTGTTATAGAATGTGTTTCATAACCCACTTCTTCTAAATTATTATTAATTAACAATTCTTTTTTTTTTGAAACAAGAGAGATGTGATCTTTGAAGTTCTCTGGGTCAGTAAAAGCAATAACCTTAAAAAAAGAGTTTTCCAAGACATCAGATAGTGCTTCGACAAATGCTGGATCATCATCCAGCATTAAAATAGAAGAAGGAAACATAAAAAATGGGGTTTTCAATTCAAGCTCCTTAATTCAATAACAAATTCTGTAAAATGACCAAATTCAGATTTACAAGAAATATTAGCATTCAAGCCTTTAAGAGCTTGCTTGCAGAAATATAACCCTAAACCAATCCCTCCGTCTCTCTCAGAAAAGAATGGCTCAAAAATAAAAGGCAACTTTTGTTTAGCTATGCCAATAGCATTATCTTTTATAATAACAAACGTTTTGTCCTTATTTTGAAAGCTAGTAATTTCAATATAAGATTCTTTTTTTTTATTACAAAAAAAAGAGGCATTTTTTATTATATTCAAAAAAACAAAATATAAAATATTGGAATCTGTTAGAATAGGGTTATCATCATGAATTGAAACTCTAATATTTTTGTATAAAGAGCTTTTGTTTTCTTCAATAACAGACTTTATTACATCACCTACTTTACTAAACATCAAGTTATTATTATTTTCTGTAACAGTTGATGCAATCATCTTAATGTTTTTAGTCGTTTTATTTGATATAGATCTTATTTTTTGTAGAATATCATCTCTATCAAAACCTTTTTCTGAGAGAGTGTCAGTCAATAAAGAAATAGATGCAAGAGGTGTTGTCACTTCGTGCACAATTGTTAAAACAGATACCCTATGAACCTCCTTAAGTTTCTGAATATATTTTTGTCTTTTCCCCAAAAAAATAAAACTGAAAATAGTCGAAAGACCCCACCCCATAAAGATAATTTCTTTCATTTTAGAGTCTTCAGGAAAAAAGACAAAAACAATTACAATACTTCCAAAACTTACTAGAATAGAGAAAGAAGGCGGCAAAACATAAAAAAAGATAAATATTGATATAATAAAAACTAGAGACCATTCATAAGATGATGAGTTATAATAAATAAAACCAAGAGGTGATATTTGAAAAACCAGCAATATGTTAAAAACCCACAGAAAAAAATGATATTTCTGATTTTTTGAAAAAAAAGTCTGGTTAAATATAAAAATAAAACAAAAAATAGACGATATAAACCTTAAAATCATTATATTTTGCGTAGGATCTTCATACCTCCAAATGAAGAATGGTAAGTTTTGAATTAACAACCCTATACAACTTATTAAAATTTTTTCATTGGGATCGCTTAGCCAAAATATTTTTGAAATAAAAGATATAGACCGATTAAATATTTTCATTTCTTTTAGCTTTCAAGCAAAAGAAAATAACATGAACTATGATACCGGGCACAATACCATCCACTAAAATCAGGTCTTGAAAGAAAATTCCCCAGAACAATGTGCATAAGCACCCAAGAAAAACTCCCGAAACCATCCATTTTTTAGGAACAGAAAAACCAAAAAAGCAACCCAAAAGAGGTATCAATGCGGCAGGAGCCCAAAAACTAAAAGCATAAATAATAATATCAAGAATCGATTTGGCTTTAAGAGCAACAAAAACTGCTAAAAAACCAATTAAAAATGTAGAAAATCTTGCAAGAAGAAGTCTTTGCCTATCTGTTAATTCAATATTTTTAAAATGATCGCTCGCAACAGATATACCAACCATATTTAAATCTGAATCAGCAGAAGACATGATTGCTGACAAAACTCCAATAACAATCAGGATCATAAAGGAAGATGGAAAATAGGTATCTACCAACTTTACAAATATTTGAGTGCCTGTAAAACCTGGCATTAAACTATATGCTAAAATTCCTATTAAACCTATCAACAAATAAAACAAGCAAGAAACATACCCAGTTATAATTGTAGAGTTTTTTGCCTGTATAGAGTCTTTTGCAACTAACAAGCGTTGAAGAAAAGAGGGATCTCCTGATCCCACTAACAGAGCTAGAAAAGTGCCCCATAAAGTTAAAAAATTTGGTTTTTTAGAAAGATAGTCCCCTATTAAAACATCACGAATTCCTGACATTCCCCCAACATCAGAAATGACCGTTGATAATAGTAATGGAACAAGAGTCAAAATTAGAGAAAATTGTAAAATATCTGTTGCCACGACAGATCTCATACCTCCAAATGAAGAATATAGAATTAACACCCCACAACCAATAAAGGCACTGTAATAAAATGGTATATCTGTAAAGTGGTTTAAAATATGTGCGATTGCAAAAGTTTGAGTTCCTACACTTGCAACTGAAACCAGAATGGTGCTCAAAGCAGTAATATGCAAACCCCACAAACCATAATAACGTGACATAATTTCGGGCAAACTATTATAGTTTGCTGAAAAATAAGACATTCTGGGAGCTACTAAATACCCAACCCACAACCTATTAAAAGCCATTCCTAAAAAGACCAAAATATAAAAAAGTCCATGGGTATAACTTTTTTCAATAACACCTATAGTTGACCCTCCACCAATAACAGTTGCAAAAATTGTGGCAACCATAACGGGAGTTGAATAGTTTTTGTGAGAGACAGAAAATTCTTCTATGTCTTTTATTTTTCTCCCGGAGATATATCCCAATATAATGGTTATAAAAAAGAACAGAAAAACAGAAAAAGTAACAAAATTCATATTATTTTAAATTTATTTCCTTTATTACCTTTGTGACATTACCATAATAACCAATTAAACCAATACCCAACTTGGAAAAACAAATATCTCTTAAAAGAATTTCATCATACTTTTCGTTAAGGCTTTTTTGGTAACAAAGAGTTAAATGTGGCTTTGAAATATCTTTATTAGAAACACCCCAGTGTATCCCAAACTTTTGAACCAATTTTTTTTCTTCGTTTGAGAGTTTTTGAAAGTTAATTTGTGAAAGAAAAACATGAGGAGTCAAATACTTCAAAGAAAAAGAAATAACCTCTTTTTTTATTTTTAAAAAGGCTTTTTTATCACTTTCATGAGTAAAAGAGAGATCCAAGGCTATATTTCCATCTATTTTTTTAATAGATTTAATATATAAAGAAATTCTTTGATCTATATTATTGAATTTTTCAGAGAAACACTCCAAAAGAGAATTTAATCTATAAGCCTCAATTGCAATTTGGAACAGAGAAACATGAGGAGTGTTTTTATTATTTCTACAAACATACTTTCCTAAGAAATTTTTTTCACAGAAAAGAAAAAAACCGACCTCCAATATTTCATTTTTTGTAACAGCCTTTTTGTTCATATTAAAGATTCTTTTTTTCAAGCGGATGTTTTTCTAATGAATTCTTAAAATCCTTCCAAAAAGTTTGTAAAAGAGAGTTAATCCTTTTAGAACCTGTCATTATAACTCCAAGCTCTCTATTACAATCAAGAGATGGTTTATAAAAATTACAAGAACCAACATAGGCTTTTTGATTTTCCGAATCAGGATCAACAATAATAACCTTTGCATGAACATAAATTCCATTACTCAAAAACCTAACATTAGCTCCAGCATCTTGCAAAATTTTCTGAAAATTATAGTTTTCATCATTATTCTTTTGAAAAGGAAAAGGGGTCATAATTAAATGGACATCAATACCTTCTTTTTGTTTTTTTAGAAGAGCCTTAAATATTTTTTCATCTGTTATATCTTGCTGATAAATAAATATCTTTTTTTGTGCGGAGTTTATTATTGCTGTAAGTTTTTCTCTTTGATTTAAAGGTCCCCAAAGAAGATTTTTATTTTTAAATATAGGTTCTTTGTTTTGAGTATCATAGAGAAATGACTTCACCATTTCAGATATCATTTCAGAATCATCTATTAAAAGAGAAAAATCACGAGTGACACTATAGTTCTTATCCCCGTCAAAAGATTCAACATCTAAATTTCCCGTTGTTAACAAAGCACTCCGATAATCAACAACAAGGTACTTACAATGATTTTGAGCAACCAACGCAGATTTATCAAAAACTTCAATACCAGAATCAATCATTTTTTTAATAAAAACGTTGTTTTGCGATTGAGAGTTTAAATGATCAAACACGTTAAACTCTAAGATAATTTTAACTTTAACTCCTCTTCTTTTAGCCTTTAATAGCTCCTCTCCAATAATTCTATCATCAATACGATAGACTGATAAAAAGATACTTTCTTTTGAAGATTTTATAAGCTCTACAAAAGGATCTCTTCCTTCTTTTTGGTGTGTATAAATATCCTTAATCTGATAATCACTTGAAAAAAGAAGCGAACAGAAGGAGAAGTTAATCAAGCAACAAAAAATTCGGCAAATTAATCCCTTTTTTTTATTTAAGAAAGATACCATTTTATTAATGCCCCATTTTTAATATAGCATCTTCTTTCAATTTCTGTCTTTTTGTAAAAAATGTTGACAGAGGTCAGAGAGATGCCGATACTGCCTGTGAAGCCTTGAAATGTGAAAGGGTCCCCTTTTTCGCAAGTCGAAGCTTTTATTAGGCGCGACGCTCAAGTGCGATCAACACAAGAACGTCGCTAACCACAACACAATATAGGAAACATATTGCGATGGCTAAAATTATTAGTATCCCAAATGGACAGTTGGGTCCAGTCTCAAGACATTTTCAATCACAGTTTTTCAAGCTAAACCTCTCTTTTTTAGAAAGAACAGGCTTATTAACTGTACTTCAAAAGAGTTAGGACACTAAATTTCTTTTTTCTCTCAAACCTCCCTTTGAGAGAAAAAGATTTTGAGTCATTTTTGTGGTACAGAGGGTATCCTCTGTGACTGATTTCGCAGGGGATGCTTCTCTTTTTTGAAAGCGTCTTCCATGATTTATACCTTTCCCCTTCAACAAAACACTTTTCTTTTTCCTCTCGCTTTTTGTCAGGAACTCGACAAAATAGTTTCTCCCTGGGAAATTCTTCACCGAAAACAGCAAAACCCCTCTCCTTCCCTAACGTTCTCCTGTCCTGCCTGTAAACATTCTCTCCTGTTTTCGGCACAAAAAAAGGGAGGCGATCTCAAAGCGGGATTTCTCCTGGACACAAACCCCTCTCTTTCTCACAAAAAAACAGATCATCAGAACTGTCTCCAAAAAATAAAACCTTTTTTAGAGCTCTATGATGATTTCTGGAACTGGCACCAGTTCGAGGAAAAGCTGGGTCTTGTCGAAAATCTCACAAAAGATCTTTTTGAAAAACTTCTTTATCTCGATAAAGCCTTTTATGATCTTGTTAATGACATCGAAAGACTCTCCTGTCTTCAAAAAGACCCCTCTTCTTCTGAAGGTCTTTTAGCCACTCTGACAGAAACCTTCAATCAACTTCACACACCCTTTTCCACCTTTGAAAACTTTCTGAGGCATATCACCACAACCTACACCTCTCTCAGAAAACAAACAAAAGGGTTCTAGGACCAATCAATCACGCCTGTTTTTTGTCGAAGAGAAGGACTGTCAGTGATCACAATCTGTTGAGGCTCCCCAAGAACATCCTGAAACACGGAAATAAGGGTGTTCTCAACATATTCCTTCATAAAGCGAGAAGGCGCCGATAAAACAACCCGATCCTTTGAAAGATCCACAGGAGTTAACCCTTTCACCCAGGAGTTAAACGTTTCATCTCCCAGTTTCTGCTGGAGTTTCTTACAAAAAGAAAGCCATTGATCCTGATAGGGGTTTACCTGTGGCTCCAGGAGTTTTCTCAGATTTTCCTGCTCCCGGGCAATTTCTTGAGGCGTTTTAAAGGAAAAAGTTTCATCCACGCCGTAGTCCCGGTTCAAAATTTTAGAAACCACCTTTTCTCCCAAAATCCAGATCAACCAGGGTTTGAAAGAGGTTTTTGTTTCTCCCATCAACCATTTTGAGGTCGCACAGAGTCTGGCAAAAAGGCGCCACTTTTCCATATTTTTTTCAAAAAACTTTTGAAAAGCTTCCAGGATTTTAGTGGCAAAATGAGTCGTTAAGGGCGGCACTTTGACCTTCCCTTCTGTTTCTTTTTTCCAGATTTCAAGAAGGTCTTCCGCTTGTTTCCTGTCCTGTGAAGAAAGTTTAGGGGAGAGAATATCCTTTTTTTCTTCTAAATCTTTTTTAGATTTTTCTTCCCACTTCCCTTTTTCTTCTTCGGGTAAGGGGGATTTAGGGGGATATAACTCTTTTTTGAAAGTTATTTTGTTCTCTTTATAAGGATCGGTCATTTTGTCCGTTGCGCAACGGACATTTTTAGACTCCCTCCCCTGCCCTTCTCCTCGAGAAGAAGAAGTTTTATCTTCCTCCTTGAGAAGGTTTTCCAGAAAAGTTGGATTTTTAAGGTAGAAAGTTTGATTGGTGTCATTGTCCACATAGCTTGCAAAAAGTTTCCCCTTAAAAGGATCGTTTTCTGCCTGAAAAAGCGCTTTAGATTTATAGCGGACCCCAATAAGATCAAAGGCTCTTGTAAAGGTGCGCCTTGCAATCCCGATTTCTTCTGTCCAGCTATCTCCAGCCCTGTAGAGCTTATGGGGACAGGGTTCCATAAATTTATAAAATCCGTTTTCATATTTAGAGAACCAGAAGAGAAGTTTGTGATAGATCGAGGCGGCGGTTCTATTGCCAAGAGATTCTGCCACTTTAGGGTCATAAGCGACGAAGGGTTTTGAGGAGGTCAAAGACATTGTCATGCTCCCCTCTCCTTCAATAAAGGTTGAGTTATCAGGGTGTTAAAAATAACAGAATTTTTATCAAAGTTGATAAAAAGAAAGTGATGAGTAAAAAACATGTTTTTAAACCTATTTTTTACTAACAATGCAAATAAAGCCTTGACATATTTTAAGCATAAAGGTACATTGTAATCATAAATGGTGACTACGGGCATTGTTAGGGATTAGCGATATAAAGTTTTCAATAAAGCGGCAACTTTTTGAGACAAGCTCTTCTCTAGCTTTGTCTTCTCTTTTATTCTTCTGTCATTCCACCCCCTTTCTTCGTTTTCAGATAAAATCTGAAATTTAAGATCTATTTACACAAGTCTAATATAATATTATTCTCATAATAAACATACGAATTTTGGGTAATCAACCATTTTTTTTAAAAAAAGTCGAATTACTCAAAAAAATGAATATTGATTTAAGAGCCATTCTTTGATATTGGTTGGTAATCATATGAGGAAATCTAATGCAAAATTTAAAAGATTTTGGACTTAATAAGTCTCAAATAGGAAGATTGTCAGGTGTTTCTGCTACAACAATTCGTAATTATGTTGAAGATTTGTGCATACAACCTATTAATCAACAAAAAAAAATTCCTAAATATTCTCTCTCTTCTTGCCGAAAAATTTTAAAAAAAGCAGTTTCAGAAAAGTATCCTATTAAAAATAAAATACATACATTTTTTAACTTTAAAGGTGGAGTAGGAAAAACAACATTTGCATACCAAGTTTCTTCCATTTTTGCATTGTTGGGTTATGAAGTATTAGTAATTGATACAGACCCACAGCATAATCTGACCACAGCATTTGGTGCGTATAATGATTCTGATACAGGAAACCTCCTCTCAGAATCAGAAATATCTGAAATGAGAACCCTTTATGATGTCATAGCTCATAATTATCCAATAAGAAGTTCTATAATTCCTGTTTTTGAAGGGTTGTCTCTTATACCTTCTAGTCTCGCACTTACGCGATTAGATCAAGAGCTATTTACCACTACTAGACGAGAAGAACAGTTTAAAGATTTACTTACTCCATTAAAAAATAACTATGATCTTATTATTTTAGATGCTAATCCTAGTATAAGTAATACAAATCTTAATGCAATAAATGCAGCAGATGTCATTAACATTGTAGCAGAATTGCAAATATTTAGTCTTAGTAGTACTAATATGCTTCTAACTGAACTAGAAGAGTTTTTTATTAAAAAGATGAAAAAAAAATTACCCATATTAAACATAATACCAAATAAATATAATCTCAAAGATGTTAGTAGTTTGAAAGCTGCCGCTGCTCTTAGTGAAGCATATAGTGATTTGATCAGACCAAACTTTTATGTAAGACAATCAGCAGATTTTAATAGATCTTCTGCAGAAAAAATCCCTCTTATTTTTATGTCTAATAAAAACTCTAATGCCCTTAAAGACACAATAGAAATTGTGGATGAAATTTTATATGTTTCATGTGATAAAAGAGACAGATTGCCAACAAAAGAAAGCTATTTATAATGGATTCTAATAAAAAAAATATGATGAAAGCATCCTTGGAAAGACGACCAAGAAATGCGGGAGATTCTTTAATATCAAGCGATTTAAGGTCAGAAGTTAAGTATATAGACGTTAATTGTATTGTTCCTTATCGAAAACAAGCAAGAACTTTTTTTGACAATGATGAGCTTGATAACCTTGCTGAATCAATAAAAAGTCAAGGCATTATACAGCCTCTCCAGGTCATACCCTCACACGAAAATCTGAATCATTATGAAGTTGTCTCAGGAGAAAGAAGGCTTTTAGCAGCTAAATCTATTAAGCTTGAAAAAGTCCCATGTATAGTTTTAGATGCCAAAAAAGACTCTGAGTTTGTTTCTTTAATTGAAAATATACAAAGAGAAGATTTGCACCCTATAGATTTAGCTAATGCATTACATGAGTTAACTCAAAATACTAAACATGGTGAGAAGTCTAATGTCGCTTTAAAACTAGGAATATCTTCATCTCTTCTTTCGCAATACCTTTCTGTTGCAAAACTTCCTCAGGATATTAAAGAAGCTCTTATAGAAAAGAAAAATGCATCTTTAAAGTTTCTTCTAAATTTATCAAAGCTTTCAAATAAAGAGTTGATGAGAGAAAAAATTAAAGAGCGAGAGATTCATAAAGTTAAAAATTCTTTATTAAAAATATCCTCTACTGGAGGTGACTTTAAAATCGAATTACTTAACAAAAAAATGCTCACACCTGAAAAAATAGTACAGCTCAAAAGTTTACTAGAGGAATTTATAAAAACTCTTTAAGAGTAATTGTTCAAATTTTAGCGCGCTAAAATTTGAACGGTACATTTTTTCTAGTATTGTTGTTTTTGAGAACCTTTTATTTAATTCAGTCATCAAACATATCATTTCCAGAATTAAGTTGAGATAACTTATACTTGTTCAGAAGTGTTCTAGGCAGTAAAATTTTTACTGCCTTTCAGCAATGTCATACGATAGATGAGGTTATGATTTCGTTCTTGGTTGAGTTGATTGGTTTTAAGGCTAATCTGAAACCAAGAGAGTGTATAATTTGACTCACAGTTTCTAAACGCGGCCGACTTTTCCCTGACATAACTTTATAAAGATTTTGTCTATTGAGTGTTGATTTTTCTGCAAGCGCCGAAAGACCACCTTGCGCGTTTGTGACATCTTTTAAAGCTCGAAGAAAAATCTGTGTATCTCCATCTTTTTCATATTCTTCTAAAGCAATCTCCAAGAAAAGTCGGGCTTCTTCTTTGTCTTTTAATTTTTCAAGGTGGTAATGGCGAAAGCTCTCATGCGACATTTTAATGCTCCTTTTTATAAGTTTTCCATTGTGTTAATGCGTTATCAATATCTTTTGTTTGAGTATTTTTATCTCCTCCTGAAATTAAAAGAACAACTTTGTTATTGAGGACTCCATAGTAAATTCTATACCCTGATCCAAAGAAAAGTCTTAATTCATAAAGTCCTTGTTTTATTCCTTTTGAATCACCGAAGTTTCCATTCTCCATTCTCACTAGTCTGTTTCTAATCCTGGCCTGGGTTTTTTTATCAAGGCCTTCAAGCCATTCAATAAAAGGAATTTTTTCTTGTTTGGTTTTAAAGAAACGTAGCTGAAATTTCACTAAATTGTTTACCCTTAATCCTTATTGTTAATTGTCGCTTGTTAGCGACAAATTGTCAAGGGTTTATTTTTAAATTTTATATTGTTCTTTTTTTATACGATGATTTTTAGAGAAGCAGGGCAGGAAGGTGTATATTAATTTATAATATTATAGACATACCCTTAATGTTGCTGTAAAGTGTATCTAAAGTCGTATTCGGTATGAATAAGAGACATGCTGTCTCATATTCGATTTAGGAGACATTTGTGAGGCTTTTTGGATATGCGCGTGTTTCAACTCATCAACAATCTCTCGATTTACAAATTGAAGCTTTAAAAAATGCTGGTGTTAAATCCTCCAGAATTTTCACAGATAAACTCAGTGGTAAAAATATAGATCGTGCCGGTCTCGATCTTTTACGTCTTAAAGTGGAGGAGGGGGATGTTATCCTCGTCACAAAACTTGATCGTTTGGGTCGTGATACAGCCGATATGATTCAACTTATTAAAGAATTTGATGATATGAAGGTTGCTATTCGATTTCTGGATGATGGGATTAGTACAGAAGGAACTATGGGCAAAATGGTTGTGACTATTCTTTCCGCAGTTGCTCAAGCAGAACGCCACCGTATTTTAGAGAGGACTAATGAAGGACGTTTGGATGCCAAACTTCGAGGTGTAAAATTTGGCCGCAAGAGAAGCGTTGACCGGCAGCGGCTCTATGACTTGAAAGATCAGGGAGTAGGAGCCACAAAGATTTCTAAAGAAATGAAGATCGGAAGATCAACCGTCTATAAGCTTTTGAAACAGAGAGATAGCAGTCTATAGATTTTTTCTGATTGCTCTAGAAATAATTTCTAAGTGAACTCTTTTAAAGAGAAAGCCAATAACGTGTATGACGTCGTTCTCCTGTTTTTGTTAAAG
>CENR01073723.1_pt1 | contig 13454 bp, 4 predicted proteins | sample 530181 | NCBI WGS metagenome assembly CENR01 (sample SAMEA2619677, study PRJEB7988) | marine metagenome | biome: marine biome (ENVO:00000447); feature: surface water layer (ENVO:00002042); material: "saline water (ENVO:00002010), including plankton (ENVO:xxxxxxxx)" | depth 5 m | reverse complement strand
CCATGTGTAGTTTTTGTAAAAGGAAGGGGCAACAGGTAAGGTCTGCTTTTGAGCTTGTGCAAAAATTGCCTTATCTGGTAAAAGAAAAGCACTGATGCACAGCATAAGCGTAAATAAGGATCGATTGATTTTCATTGTATTTGTAATAAGGTTGAAAGGGAAATTACAAATACTAATAAGTAAACTGTTCACTAAATTATGTTAATGGTTACCTTACATACAAAAGTGTTGAAGCGTAGTTAAGAGAGTTGTTTTATCAAAAGTATAGCGTATTGACGAAAAAATAATGTCACTTTATGTAGAGTTTGCTCAAGGGTTTTTTTAAAATTATATCTCTAATTACACATGGTATTTTTTTCTATATTGGATGCCTGTATATATTCAATCGACCCTAACACTCGTGCACTACTAAGCACATGCGTAAAATAAATTACAGCTTCCTTTTTATACTTCTCTTTTCAATTCAAGTCTTTGGATCATTAGACTCTATTCCAAAGTTTAATAGCAAAAAATTGGATGCTCAATTCTGGGGTGTTGAAGAGGGCTTGTCTCATAGGTCAGTAACAGCAGTTTATCAAGACAAGCGATCCTTTATGTGGTTTGGGACACATTTTGGTATGAACCGGTTTGATGGCAAAGATTTCAAGTGGTATACTTCAGAAACGCATGGTTTGGCGGGTAATCAAGTTGATGTCATCTATGAAGATAAAAAAGGTAAAATGTGGCTATTTTACTCTGGAGCCTACTACAATAGAATACAGGACATAGACATATTTGACCCAATAACTGAAGAGGTCATATCTATTGAGAATTATTTTGGGGAGCAACTGCCATTTCGGCTTTCTGATGTAATTTCCTTTTATGGAGATAATGACGGAACCTTTATATTTCTTACCAAAGAGAAAATAATCCGCTATAACGACTTTTTTGAAGTAATTCCAACCCGTGATTTAGAACTCTCTCAAGTAAAACTTATTTACCCAGGAAAAGCAGGTAGTTTTTGGATAGTTAGTTATGACTTGATTGGCCTCGCAAAGCAACACATTCAACTAGTAAACGCTGATGGCAAGTTGATCAAGAAAATAGACTTTGAAAAAAGTACTTATCTCAATATTTATGAAAAGGATAAGGCTGGTGGTATTAAAGTATTTGTCTTCTACTTAAAAGATTTAGAAGATGATGCTGAACAAGAATATTATATTATTGATGCTGAGGGGACAATCAGAAAAGATGAAATCGCAAAAGAACGTTTTTCGAATTATAAAGTAACCAATAGCTTTTATCAAAAAACACTAACTAAAATAGGTAGGAACTATTGGACAATTACAGACAATTCTGGTTTTCTCATCATACCCGAAAATGTAAACGGAAAGGCATTGAATTTATCGGAAAAATACCCTCAATTAGAAAAAACCTTCCGGATTTTTGAGGATAATCAGGGGGCAATTTGGGTCGTTACTGAACTCGGTATCTTTCGATTTCAATTCAAGCAACCAAAATTTCAGAGCTACTTAACATCCGCGTTATCCCAAAGTCCAGCTAAATCCATTCGGGGGATAACGACAACGTTCAATGAAGAGCAAAGTTACCTGTGGGCTGTTCGTGAGCAGCCAGGAGAGCTTTGGAGAGTAGATTTAAAAACGGGTTCCGAAAAAATCATGACATCAAAAAGCACCTTAAAGTATGGCATTGATATCAACAACAAAGGTGAGTTACTTAACTTGAATAATTTTAATCTTGAATGGATGAATCCTAATGATTGGACCGTAAGTAAAAGCCAATCATTACCATCTTTTTTAAGCTTTGCTTGGCTCATACATGAAGACAAGTACGAAAAAGTATGGTTTCAAGGGCCTCTCTACAAAAAGCTCTATTACCTAGAAAGCGGGAAACTTGTTGAAACGACCAATTGGCTGGAGAATGACGAAATGATTTTCATTTATCAGATGATTGAAGATGAAACGGATATTGCATGGCTTGTTGGAAGTGATGGTCTGTATAAGTTGGATATCAAAACTGGGGATACCATAGCACATTACTCGATAGATGGAGAAGGTGTCTTTAAACTTCCGGTGAAAGAAATCTATCATATGTTGCCGAACAATGACGGTACTTTCTGGCTAGCCACTAATCAGCAAGGTCTAATTCTATGGAGTCCTAAAAATGGTATGATCAAGCGTTTTACACGCCTGAATGGTCTACCTAGTAATGTGATTTACGCAGTTTATAAAGACGACAATGGGCTTTTATGGATGTCGACTGATTATGGTATTTCCTCATTGAATTATGAAAGTGGAGTAGTCCGCTCCTATGGCTTAGATGACGGTTTAAGCGATATGGAATTCAATCGTTTGTCACATCATCAAGATATAAATGGTAATATATATTTCGGGAGTTTAAACGGCATAACTAGTTTTAACCCAATAGATTTTGTTGAAGATTCTACAGGTTTGGATTATCAGCTTGCTATAACAGAGGTTCTAATTATAAGAAAAAATCAAGATGAGCTCATAAATTTAACTTCTGAGGTGATTTCTAATGCTGCAATAACACTCAAGCCTGATGATTTTATTAACAATATTTCTTTGTCGCTCTTGTCATACGATAAAGTAGATAAGGTAACCTATGCCTATAAAATTGAGGGTCTAGATAAGGATTGGAATTATCAAAAAGAAAATAGCATCAGGTTAGGGAGGTTACCCTATGGTACCCATATCATGACAATAAAAGCCCAAACCGCTTTAGGGAATTGGTCTAACAAAGAGTTAGAATTGTCTCTAACGATTCAAAGACCTGTATATCTCCAGTTTTGGTTTATAGCACTATTAGTTCTCTTTCTAATCTCTCTTGTTAAATTAATTTTCTGGTTTAAGGCTAAAAAGGAACAGGAAAGCCGTTTTGAGCTAGAAGCATTAGTAAGGGAGCGCACAGAAACTATAGAGCAGCAAAAGAATGAGTTAGAATCATTAGACCGAATGAAGTCTCGATTTTTTGCCAATATAAGTCATGAATTGCGTACTCCTTTAACATTAATCTTAGCCCCATTGGATAAACTCTTAAGACAAAATGGAAAAAGGTCAGATGACGAAAATCGTTCTCTAGGTTATATAAAAAGAAACAGTGAGCAATTATTAAGGTTGGTCAACGAAATACTCGATCTCTCCAAATTAGAGAAAGGTAAACTGTCTGTTGATGTTGATGCAGTAAATTTGAATGATTTTGCCAAAGAGTCTATAGCTCCATTTTATTCCTTTTCAGATAGTAATGATATCAACCTGATTTATGAATTTCATGGTAATGAAGGTCTGAACGTTCAAATCGATAAAAATAAAGTCAGATCAGTAATACAGAACTACTTGTCAAATGCCTTTAAATTTTCGTTCAGCGGAGGAGTCGTCAAAGTTGTTGTAAAGGAACTCAATAACGTGATTCAGCTTGAGGTTCATGATACTGGTATTGGTATAAGCCCGAGTGAGCTAGAAAAAGTTTTCGATCGCTTCTATCAAGCCGATCAGCATACTGACACAAAAAAAGATATGGTTGAAGCATATGGCGGAACAGGAATTGGCTTGGCTTTATGCGCTGAAATAGCAAAACTCTTAGGGGGTAAAGTCTGGGTTGAAAGTCAACCTAATAAGGGAAGTTGCTTCTACTTTAAGTTTCCAAAGGTTGTTTATCAAGGTGAGTTATCAAATGTGACTCAGTCCACAGAAGTTTTTGAAAGTAACCCTTTAGAACCAGAAATGACTATTGACAATGGATTCAATGACAAACCAAGATTACTCGTTGTTGAAGATAATGCAGACATAAGGCAACTTCTAACGGATATACTTAGCAACTACTACCAAGTGGAGACGGCTTATAATGGTAAATTTGCTTGGGATTTACTAACGGGTGATAAATCCAATGAATACGAAAGAAACAAACTAGATTTTGACCTTGTAATTTCAGACCAAATGATGCCTGAGATGGATGGTCTAACGCTTTTGAGGAAAGTTAAGGAGCATGAGGGTCTAAAATCTTTACCTTTTATAATGTTAACCGCTAGGGCGGAGTTCAATACAAAAATGACTGCGCTAAGAGTTGGTGTTGACGATTACCTGCTTAAACCCTTTGTTGAAGAAGAACTATTAGCCAGGGTTCAAAATTTGCTAAATAACTATGCCGTTCGGAAAGAGTTAAAAATGGCACTACAAACGGATGAGAACTCAAATCATAACACGGAAATTAGTAAAGAAGATCAAGAGTGGCTTGAAAAAATTGAGACTTATATTCGTGAAAATATGTCAAGCACAACTCTCAATGTGTCTTCTTTAGCCTATGAGTTTGCGATGAGCGAATCCACTTTACTTAGAAATCTAAAAAGGCTGACAGGCTTAAGTCCCCAAAAATTTTTAAAAGAAATGCGCTTGCTCAAGGCTATGCATTTACTTGAAGGGAAAGAGTATAACTCATTAAGTAAAATAGCATCATCGGTAGGGTATAGTGATATTGGTAGTTTTACACGTAACTTCAAATTCAGGTTTGGTAAGCCACCTTCACATTATCTCTCAAAATAAGAAGCATCACTTACCCTACAATTCCTTCCCTTTTAGCAGTATTTATTATGTGTTTTGACGGATTCCGCATCATCATTGACGGATACTGCTCCTTAAATTTCAGCACTTTTGGTTTGTGGTTATATGCAGTTAGCTATTGCTAGTTGCAGATCACGCAATATAAGTGGCTGTACTGTTTAAGTATTAAGATGTCTCACCCACTTATCAAATGAACTGTAAAAATGCTAACCAAAACATTATTATGAAAAAACCTTTACTATTAACTGTGATTTTCCTGTTAACGTTAGGGGTATCGAGTGCCTCTGCTATGTATCATCAAGATGATACTCAGGTCAGCACCACCCAAACGGGAAAGAAAATAAGCTTCCAAGGAAACCTCTATGAAAACGGTTTGCCTGTTACTGGTGAACGTCAGTTTGTTTTTAGAATTGACTTAGGTAATGGAGGAAATTGGACAGAAACCCAAAAAACAAGTGTGTTGAATGGTTTATATTCAGTTGTGCTTGGTGCGGTAAATCCCTTACCATATGATTTATTCTTCGAAGCAGAAGAGAGAACCATTCAGGTATCTATTGGAAATACAGTGCTAGGAAGTAGCATACTTTATGCTCCCTTTGCATTGAAAAACGATGATAAGGAGTTTGGAACAGCCATATTTCAGTTAGAGGCTATGAGCGTTAACGATACAGTAGCGTTAACGGGTGAAATTTATGGTGTAGGAAATAATTCAGAATATGCAGCTGGCCTTCGAGGCTTTGCTCACACCGATACAACTTCAAACACCGGTGTATCAGGGATTTCTTACGGTGGCCCTGACAACAAAGCATATAATACCGCTGTAAGGGGCGATGCGTATGCTAATACTCCAGAGGCTTGGGCAACTGGTACTTGGGGTATAGGTAATAGCCAGAATGGTGGGATAGCTTACGGTGTGAGAGGCGAGGTGTATGGTCAAGGTTCTGGTTTCACTGCTGCTACCAGAGGACTTAACTTTATGACTCCTTCTGAAAATGGGACAAGATATGGTGGATATTTCACAACTCATCCCGCGGCAGAAGTTCATTCTGGTACAAGTATTGGATTAGGTGGTTTTGCAAGAGGCTCCGAAATAAATATCGGTTTATTAGGTAGAGCATCAGGGGGCGAAGGTACAGTAAACTATGCAGGTGTATTTGAAGAAGCTCCATTGAATTTGAGGAATGGTAGTAGTCTCGTTCTTAATAAAGGGGAAAATAACCCTAAGGCAGAGCTTTTCATCAATGATCAAAGTGCAGGTGCACTTCATTTAAGAAGCTCTGTGGACAGCTTAACAGTATTAATAGACTCTAATGGCGAAAAGGCAGGTCTCATTCACTTGAATGACTCTTTAGGCAGAGAAAGCATAGGAATGTTTGCCTATGCTGGTAACGGAGGGCAAATGAGAATGAGTGCTGGAATGCCAAATACAGGCGAAACGCGCGTAACAGCCCAGGTAGTAAGTACTCTGAACCCGTTCATTAACCTTATTGGTCGAGATGAAGATGGTAACGCCAAAGGAAGAGCCCAAATGGGTAATCTTTCCGGTAATCTAGGCTCTGGCTTTAGAGTTACCGACCCAAATTTTAGAATGCTTGTAAATATTGAGGGTAATACCACTAATGGTGGTCAGCTTTCAATGGAAGGTCCAAACACTTCTAATTTCTTTCTAGCAGGAAAATTCTGGGAGGGAAATGCCGACTTACCGTTTTTAGCGTTGAGAGGCTCTATAGCCAAAGACAATGGTAATGGCGGAACTTATAATGAGGACATGGCCATAATTACTGTCAATAGAAATAATGATGATGGTTCAGAAACGGGTGAGCTTGCTCTGAGACATGTAGCGGCTGATGGCACTTCTTCTTATACTTCATTGAATTACTTCCAATTAGAAAACCTTTTAAATAACAGTAATGGTGTTTCATTAGGCTACAATAGTAATGATAGCGGACTCTTATTTAACCTTGGGTCAAATGGCAATAATGCGGGATTTGGATTACTAGAGTTATTCGGTACGCAAAACGTGGATGATGGTAATGGTGGTACCTATACTCCTCCGTTGGTACAGTTATTAACAGAGTATGATGAGTTTCAAGCTGTAGAACATGGTGTGTTACAACTATCCAATCAGGTTGGGTCTACAAAACTGGCTTTGAGAGCAGAAAACTCGGGTAAACTCATGTTATTCAGCCCAAACAATAACAGAACTGCTCAAATTAGAAGTACTAATAATAGTAATGGAGAAAATGGAATTGCCGAGTTCTATTCTAATAACAATTTAAAAGCTGAAATAGGGGCATCTGATAATAACTCAGGTTATGCGAAACTCTTTGGTGCGAATGGGGATAACTTGATGAATATCGAAGTTGCAGATATTAATGGTGTAGAAGAAAGAGGGACGATTTCTATGTACTCTTCTGCTGGAGCTAGTACCATAATAGAAGCTGGTGCTATAAGAATTCCAGATTCTTCTAACGGAGATTTCAATTCACTGCTTTCTGGAAATGCTATATTATTTAACGGTTCAAATAGTCGTCAGGCTCAGTTTAGTTCTGATCTTTGGTTTATGAATAACGGAAACGGATTGTTCACAAGTCATACTGAAAGAGAACTTACTTTTAGTGAAAATGGCACGTCTTCTTTTGACTTTCAATCTGCTACAGGTAACCTAACCATTTCAGGAACTTTGGCTCAATCTTCCGATGCTCGCCTTAAAAAGAATATAGCAACGCTTACTTCTGGCTTAGCTACAATTACCCAATTAAGAGGGGTGAGCTATAACTGGAAAGACGATTCTAAACCTGAAAACAAAATTGGTTTCATTGCGCAAGAAGTTGAAAAAGTGCTTCCTGAGTTAGTAATCACAAAAGAAGACGGTTTCAAAGCAGTGAGTTATGCAGAAATGACAGCTGTGTTGGTGGAAGCCGTAAAAGAGCTAAACGCTAAGGTTGGAAAACTAGAAGCTGAAAATACTGAGTTGAAAGCTGAAAGAAGTGAACTAAAAGCAGAAGTAGAAAAAGTAGAAATTTTGGCTGAGCGATTGGCTCAAATCGAAGCACTTTTAAATTCTGCTAAGCCAAACAAAACCAATAAGTAATCATATGATTATGCAAAAAGGAATGTTAAACAAATTCCTGAAAGGCATTCTACTCTTGTTGTTTACATTTCCTGTGCTACAAGTTAATGCACAAGAAGCCAACAAAAAGCTAAGGGCAACAACAGCGAGTGGGGGATGGTTTTCAGGGGGTACTAATACCAGTTTTATTTCGATAGGGCAAAATGGTGCAAGTACCTTGCAATCTGCTTCCGATGGTAATATTCAATATGGAATTTCTTTTGGTATGCTAGGCCCCATTACCATTGTAAAACCTAATACTGCTCCAATTGTGACAGTGGGCTCTTATGGTCAGCAGATCTTTCCAGTTGAATTTATTGATTTGAAAGAGGAACAGAAATATGCTAGAGTGAATGCTATAGATGCAGAAGGAAATACGATTGAAGTAACCATAGAGAGTAAAAACGAGTTGGTACTCTTTAGCCAAGTAGGTGAAACCTTCACCGCTGGTTCAGCATTGAGTCAAGGTTATAGTAAACTTCAATCTACTTACCGATATGTTCAAGATACTTTCCCTGGTTTTTATAATGATGTATTAATTGTAAAAGCCACTGACGAAAAAGGAGAAAAGACAATAATTGAACAGGCTGTAGTGCAACAGTTGGTGGACGATGACCATGTAATCTCTGTAATGAATGTTTCTAAAGTTGATGCAGCATCTCAGAAGCTTTCATTCACATTGACAGACCCAATAGTGAACAGTGCCTACAAAACAAAAGTAACGCTATTCGCATGGGATCCTTCTGCGTTCGCGCTGAAGCAATATGATTTCAGCAAACTCTTTAAGCATAGTGAGCTTAACTCAGTGGATAAAACTACTTTAATAGGTAGTTTGAATTTGAAAAGTGACGCATATCCCGAATTATTTAAGCAAGGCAATCAAGTAATTGTAAAACTTGATGTTTCAGGTGAAAATAAAATATTCGGTGATCCTCGTTACTTCTTTAATACGTCAAAATCGTATTATTATGAGGTGACTGAAGGCGGTGGGGTCTTAGGTGGTTCCCAGTCAGTGACAGAGTTTGTTTTCGGTTCACAAGAACTGAAGAATATTTTTGGGGGTAGTGCTGTAACTTCAAATGACGGAGCGTTTTTCACAACCTCAGAAGCCAGTAGCACATTTGAAAGTAAACCGATCAAAATACAACTTACAGCCGTAGAATTTAGCGACTTTGACTTGAAAAAAGCTACCATAAGGATTACCAATGCTCCTAAAAAAGGAAGGTTGTCTGAACCTATTTTGGTAACTAACTCAAAGAACCTTGTTGAATGGACTGTAACCTATACTCCAGAAGGAGAAGTGGGCTACTTAGATTCTCTTGAGTTTAGTGTAGTGAATCCAGATAGGGCTTTTACAGCTTCATCTTATGCTAAAATTGAGGTAATTAATGAGAATGATGCACCGGTAATTGACGCCATAGAAGATAAGGTGATAGATGAAGATCAATCATTGTCGGTAACCCTAAATTACTCCGATGTAGATAGTGAAGTCACTGCTGCTGTAACGGTTTCCAATAGCTCTGATTTTACAGCTCAGTTGAATGGCAATGAACTTGTAATTACTCCTAAAGCAGACTTTAGCGGAACAACTTCGGTACAGGTAAACGTAACTGAAAATGACGGTGATAACCCTTTAACGGCCACCCAAAACTTCGTACTTACGGTTAGCCCTGTTAATGATAGCCCTGTGATTGCAGCTATTCCTAATCAAACGGTAGTAGAGGATAATACCTTTACCTATACACTAGAGACTACGGATATTGATGCAGCTATACCATTGTTTGGTTATACAATTATACCGAGTGTACAAGGGGTGGTTCAGACCGTTATGCAAGGAAATAACCTAACAATTACACCTGTAGCCAACTTCAACGGTGATGTGGACTTTACAATAATTGCAGACGATGGCAGAGGAACCTCAACTTCAAAATCATCACCGCAAACATTTACGTTGTCAGTAAGCGCAGTAAACGATGCACCGGTGTCCACTGCTACAATTCCAACTCAGAATATTGTGGATGTACTGCCAGCTTATGTACTAGATTTAGGATTATATTTTGACGATGTAGAGACTGCAGATAGCGATTTAACCATCACTCAAAACGCTGGAGGAACACTGTTTACTTTAGAAGTTAATAAAGACAAAGTAACAGTAACTCCAATTGTGGGACAAAATGGTACTGAAAACATCACTTTCACTGTAAGTGACGGAGAGTTGTCAGTTTCTCAAACAGTAACATTCAATGTTCAGTCCAATAACACTGAGATTACAGCAAATGCAATTACCGATGTAACTTTAGTTGAAGATTTTTCTAGTTACACCATTAATCTAGCAGGAGTGTTTTCAGATACAGGTGATGCTAATGCTGTATTTACCTATACGATTGGAGGTTTAAGTAACCTTACCAGTACCATAAGTGGCAGTAACCTAGTGATAAAATCGAAGACGGATTTCACTGGAAACGAAAGCGTATTCTTAGTGGCCAGTGCCAATGGTAAAACGTCATTTACACGATTCAATATCTATGTGAGTCCAGTAAACGATGCACCAACCCTTGGAGCCGTTAGCGCTCAAAGCATTCAGGAGGACAGCCAATTGTCTGGCCTTTTCATAAGCTTTAGCGATATCGATACTGACGCTAGTAATTTGACTTTTACCGCATCTTCTTCTGATGAGGGTGTAATTAAAGCAGCGAACATCAGTATTGTTAAAGGAGCCAACGGTATTACTTTGAGTGCGACACCTGAAGCAAATGCCACTGGTAGTGCAACAATGTCTGTTGTAGTCAACGATGGTGAATTTAGTGCAACTCGTCAGTTTACCGTAAATGTACTTTCGGTAAATGATGCGCCAATTGTGGCTTCTAGCATAATAACTGGCGCAATTGAGGATGCTCTTTACAGTCAAAACATTGCAGGTTTATTTAGTGATGTAGATGGTGATGAACTGACTTACACTCTTGATAGTAATCCAAGCTGGCTGACTATTGCAAACGGTAGCCTGACAGGAACACCAACCAATGATAATGTTGGAAACACCAGCTTCTTTATTACAGCAGACGATGGTTCGGGTGGTACAGTAAGACAATCATATACGCTTTCCGTGGCTAATACAAACGATGCACCAATTGTAGTTTCTCCAGCAGCAGATATTAGTGCGGCAGAGGATGTGTTGTTAAGCAGTCAGATCAGTCCTTCTATTTTTAGAGATATTGATGGAGACAACTTAACCATTACAGCAAGCTTTACTGGTGCAAGCTGGTTAACGTTCGATGCGGCTACCCAAAGATTTACCGGGACACCAGCTGCAAGCGACATCGGTACGGTCAATATTACCTTAATTGCAACAGATCCAAGCGGAGCAACGGCAACAGATGATATTGTGCTTACAGTAAACAATACAAACGATGCACCAACTGATTTGAGCTTTGCAATTACAACAATTAGCGAAAACACAGCTGTTGGAACTAGTTTGGGGACTTTAACTACAACAGATGAGGATAATGGTGATACTTTCACTTATACCTTGGTGTCAGGAACGGGGGCTACTCACAACGGATTATTCACTATTACTAATGGAGAACTTGTGACAAACGCAGGTATCAACTTTGAAGAAAACGCCACTTTGAGCGTGAGGATTCGAACTTCAGATGCCGCGGGTGCCAGTTATTCCAAAGTCTTTAGTATTACAGTGAATAACGTCAATGAGATACCTACAGCCATAACTAGCAGTTCATTAACTATTGCTGAAAATGCAGGAGCAGATGCGGAAATTGGCACCTTATCTACTACCGACCCTGACAATGGAGATACCTTTGTATACAGTTTGGTAGCTGGCTCTGGCGATACTGACAATTCAGGGTTTAGTATAAGCAATGGTAAAATAGTTGCTAAGAATAGCTTCAATTTCGAGAGTAAATCGAGTTATTCAGTACGTGTGAAAACACAAGATGCTGGGGGGCTTAGTTATGAAGAAGCACTCACAATAATGGTTAGTAATGTAAATGAAGCACCAACAGCCCTAGTTTTAAGCGCAAGTAATATTGCAGAAAACGAAGCCATAGGTACTGAAATTGGGGATTTAACAGCTACTGATGAAGACAATGGTGATAGCTTTACCTACAGCTTAGTCGCTGGAAGTGGTGATACCGATAATGCTTCATTTGACATAAGCAGTAATAAATTGGTGACTAAAGTGAGTTTCGACAAAGAAACCAAGGACAGTTATCAAATTCGATTGCAAGCCCAAGATGCCGGAGGTGCAACGTTCCAAAAGGAGTTTACGATCACCGTAGATAACGTAGTAGAGACATCTATTGCGAGTATTGACGACCTGAACTTTGGAGATGTAGCCTTAGGTGGAGAAAGTAAATTGAACTTTACTATTGAGAATACTGGTGAAACAGATATTACGGTATCGAGTATTACTTTGCCTAATGGCTATTCTGCGAATTCTACAAATTTCACGGTAGCAATAGGCCAATCAGAAGTTGTTGAGGTGACGTTTTCACCAATTGCTGCGCAGCAGTATAATGGTGACGCCATAATTCAGTCTAATTTGGGAGAAACTCGAATTAGTATTGTAGGTGCAGGTGCAATGATAACTTCTTTAGATGATGATGTTCTCGATGCTGATGAAGTGTCTGTTTACCCGAACCCTTCTGCAAGCGTTGTCACAATCGACCTTAGTATTTCTCCAGCTCATAAACCTAACGTATCTATTTTAGATGTTAACGGTAAAATACGTTGGACTAAATTAGAAATTACTGACAGGGTAATTAAAATCGATGTTACGAGTTTTGAAGCAGGTACTTACTTGATTCAAGTGAGCTCTAAACAGGGAAGTGTTGTTAAAAAATTAATTGTGATTAAATAGACGAATGAATATGAAAGATCTGAAATTAAATATTTTGAAGCCTGTTTTTTCATTGTTAATAATATTGATGATAGTAGTCATCGTTTCTGCCTGTGGCGGAGACGATGGTCCTTCAGAACCTACAGCGCAAGAAATAGCCCAGCAGCTTTTAGAAAGTACTTGGACGCTAGAAAATGGTTCTATAATGTTGGACGGCCAGAATGTAAGTGCTAATTATACTGGCTTTACACTTGTAGTTGCCGATGGCTCATTTACCACAACCAATGCTGGAGATTTATTCCCTGCCATCGGTACATGGAAGTGGGTTGGCCAAACTAACAATCAGGCTGAAACGGGAAGGGGAAAGCAGCTTACTTTTAGTACCCTCGATGCCACAACATTTGTGTTTTCATTTACTAAAACAAGCTCCAATGCCGTAGCAGGAGTTTCTGGCAATTATGTAATTACACTTAAAAAATAAAACAGTAATAATCAGAGCTTGAAGCGCTCTTTCCTTTTAGGGAAGGGCGCTTTTGTTTTATCTAGGCCTACATATTGTCCTAAGGTAGGTAGTTGGCGCATCGACAATAGACATACCCGCTCCTCGCTATATGAGGCTTGTAAACAGGAGGCGAGTGGGGTAGTGCTAGCAATATAATTTTTAGTAATACATTATGAATATCAGCCGAAAAACTGATGCTACTACTTGGGCCAGAAGAACAGCAACAAGCTAGATAACCTTAATGACTAGCAGAATCTGCTGCTCCCATGTTTTAGGGGAGCTGTCCGCAGAACTGAGGGGTGATAATACCACACCCAAACTTGCTAACTAGAGTTTAAAACCCTTAAATTCGGCTCTATATGCTAACAAACAACGATATCCTCAAAAAACTAAGGGTTGCCCATAAAC
>CENR01026423.1_pt1 | contig 13462 bp, 9 predicted proteins | sample 530181 | NCBI WGS metagenome assembly CENR01 (sample SAMEA2619677, study PRJEB7988) | marine metagenome | biome: marine biome (ENVO:00000447); feature: surface water layer (ENVO:00002042); material: "saline water (ENVO:00002010), including plankton (ENVO:xxxxxxxx)" | depth 5 m | reverse complement strand
GGCTTCAGACAGGCTGGTGGCCGCCATGTCGTCGATAGCATCGGCTGATACGACACTAGCCTCGATGTCCGATACGGCGCATCCGGCAAGCTGGTCGCCAGCCGTGTTGAGCGAGCGAACCGCATAAGAGGAAAGGACTGATTCCTGCTTTGAGAAATAGACGGTGATTTGAGTATCCTGGCAGGTCCTTTCGTAAGGAACATGAACAGGCTCAAGGGGCGGAGCCTTCGGGGCGTCCGACATGGCAGGGAATGCCAAGGCGATTGCGGCGATGCTGAAGCCGGCCAGTATCTGTGCGCGTTTCATTTCCAGTATTCCTTCAGGCTCTCGTGTCGTCTGACACCCATCAACGCCACATCTTGGTGTGTGGTCTCCTGAAGGACTGGATAGACTTCCTTTGAGGCGGAAATATGCGTCCATCAGGGCGAATGGGGCAGAGTTGGGGAATTTGAAAGAAATCGGCTCCGGAGCGAACTGATGACAATTTGACTGGAACACCCGCTTGCGCCGCCGCTCTGATCGAAGTAGTGACACCCATTCCAGCGTGGCCGGCTTAGCTCAGCTGGTAGAGCATCTGATTTGTAATCAGAGGGTCGGGGGTTCGAGTCCCTCAGCCGGCACCAGCAAAAACAAGGGTCTATCCCCTGCTTCGCGGGAAGTGCGATGTGGAATTGGCCCGCAACCGGTAAAAATGAGATTGATCGCGCTGGTCGCCTGCGTGAGGCTGGACTATCCGACACGGGCATCAACTTCGCACACCGGCCATCTTTTCTGGCGAGCAGAGCAAGGCGGTCGGACCGTCATTTCATATCCGGAATGCCTGCTTGTCTCCGTTGAATTTGGAAAGACCGTGGCGCAATTCCAGATACCTTGAGTGATGTGTGCGCGGCTCAAATCTGTGTTTCGTCGCGCGTGAAGCGGAACAAGCTGTTCAGTTGTGAGCTAGTGTAACTGCCCGCAGATACTCATAGGATACAATTCATGCCCAATACTCTGACACCCGCCGCATCGTTTCCTGACATCGAGGTTGCCACACTGGGTGGGGGTGACGCCAAGCTCGGCGTCCCCAACCGGGAGCACGGGAACTGGAGGCTGATTGTAGTCTATCGCGGGAAGCATTGTCCCATCTGCAAGACTTATCTGACAGAGCTGAATCGCATGCTTGATGATTTTGCTGCGATCGACGTTGATGTCATCGCGGTTTCTGCTGATCCGGAAGAGAAGGCGAAAGCCTCTGCCAGCGATATCGGCTACATGGGCACGATCGGTTACGATCTCAGCACTGCGCAGATGACCGAGCTAGGTCTATTCGTTTCTGACCCCCGAAGCCCGGAGGAAACTGACCGCCCCTTTGCAGAGCCGGCGACGTTCGTCGTGAGGAATGATGGCAAGTTGCAGATCGTGGACGTATCGAATGCCCCGTTTGCGCGTCCTGCGCTGAAGGGCTTGCTGGATGGCCTTACCTTTATTCGCAAGAAGGATTATCCGGTACGAGGCACTCACACTGGATAAGGATTAGCATTCAGTCAGGTTGCGGGTCGCCGCCCCCTGGACTGGATGTTGATCCACCCAAAACCGGCTTGGCCAGGAGTGGTTCAAATAACGGAGCAGTGCGCGCTTTTCTGGCACGAAGGGCGGCGAAAATATCATGCGTGCTCCACAATGCCGACTGCGTACGGGCAGACCATTCCAGGGAATCCGCAACAGAATGGTCACGTGCCCATTGCAAGGCGGCTTTTGTCCCTGCGATGGCGACAGGTGCCTTCCTGCACACCTGATCTGCGGCGGCCATGGCCAGTTTGATCGCCGCATCCGGCGTATCCGCAAGGCGGGTCACAAAGCCATGCTGGGCCGCTTCGTCCGCATGCAGTGTCTCGCCCAAAAATGCCATCTCTTTTACAACCGGCTCAGGCAAGATTTTCGGCAGGCGCTGCAATGCCCCGACATCCGCCATGATACCTGTATTGATTTCCTCAATCCGGAAATAGGAGTCGCGGGTCGCGTATCTGAGATCGCATGCTGCGGCCAGCTCCAGGCCGGCACCGAGGCAAGCGCCCTGTATTGCCGCAAAAACGGGGAAGCGTGCGCGCTCCAGGCAAGAGAAAGTCTCCTGCAAGGAAAGAGCGAGATGGTAGAAGCTCTCACGGGCGCCGGGTGAGTCAGGCTCGGGGATACCGCCTGCAAATTCGTCGAGATCCATTCCTGCGCAGAAATTTCGTCCGCCTGATGACAGAACCATGGCGCGTACTTCCCCACTTCGATCGAGCGCGGAGATATCGGGTGCTAGTCCATTCCAGAATCCGGCGCCCAACGCATTCCCTGACTGGGGGCGCTCCAATATGAGGTGGGCGATTCCTGCCTCCAGTCCGATCGTATATCCAGGCATATTTCAGGTCCTTTATATGCAAAAGAGGTCTTAAAGACCCTTTTATTCAATGTGCGAGGTTTGACAATGATTCGGTGTCCGGAATCGCTCTGGTGCATGTGTAATAAAAAAATAAAATTAAAACAACGCAGTAAATTGAGGGGTGATTGAGGCGGAGTGATCCGCAGGCGCGCGATTTTGTGAAGGTGAGTGATCTTGGTTTCAAAAAGGGTCTTGACGGAAACAATTAACGAGGGACATCTTGCAGTATAACAAAAAGAACCCTCGCACCGCGGGGGAGGGAGGGAGCAATGTTGAAACGCGCTCTTGGCGCCACCGTTTCGGTGTGCGCTTTTGCAATGGTCATGCAGTCGGCCGCCGCGCAGGATGTCTCAGGCGAGGCTGAGCCTGAGATGGAGTCCCGTACTCTGAGTACGGTCACGGTTACGGCCACGCGGCGAGAGGAAAATATTCAGAGTACGGGAGCTTCGGTTTCGGCGCTCGACAGCGAGGCATTGCTCGACCGGTCGGTCCAGTCCGTCGAAGATGTCGCAGACATGGTTCCGGGACTTCACGTTTCCAACTATCAGGGAGACACGTCCATTTTTATTCGTGGCATCGGTACGCCGGTCATCGTGGCCGGTGCCGACAGTTCCACGGCGACCTATCTGGACGGAGTCTATTTGTCGCGCGCGGCTGCAATTGGTCCTGGTTTCTTCGACATAGAGCGCGTGGAAGTCTTGCGCGGTCCACAGGGAACCCTCTACGGGCGCAACGCCACCGGTGGCGCCGTCAACATCATCACCAAGCGCCCCACCGATGAATTCGCCGGCGAAGCGCGACTGATCCTTGGCAATTATGATCGCACGCACGCATTCGCCGCCCTGAGCGGCCCTCTCAATGACCGTGTGCGGGCCCGTCTGGCGGTCCAGAAGGAGGATCGCGACGGGTACACGACGGTTCATCTGCCACGTGGGACACTCCCCGCATCCCAGCCCGATCGCACATTCGATGCGGAGGACAAGCACGACATCACCGCCCGCGCCACGGTGGAGGTCGATTTGACGCCCACCGCCATGCTCACCCTGACGGGGGACTATTACAAAGCGGACGATCGCGCCAACGTCTTCCATTTTGCGAGCCTGGGGTACCAGGATGAAGTGTCGGGCTGGCTCGGGACTCGCGAGGGCTCTCAGACGCTGCCCTATTTCGGCATCAAGAATAGTGGCCGTATCTCGGCACCCGCCTCTCGCGACATCTTTTCGGCAGTCGACTATTTCAACGAAACAAGCGTGTGGGGTCTCACAGGGCGGCTCGACTGGGCCCTCGGCGACTATGATGTTCAGGTCATCACCGGCTACAAGAATTCAAATCCTGACTTCCAGAACTCGTTTGATCTCGGAGACACGTTCAATACCTACATCCATCGCGCCGAAGATCATGAGCAATGGAACGCCGATTTCCAGCTATCCTCCCCGTCCGGAGGACGTTTCAGCTGGATTGCCGGGGGCGGATACTTTTCTGAAGAGAATGATATCCAGAACAACATCTTTGGCGACTTCTGGGAGCCGATCCTTACGCAAGGCCTGCTTGATCTGCAGACTGCGGGTGTCCTGCCACCCTTTCCGGTCAGCATTCCGGAAAGCACGCTATGTTGCGAGCTGCACCTGAACGGGCGTCAGGAAACCGAAGCATTCAATATCTTCATTGATACGAGTTTCGATCTGACCGACAGGCTGACATTGAAGGCCGGTCTACGATATTCCGAGGAAGAGCGTGACGGCTTCCAGAATTTCGACCTCGCCTTTCTCCCGTCAGCACCGGGCGGGTCTCTTGTTAGGTTTGCACCGGAAGTTCTATTTTTCCCCAACGCCGTAAGTGAAAGCCGTGATGGTGTCCAGCCAGACCCGTTTGGGTTCGTGGTTGCACCAGTCGAGGGCCCTGCGACCTTTGATGCGACCACGCCGAAGTTCGTCCTTGAATGGACGGCTACGGATGACCTGCTTCTTTATGCGAGCGCCCAGCGTGGCTTCAAGAGTGGCGGATACAATATTGGATCCAGCCAGCGAACCCCATACGAGCCCGAGGAAATCTGGGCCTATGAAGCCGGCCTCAAAGCTGGACTGCTCGACAAGCGACTGCGTCTCAATGCGGCGACATTCATATATGATTACACAAACCTGCAGGCGCAGGACTCGATCGCCAACCAGCCCATCATCCGGAACGTCGGCAAGGCGGAAGTCAGAGGGGCTGAAGTCGAGTTTGCGGCTTTGCTCGGCAGTGTGTTTCAACTCGACGGGTCGGTAACCTATCTCGACGCGGTTTTTACCGAAGGCGAGCTGACTGAACCCTTGCGTCCCGCACCGCTGACGGATGAGCCGGGATCAACTCTGCGCAATCTTGATGGTTTGAGGCTGCCTCGGGCTCCGGAATGGAAAATGAATATCGGCGCTCAGGCAGACTTTGCGGCATTTGGCGGCGATCTGACCCTTCGGGCGGACTATGCTTGGCAGGATCAGGTCTTCTTTACCGTGTTCAATATCAATGTGGCGTCACAGGATAGCTATGGTGTCCTGCGCGCGCGGGCGACATATGCGCCGGGACATGGACAATACAAGGTCGCGTTGTTTGGGGAAAACCTGACAGACGAGACCTATTTCACCAACCAGATTCTTACGGGCACAACCTATGGTGCCGAATTCGTCGGTTCCCTCGGTACGCCGCGTACGTTCGGAATCGAACTCTCCACCCAGTTCTAGAGGCTCAGCCAGAGGAAACCTCACAAGATGATGACCCCATTGGAAACCGCCCAGACCTGGTATGCCGGCGTGCATGAAGGTGACTTCGACAAATTGTTCGGAGTCATGGCCGAGGATTGTACGATCGAATTCTACGGTCCGAGCGTCATCCCCTTTGCAGGAATTTTTCGCGGCAAGGAGAAGTGCAAGATCTTTTTCGGCCATGTTGGCAATGATGTAGACATCGAGACGTTTCGTCAGGACGAGTTCATAGCGGAACGCGACAAGGTGGCGGTGACCGGGCATCTACGCATGGTGCTGAAGGCGACGGGGCGCCTTTACGCGGCTGATTATGCGCACATCCTTACCATTCGGGATGGACAAGTCATCCGCTTCCGGGATTTTCAGGATAGCGCTCAGGCTGTGCATGTCGCGTTCGACCTGACGACGCCGGAACGCTAGGAATGAACGCGCGTCCCGCCCTCGATTATCAGCTCAGCTCTTTGGGCTTTGCCGCGCCGCCCCCGTTCGGTTTTCGCTTTGCGGTCGCCTCCGAGGCCAGCTCATGATGGATTTCGGTTACTCTGGACAGAAAGTGAATGCCGGACCTGATTTCATCGTCGCTGAGACGTTCGACCATTGTTTCCACAAAGGCGGTGCCGTTGCGCATCATGCTTTCGACAAACTGAACGCCGCGGGGCGTCAACACGACAAACTTCTCGCGTCCGTTTTCGGGGTCTTCGACCATTGTGATCAGGTTAAGGGGCGGCTTGGACAGCGCACGGAGGGATTTCGAGATCGCCGAACTCGTTACTTCGTACCAAGACGCCAGCGCATGCGCGATGTCCTTGCGACGCATCTTCTTCCCATCAGTGCCGCGCGTATGGATGGTCCAGAGGAGACAGGCTTGCTGGCGTGTCAGCACGCCGCATTTGAGGGCGTCCTCAATCTGCATTCCGACCAGATAGTGGATCGGGAAAAACAGGTCGAGGAAATCCTTGCTCGATTGTTTGCGCTTCGAAAGGTCCATCCAGTCTCCGGTTCATTGCTGCGCCCTCGCCGATAAGCGAAGTCGAATCTCCCTTCAAATAGCGAGTCTCCAGAATGCCCGACAAGAAGGAACTGCGCCATGTAACAAAAAGGTCCTAAGGACACAATAAACCAGCGCACGCAAATTCGAGCGCGATCCATACCCTCAACAATCATGCCGGTTGCCAGCACCGCGCTGGGCCGCTGCACCCGGGAGAAGACCAGATGACACAAGCCTCCACCAAGCCTTACATTCCTGATGAATTTCACGTGCGGGATCTTTATCACCCGGACGTAATGGCGAACCCCTATCCGTATTACGCGCATCTGCGCGACTTGCCGATCCAGTTTGGCCTTGAAGATTATCCGCCGGGCACCATACCCGGCTTGGACAAGCCGTATCCCGCGTGGGTCGTGCTGAAGCATGCCGATGTCCAGGAAGTTTGCCGGCGCGCAGATGTCTTCTCGTCGCGCGATATCATGCAGGAAGAATCCGAAGCGCCGACCCTGATGCTGGTCAATCATGACGATCCTCGCCACGCGGAGCTTCGCAAGATTGCCCAAATGGCGTTTTCGCCCAAACGGGTCATGAGCGACGTGGCGCCATGGATGGAGACAACGGTTGAAGCGCAGCTCGACATGGTCGGCGGCGGGACGGTAGATTTCATGCAAGACCTGGCGCCGAATTTGCCCGCGCTCGTAATGACCAAACTGATCGGTACGCCGGAGGAGGACTATGTCCTTTTGCGTCGCTGGGCCAATGCCTTCATGGTGACCTCTGACTTCACCCTGGCGGAGCGCCAGCAATGCAATATCGAGCTCTGGAATTACTATCAGTCAGCGGTCGACCAGCGCTACGCCGATATCGAGACAGGCAAACCGGTTCCCGACGACTTGATGTCTGCCTTCATCCAGACGGAGTCGAACGGGAGCCGTCTGACGCGTGAGGAAGTGGTGCGATTTTGCCTGACGCTGGTCGTGGCTGGCGCAGAGACCACGGGCTATCTCCTGGGAAATCTGATCGATGTGCTGGCCGATGATCCCGAGATGTACGCGACGCTCCGGACCGATCGTTCACTCGTGCGGGCCTTCATCGAAGAAAGCCTGCGCCGGGACGGGCCGGTTCAGCGTCTCCACCGGGTATGCACGCAGGACTACGAACTTGGGGGAGCGCAAATCAGAGAAGGAGATTGGGTGGCGATCTTCCACGCCTCTGCCAATCGGGACCCGGCTGTCTTTGAAAGGCCGGATGAGTTTATTCTGAAGCGACCGAACATGATCAAGCAGGCGACATTCGGGCATGGTATCCATCATTGCATGGGGGCAGGGATTGCTCGCAATGAAGCTGCCCAGATGATCAACAGCCTGCTCAACCGCTACAGCCGCCTGGAATCAGCAGGTGAACGTGTGCGCCAAAGAGGCGGTCTGCTCAATTACGGCCTGAAGACGTGCCCTGTGAATCTGGTTGTGTAGCAGATCAATTCCAGGTGACGTGGAAATGGAAAAATGTGCGTGATCGTTGATGCCGCAATCCTGCATGGGGTCGCTCAAACGTGAAAAACCATGTGCTGCAGCATGGGCTTGCCAAGTAGGTTTTCCGCCCGGCCCGAATGAAGCGAACGGGGAGTAGGCCCTGAATTGCATTTCCCAATTCCATGTGGACGAGGGTGCGCATCCGTTTGGCCTCCAGATTGCCTGATAGCATTCTGGCTCGGTCAAATAAGCAAACTCGGATCATAATCTAGTTAAAGTCACGCCACGCCGTTGTATTTCTTGGTATTGAGGATAGTATTTCTCTCAGTATTCATGAAGCTATCTGTGTTCAGGCTAGTCGTTTGACTGACGAACATATTGATTGAACAAGTAGCTTCGAGGCTTCTGGAAACTGTATGACCAACCAACGGATCGACTGGGACAAACTGCGTGTCTTCAAAGTAGTTGCTGAATTGGGCAGCATGACATCGGCCGCGGCGCGGTTGAGGGAGTCGCCTCCGACAGTAAGTCGGAAGATTGATGAGCTCGAAGAATTTCTGAGCAGCAAACTGTTTACCCGGTCAACTCGCGGCATGGAGCTGACGGAGACCGGGAAGACGGTGCTGCGCTATGCGCGGCAGATGGAAGAGTCCGCCAATGAAGTGCTCAGCAAGGCGATCGGCAAGACCGATGGCACCGAAGGCCGGATCACGATTGGATCGGGTGACGGTGTCGGACCGTACTGGATCGCCCCGCGCCTGGCCGAGTTCCAGACAGCGCATCCAAAGGCGCAAGTTCGAATGCACGTTAAGGCAGAGGAGCCGGACCTGCTGAACGACGAGGCGGACATCTCGATCCAGTTTACCGAACCTCGGGACCCGGAGATTATCTCGCACAAACTGGGCACACTTCATTATATTGGTTTCGCATCCAGAGAGTACCTCGACGCGCAAACGAGTCAGCCTTCCAGCATGTTCGAGTATCATCAGTACAGGTGCATTTTGCACGAATCATATGTTCAGCAAGTTGAGCGATGGGCCCCCAAGGCGCATGAGCTGAAGAAAATGATCGATTTTGCGTTCGTCACGAATTCGGCAAGCGCCATGATCACGTTGTGCCGGAGAGGTGGAGGGATCGCGCTGCTGCCGACATACCACCAGGATGTCTACCCGGATCTCGTCGCATTGGACATGTCGGAAGTGGCGCCGATCCAGTTCTGGATAGCGTATACGGAGCAGACGCGGCGGTCACCGCTTGGCAACCTCATGATCGAATGGATCAAGTCGCTATTTGACAAGCAGGTCTCGCCCTGGTTCACGGACGAGTTCTATCACCCAAAGCAGCGGATCGAAGCTGAAGCCGAATTTCACGAAAGCGTGTCGGTGCCAAGAGTCACCGGCACGTAGATCCTTTTGGGATCAGTCGCTCGACATGACCCGCAAGACTTTTGCCATCATCGAAAGGCGCTCTTTGGAGGGCGTACGGTCGATCCAGGAATGGCATTCTGCGCGAACCTTTGCGGACGGATCAGCGTCCTTGTCATCGTCAGCGTTCTCGTCTTCGAAAAGGCTGGCGATTGAGACGCGCAGGACTTCCGCGACATTGGCAAGCATTCCGGCGCTCAATCGATTGGTGCCGGTCTCATACTTCTGAAGCTGTTGATGGCTGATGCCGAGTTCAGAGCCAAGTTCAGCGAGGGTCAGGTTTCGATCCAGACGAAGTTTTCGGATTTTTTCGCCAACCATCTGATCGACTGCCGTAGGGGCTCTGGAAGTAGATTGCTTCATGACCTGCTCGCTCCATATATCCATCAGAGGTAACCAATTTTCCCGCAAAGGGTGTTATGGCAAGGATGCCACTACCCAAGAAAATGGAATGCACACTGAATTTTGCGTTTCATCCTGATTGCTGCCCCAATATTGGACCCGTTTGAAACACTGAAAAACCCATAAAAAGCAGCGTCATCTGCTATTGCTTAACCCAGGTTAAATCGCCCCCGATCCTACTTCAGATGGATTAAACCTCTGCAATTTTTAATAATCTTTTTTCCACTTTATTGAGAGCGTGGCATCGCCATCTGTAGTAGTTTCTGAAGTAACAGAGACCTGTGGTCTTGGCTCCCACTCAACTTCAACGGAGCTGCCTGCCGCGCCCGCCGAGTTTAACTCGAGATATACATCGTCTGCGATGTATTGTCCGACTCCTACTTGCGCCGAGCCTTCATCATTGGTTCCGAATGATAGCCGGTCCACACCAAGGGCGGCTTGAAGCCCGGATGTGGGGTCGAATCCGGAACTGTTACCGCTGAGTCGCGCAATTGAATTGGCCAGTTGAGCGGCTTCCAGCGCTGACAGGTCCACCGAGGACCGCCCGAATAGCAGGCGTGACAGAATTTCATCCTCTGGCAAATCGGGAGAACTTGTTAGCTCAATCGTGGGGCTCGTGGGTGTGCCTGTCAGGGCGACATTCGCTTCAAACCCGTTCACCGTCCGGTCTGCCTCTACCTCCAGGCGGGCCCGCCGCAGAGGACCGTCAAAATAGACGTTACCGCTATCGAATATGAAGGGGCGCCCGGCCAGGTCCAGTGTTCCCCGGCGCATCGTCGCTATGCCGTTGAGGCGAGGATCGGCAGCCGTCCCGGTCAATTTCAGGTCTGCTCCCCATTCGCTTTCCAGTCCGCGACCATCAATGAAGACCCGGCGATCCGCTGTGATCTGCATATCCAGCGCGAGTGAATGCCTGAGTGCGCTTTGGCCGTCACTTGCGTCGCCATCCTCTTTCCAGCGCACGTCGATGGCCTGTGCTTTGGATGATGGCAGGTTGTCGAGATTGAACCGAGCCGATCGTACGTCGACATTTCCGGAAACGGTCCGCTTGTCTGCGCCACCAGCGAGATTGACCTTGCCGTCCACGCGAAGTGAGTCGCCATCCCGATTATAGACCAACAGGTCAGCAAAATCGGTCGTGAGTTTGGTGTCGTCTGCCGAGAGTGTACCGGACACGCTCACCGTACCGCCATCAGCCCCTTTGCCCCTTCCGCGCAAGGTTAGGGCCTGGTCGACATAATCTGTGTCCAGATTCAAATTCACGAGCCTGAGGCTTGTTGCCCCGAACTCATAAATGCCATCCGTCAGCTTTGCTTCAGCGCTGAATGCGGGTGTTGTGAGTGTTCCGGTCAGGTCGGCCGATGCGTCTATGACGCCGCCAATATCATGTCCATATGCCAGGGCGAGCGATCTCAAATCCGACAAGTCGCCCTGAAGATTGGCCGTTCCCTGCACGGGGCGCTCCATGTCCAGGTGCGCGATACCGTCTGGATCGGCAGCGACCGGCAGGCTCGCCGACCCCGCAAGTCGCAAGTCGCCATAATCGCCCGCGCCATCCACAATCAGCGCTCCGTTCCTCAGTCGACCTGCCAGATCAATGGCCAGGGCGCGCTCGAGCCCGGGTAACGGGCCCTCGACATTTATGTCAAACTGGCCTTCCGGATTTGCTCCGAATAACAGGAAGTCTCCATTGCCATTCACCATCACCCGGCGCGTGGCTATACCCGCTGAAGCCAGGACCGGAGCCAGGTCAACACTGTCGACCGTCAGGGTCATGCGGGGCGTACGGGTTCGCTCAGCAATGCGCGCTTCGATATTCCCGCCGAAGATGGCGATGTTTGCCTCGACCGAAGGAGTTTCGCCCAACCGCCAACTGACGGGCTGAACGGAGCGGACAGCCTCACCAAGCAAGGAGCCATCCAGTTCCATCTGGCCGCTAGGATACTCAGCCCCGAAATCCGCCTCACCCAATATGTTCAGCGAAGTGGGTCGGGCAGTATGTTCGCGTTCGACCTGTATTGCGAAATTGTAGCCTTCCGGGGCATTGCGAATTTGTCCGTCTACTGAGTCGAAGCGAAGCGACGGCGAGAGCCAAACATTCTGAACCTGGCCAGAGGCGGTGATCGACATGTCTTCATCCGGGGCCCGGTCCACGCTCAGTTCGACATCAAATGCACCGACATGCCGCGAGCCGAGATCAAATCGGTCTCCGACTATATTGAGTTTGAGGTCGAGCCCGCGCTCGCCGCCATACAAGAGAGACCCTGAAAGCTGGGCCGTCTCATAGTCGGATTGGATATCCCGCAGTGCGAACACACCGTCAGACCAGGATGCCATGGAGGTGATCTCGACAGGGTGGTCGCCGGCAATACCTTGCAAGGCGACCGGACCCGCCCAGCCATCGCCCGACCGTCTGAGATCTACGGACGTTTGCAAATCAGAGATAGCAATGGAGCCACGGCTAAACGCGCCGCCTGAGGATGCTAGGCTTATAGCATCCACGCCTCTTGGGCCGGAGAGTTGGAAGATGCCGGAGCTGAGGTCGATTGCCGAACCCGAGATAGGGATGGCATCGGACTGTGTGAATTGGCCCGACAGGTTCGCGACCCCGCCAGGTGCGTAAGTGCCTGATAGGGACAGGTTCACATTGTCACCATCTATTCTGGCGGTCCGTACACGATAAGAGGAGTCTGTCTTTTGAACTGTGGCGCGCAGCCGCGCGATATTTCCGAAAGCTTTGGCGGCCGTCGCATTCATCTCGTTTATGCCATGCGCGTTGACGTCTGCGACGATTGATGGGGCGGCAAACGGACCCGTCACCGCGAGGCTTCCGGTGGCGGATAAGTCGGGTGCGGATGACAGGAGGCCAGACACCTGTTGAAGCCGCGCCTGAACGTCAAGTGTCTTCTCGCGTATACTGATCGCACCGCTTGCTGCTATGCGTCCTTTGGCAAGACGTGCAGTCGAAGGGTCAAGGGTGACGACCCCGGTGTCCCGGTTGTAGTCGCCTGCGACATCCACCCTCGGTGATTGGCCTGCGATCCGGCGACCCGTCGCATTCGATGCCATGATGCCGGTGCCCGTCAGCGACCCTTTGAAGTTAACATATCGTCCGGTAGATACGATCTCCACTGGTCCTTCGACTTTCTTGAAAGGCAGGTCCGCACCCGCATTGGCGCGTAGTGCAGCATTGCCAGTCAGTCCGGGAGCCTCGCGGGGATCAGTCAGAGAGCCTGAAAAGACCAGATCGGTATCGAGGTTGACCAGTTCCTTGAGACCAGAAAACGTCACATCTAGATTGATCGGACCGTCGAAGTCGCGCTGGCGGCTGCGATATACACCGTTTGCGGACATGGACCCGGATGCAAGTGTGCCGGAAAATTCGAAAGGAATGCTCGCCTTCTCAATATCTCCATCAAGTTTCAGGGCGGCGGAGGGACCTATTAGTGTTCGCAGCTGTTCGGAGATCGGCAGGCGCGATGCGTTGATGTCCGCGCTGGCCAACAAGCCGCCAGCCGTGATCTTGCCCGTCAATTCGGCGACGGTCGCTCCTGAGATCTTCAGCTGAGCAAAGCCATCGCCATCATCCAGCGTTCCGCTGGCGCGGGCGCTGAGCGACGCACTATCGCCGTCGGGGAGATTTGAGAGTGTGGCCAGGGTACCTCCAGCGGGAGCGTCGACTTCTGCGTCTAGCCGGTAGGCACCTGAGGCTGTGCGCTTCAATGTGGCATCCACCCGGTCGCCGACACCTTCGAGCGGAAGCGCTGTCAGGGATAGATCGAACGTGCGCGATTTCGGCAAACGGAATTGGCCATCAATATCAAAAGCAGCGCGTGGACCGGCCACGCCTTCCTGCAACAAAAGCTCTGCGATACTGAGTTGATCGAGGGACACGGCCCAATTGCTGGAAGATTCCGAATTCTCATTCTCATCCCGTTCCAGGACGGGGCGGCGGCGCACATCGATTTTCTCGGCGCTGACAAGGTCAAGTTTCACGGTCTTCGACATCAGCCGCGCAGGTGACCAGGCGA
>CENR01006750.1_pt1 | contig 13518 bp, 10 predicted proteins | sample 530181 | NCBI WGS metagenome assembly CENR01 (sample SAMEA2619677, study PRJEB7988) | marine metagenome | biome: marine biome (ENVO:00000447); feature: surface water layer (ENVO:00002042); material: "saline water (ENVO:00002010), including plankton (ENVO:xxxxxxxx)" | depth 5 m | reverse complement strand
AGACTTCACGCCCACGGTTGGGTTTGGATAGAGCCCCGCCTGCCACGCCTGTCCCGCAGAAACGCCGACCGCGTACCGCGAAGACCGCAGCTCCGGGTTCGTTTGCTCGGCTCGCCGCAGAAGATCTGCGAGCGTGATATCTGTCGTTGGAAGGATGGTTGTTTCATCCTGCGCAACGAGCAAAGAGGCGCTGGCCTTCTGGTCGGTCTGAGTTGGGCGGGGGATGCCGGCTCGCTCAAGCCTGTCGTAGATGTCGTTCCCTGCCAACGGGCTCGAGCACCCGCTTAGGGAGGCCGCGACGAGTGCAACAGCAGTTGCCACGGGCCATATCTGGTTCTTCATGCACAAGCTCCAAAGTTGTGTCACACGCGCCGCAATGAACGCAGCGCAGAACGACAGCGATCCATGCAGGATCGCTGGTGCACAACATTGGAACTAGAGGATCAGGCCAGTACGCTAGCCGAGAAGCGTAGAAAGAGCAGAAGTGAAGCCATGATTCGGCGGGCCACGCGGGCTCGCGGCACACGAGGACAGACCAAGATTTCGGATCAGCGAATCTGAATCTTCCAGCATCGCGTGACTCATGCCGGACTGCTGAGAAGGGCTGGTAATGAGCTCGGTATCGTGCGTATTGATCGTGATATGTACACAGTCACAATCGCTTGATCGATACTCATCCATCAGCCGCTCAGTTTGCTGATCACGATCAGTTGGGTCTTCAGCGTCACAGCACAGCTCTGGGAGAGATGCCCAAGCTGTTTCCGGTAGATTGATCGAGTAGCCAGTGTCATCACAGCCAATACACAGCAAGAAGTCAACAGCACCCGAGGGCAGGACATGCCCGATGCTGAAAAGAATCAGCAGCAGCCAAGCGCCGGGATTTGTTCGTGGTTGTGGCATGACGATCGTGAAGACTATAAAGCGGTTCTCTTATGGTGTCAAACGAAACTCAACACGGGCTTATTCCATGCGGCCTCTATCGGACCATCAGTCGATGATGTCCAGGTACACCGTACGATAGAGGGTGAACGGACCCGTTCCGTCTCGTTCTTGGTCCGTAAATACTTATACTCATTCGTGTCGCAGTGCAACAATGGGATCGAGGTTTGCCGCACGCATCGCGGGATACATCCCGAAAACGATCCCGATGCCCACTGAAATCACGACGGATAGGCCGACACTCCAAGCGGTTACAGCTGTGGGCATCTGAGCAACGAGCGTGATGATCCAAGGAATAAGGATACCGATCCCTATACCGATCAAGCCGCCGGTTACAGAGAGCACGACGGTTTCAATGAGAAACTGGCCCACGATCTGTTTCCGCTTTGCTCCGATTGCTCGCCGGATTCCGATCTCTTTGGTTCTCTCAGTGACGGAAGCGAGCATGATATTCATGATCCCGATACCACCGATGAGAAGAGATATCCCCGCGATTGAGCCGAGGACGATGCTGAAGGTGCGTTGTGTTGATTCCGCTTGCCGGAGGAGCGCGAGCGGGACACTCAGGCTGTAATCGCCCTTGGGATGATGAATGCTCAGCATGCGATCGATTGCAGCCGCGGTTGATTCCACATGATCGATGGAGTCGACCTGGACGATGATCTGGTGAAGCTCCACCAGTTCGCGAGTACGAGAGCCACTCGTGCGGGTGACGCTCATATCGCCATAGCGTTCGATCGCGACATTGATGGGGATGTAGGCGTCGATGTTCTGGTCAGGCGTTTGCATCGTGCTGGATTGCGACTCCTCTGACTGTACTACTCCAATCACGGTGTAATACCCAGAGTTGATCAATACCTTTGAGCCGAGTGTCTGGCGTCCCGCAAGTAATCTTCGCACGCCGTGTTCTGTCAGCACCACGACATTGGAATGCTCTTCCATATCGCGTTGATTCATGTTTCTGCCCGTAAGCAGGTTCCGCTGGACGAGCTGGGACCATTCGGGTGATGTGCCGACGATGCGTAGTTCCAGCGTGCGACCGTCGACCCGACCCTGTCCTCGAATGAGCTTTGCGGGCACGACGCGCTCTACAGTTTCGTAGCTCTGTCGGATGCGTTCGAGATCGTCGTAGAGCAGGCCGTAGATATTCATTCGCACATTCATCGCTCCAGCTGCGGCCTGCTCAACGGGCTTCTGGGAGTTGATGATGATGTTCTGACTACCGAGCCTGCGAATCTGATCCAGGGCTTCGCGGCTCGCACCTTCACCGACTGCAAGCATTGCGATCACGGCCCCGACACCGAAAACCATGCCGAGCATCGTCAGCATGGATCGCATTTTATGCAACATCAGGGTCTTGATACCGAGGCGTACATTGCGGAAAAACCGAGAGCCGATCATGAGCCATGCCCTCCGTGATCGGATCGCGATGGGTGGGGCGGGTTCTCTGAGATCGACTCAATATTGCCGTCTCGCATCACGAGCTCGTAATCCGCGTGTGCTGCGATGTCGGGTTCGTGGGTGACCATGATGATGGTTTTGCCTTGCGCATGAAGCTCTCCGAGGAGTTCCATGATCGAGTTACCCGTGGCGGTATCAAGGTTACCTGTCGGTTCGTCTGCAAGAAGAACGGACGGGTTATTCGAAAGTGCTCTTGCGATCGCGACTCGTTGTTGCTGACCGCCGGAGAGTTCAGTTGGGCGGTGTTCAAGCCGATCTCCGAGACCAACTCGTGTTGCGAGCTTCGCCGCCTGCTCGGACGCATCGGCGCCGATTATGCCCTGGTAGAACAGGGGAAGGGCGATGTTCTCTTGCACCGTAAGCTGAGGGATCAGGTGGAAGTTCTGGAAGACGAAGCCAAGGTGCTTCAGCCGGATGTCCGAAAGTTCATCATCGCTCGTATCGGCGATGTTCCGACCCTCCAGAAGATAGGTCCCTTTCGTTGGGCGATCGAGGCACCCAAGCAGGTTGAGCATGGTGCTCTTTCCCGATCCACTCGAGCCGGAGATCGCCCAGAAGCTCCCACGCTTGATGGTGAGGTCAACTCCTGCCAACGCATTGACATCCTGGTCACCCATCTGATAGGTCTTCCAGACCTGTTCGAGACGAATTACCAGATCTGTGCCTTCAGCATGAGGAATGCTTGGGGCTTCGGTGTCGCTCTGTTGAGTCATTGTGCTCATCAGGGTCGATTCCCGCCTCCGGATCGCCCTCGAGACGGGCCACCCTGATTCCGAGCAGGCGATGAGTTCGCGGATGCGGATTCGTCCGGGCGTGATGGGGTACCCGACATTGACATGTCATCAGTCAGCGGTGGAACGAGAAGGACCTGCTCACCGGCTTTGAGTCCATCCACGATATGGATCATTGCCTTGTTATCGAGTCCCGTTTGAACCTTTCGAGGTTCGGCCTCATTCCCGTTCACAACATACACGATCGAGTCGCCACCGCGACCAACTACGGACTGCATGGGGACAGAGATCGCATCGATATGTTCTTCGATAAGGATCGTTGCCTGACAGCTCATTCCTGTACGAAGCTCGGGGTGAACACCATCGATCATGACATCGGTGTCATACACCTTGAGGTCAGGATTCATAAACACGGACTGTGCATCGGGAAGGGGCGCGATCTTTGTGACCCGACCAGTGAAGTTCATTTCAGTCAGCGCGTCAATGCGGATCTGAACCGGTTGTCCGATTTTGACTTTCCCAAGTGATGACTCATGGATCTGCATCCGTACCATCATCGACTCCGCGGTCGGAAGGTGGATGAGTTCCTGGCGTTCACGGACCTCCTGCCCCTCGTCAAGCGGTTCTGTGTCGCCACGCCAACTGAACTCGGAACTGGTGGCATAAACCACCATCCCGTCCGCTGGGGCGTACATTTTGGTTTTGGCTATCTGGTCCTCGATTTTGGTGAGTCGATCTTGCTGACGCTTGAGCTCGGCCACTCGCGCACGAAGGCGAGCTTCTGCCTGTACCAGATCACTCGATGCTTCTCGACGAACCCGCTCGAGATTGAGTTCCATCTGCTGGATATTGGAGTCCAGTTCTGCGAGCTGCCGTTTGTGGGTGAAGTTCTTGAGGAGCTTGAGATTCTCTTCAGAGAGCGCGAGCTGGAGTTGGGCGCGTTTCATCGCAAGTTCATCAGCGCGGTACTCGGTTTCGGAGAGGTATTTTTCTTCGTATAGACGCTTGCTCCAGTTGAACTCATCTGTCGTTCGTTTGAGTTCTTCATCCTTGAGCGTGACATCGGTCTCGGCTTCCATAAGCTGCTTGGGCCATTCGCCCTGAAGATACTTGTCCTTGTCCTCGATCGCAAACTGGTTATCAAGCTCTGCCTTGGCGACATTGCTCTGTGATTGGAGCTTCACGACCTCAAGGTTTTCTTTCGCTGACACATGGTCGGCTTCGCTGTTCTCGACTTGAATCTGCTGGTCAACGAGCCGGTCTTCAAGCGCACTCGCGTCGAGTTCAATGAGCAGATCACCCTTCTTCACGAGGGTGCCCTCATCAATCACATAGATGATGGAGGTCCGGCCCTCAACCTGATTCTTGACGATGAACTGATCGCGTGACTTGATCGTGCCGGTCTCAGTGAGTGTGATAGAGAGTGGGGCACGCCGAACCGTGTAGGTTGCCATCTTCGATGTGACTCGGGTCGAACGCTGGTCCGCCGCCGCCATCGCGGCAAGAACACTGCCTGTGAGCGTAAGCCCGACCCCAACGAGGATGAGATTTCTTACTGACTTTCGCATCGTTCTTCCTTCCCGATGACTTACGCGTCACCGTCGATTACTGCGGGGCGGTTCGACCCGATCATCATTCTGATCTCTTCGATATCAATGCTGCTTGGATCAAACTCTACCCATAGCCCGTCGTTACCAACTTCAAGCACGCCCAGATCACGCTGAAGCTCCAACTCTCCGATACGGTAGCTGACCACCGCGTTCGTGAGTGAGTCCTGTGCGGAGTTCAACGCGTTCTGTGCTTCAAGCAGGTCTCGGATTTCCGCTCGACCAGCTTGGAGAAAGAGGTTTGTTGAATCGACTCGGCGTTGAGCAACGCGGACTGCTTCTGCTTGGATCTTGATTGTTTCACGGAACTCAATCAGGTCGCGCAAAACGCTCCGTACATCAAACTTAACGGAGTCCTCCGCATCCTGCAGGGCCCGGATTGTTTGCTCGTAGTTGATCAGGGCGTTTCGATAGCTGTTTCGCTCGCTCGTCCGTTCGAATGGGAGATCGATGCCGAGCAGCAGCGAATAAAACCCGCGGTCTGTACGGAGCTGGGCGTCGGGCTCATCCGCGCTGCTCAGTGACCTGCTTTCGCCGAGCGAAGCCCGGCCAAGAAGGGTTACATCTGCACGCAGATTGTCTGCCGCGATCGCGACGCCGCGCTGTGCATCAACAATTTCGCCAACCGATACCCGTAGGTCGAGTCGGTTCAGCAATGCGATCAAAACGGCGTCATCCTCTACAAGTTCTAACGGTCCGGCGTCTGCCCGGCTCGGCGGGTCGAGTTTCACGGGCGCGTCCGCAGGCGGAACCTGTGTTTCAAGCGTGTCCGTGTTCGTCTCCAAATACCGCTCGTAGCGAGTCAGATTGAGGAGTTTGTCGAACTCCTGAGGATCGAGCTCGATAGCGGAATCCGTTGGAAGGCCGAGCGTGATCTTGAAGTCATCAAGGGATTGTTCGTAACTCTGGATCGCGCTGATCCATGAGTTTCGGGCACGGAGTTCGTCCTGAACCGACTGGTCAACCTGAATCCCTGGGAGTCGTCCTGCGTCAGCAAGACGCCGTGCGCGACGAGTAGACGCAACCACACGCTCGTAGTTTTCCACGGCGTTCTGCACACGATCCTTCTGTTGGAGCACCGACAGGTATCTGCTCGCGATCTGGACCGCGAAGGTTCGTTTGAATCGCTCAAAGCCATATATCGCGTACACAACATCACGCTCAGCTTGTGTCAGCGGTTCGGTCACAACGAACTCACTCGAACCTCGCAGGAGGGGGATCTCCAGACTGGTGTCCAGGCTGAGCCCGGTGGAACTCTCTCGGCTTCCGTTCAGCAGGTTCACAAGATCCACAGCGAGCAAGCTCGTAAAACGCATTCCGTTCTTGAACTGTTTACTGACATCCACCGCGGGAGATGTCACCACACCATTCGTTTCACCGCTCGAACTCAGGAAAGCACTGACAACAGAATCGACGACGCCCGACCATGTTGAGCGGAACGCGTCGCGTTGGAGATCGAGTCGGAGAGCGGCTTGGTAAACCGACTCCTTCTGAGACTGATATCCGCGGTTGTTGTTTGCCGCGACTTGGAGGGCTTCATCGAGTGATAGCAGGATCGGTGTGTCCTGAATGATGGGCTCGGAGCTTGGAAGATATCCTGAGCTGCGATCTTCGATGTACCCATCGTCCGGCCATTGCTCGATCCGAGAATCGTGAGCAGACCCGGCGGAGGCAGGGCTGATCATCGGGAGATCCTGCTCAAGCAAAAGCCGCTCACGGAGCGTCTGCTCGGGTGGTGTGATGGTGAAACCGTCGCTCTGCTTGCCTGTGGCCTGCTCCCAAGCTGTGCTGAGAATATCCTCAGCGACTTGGTCAGCTTCTGCTCGGTACGAACTCGGCGCGCGACACCCAGAGAGGGCAAAAGTCAGCGTGAGCGTAAACGCCACAGTGACAATCTGCCCGACCCGTTGTCGTTGCCTGTTCGGCTGATATATACCCATGCCTTGGGGGTTCGATACCCCAAACGGCATGGATCCGCTTTCTTGACACTGTCGTGTGCGAAGATCCATTGTCATGAGGCGGCTCAACATGCTGAGCTCGCGTAATCCTTTGAGAGTTCCACACCTGTGATACGCCTCGGCGTACCATGAGATAGTTCTAACGCACCACACCCGATCAGGTTGCGACCGGATGAGGAATTGTTCCTGTATTTGATCCTAGACCACAGATTTCCCCGCAGGTATGACACAGAAGATACTCATCAATGCGAAATGGCGAACGCATGCGAGTACAAGCGGCGTGCAACGCTATGCGGAGGGGATCTCCCACGCGATTGAGCAATCAGATCTCAACGCGGAATGGGTCATGCCCGCGCACTCCGGGCGATTCAAAACCGCAATCTGGGAGCAGCGAACTCTCCCGAAGCTCGCACGGGACACAGATGTCCTTTTTTGTCCAGCCAATATGGCACCTGTTCGCACCCCATCGCAGGTGAAGCTTGTCGTCGTGCTGCATTGTTTGCGGTACAGGTTTTACCCCAACAGCTATTCGTCTGCATTCGTGCGCTGGTATGAGCGGATGATACCCAAGATCATCGAGCGTTCAGATCGACTATTGACCGTATCCGACGCACAGAAACAGGAGATTGAGAATGTGTATCCCCACGCTCGTGGGAAGGTAGGCGTTCTCTCCCCCGGGTTGGATAGCGTGTTTTGCCCCAAATCAGGGTGTGCTTCAGAAGAGCCGTACATAATTTGCCTCGCGAACTCCACTCCTGCCAAGAACTTGGGCGTGCTTTTCAGAGCATACGCCATGATGAAGTCACGCCCGAAGCTACTGGTCGCGGGCGTCACATCTGCAGAGTTGGAGATTATGTGTCCGTCTTCCCTCCGCGGTGATATTGAACCGCTCGGCCAGATCAACGATACTTCTCGTCTTGCCGCGCTTCTTTCGGGAGCCCACGCGCTTGTTTCACCCAGTAAGTATGAGAGCTTTGGGCTTCCCTGCTTGGAAGCGATGGGATGCGCCACCCCGGTGATCGCGTCTGATCTCCCTGCGCATCGAGAGGTTTGCCAAGATGCGGCCATCTATTCGAGTACGGTCAATCCCGAAGAATGGGCTGACGCGATCACCCGTGTCATGGCAGACAGAGCTTTGCGTACACATCTCGCTGCCGCGGGATTGGAACGCAGCAGGCATTTCACTTGGGAGCGTTCACTCGGCGCTCTGAAGCATGAACTGGCGAGGCTCGGTTCACAGGTGTTGGCATGACATCCCATGGAAGTGGTGAGACGCGTGATGTTTCCGTCATCGTGGTGACCAGGGATCGTCCCGAGGCGTTGGCATCATGTCTGCGTTCAATCGTCCCTCAGGTGACTGGCAACTCCGAGATCATTGTGATCGCTGGGGCAGAGTCCTGTTGTCCAGCCGAACTGGTCGAGTCCGTTTCCACCACTTGCAGTATCCGGGTTGAGTATGGCGTGGAAGCCAACATCTCCAAAGCTCGGAATCAGGGACTCACGCTTGCAACACATGATACAGTGCTCTTTGTCGACGATGATGCGACCGTGCATGCGGGCTGGGTCGATGCGTACACCGATGCATTCACCCGTAGTCCCGGGGCGTGCATCGCGGGCGGGGTAGTGTTGGATGCTCGCACAGATGATCACTCACCGGAGTTCGCCTTCGGTCTGATTCATCCCACGGGTCGTCAACTTGAAGTACGAGCCGCGCAGACTGACCCTGTTGCCCGCGGCTACTGTCTGAGCATCAAGGGGTGCAACTTCGCACTCAGGCGTGATCGCTCGCCAGTACCTGTCCGCTTTGATGAGTTTTTTCGGTTCGCGTTCGATGAAACAGATCTTCTTCTCACACTTCTTGAAGCCGGGGGCGAGGTAGTACATGTGCCTGATGCGGTTGTCGATCACCTCCATGCACCAGGTCAGTATCGGACAGCATCATCACTTCAGCGAGACTGGCATACGGAGTTTGCCAGCCACACCATGTTTATGCTCAAGCACACCCACGGATTCGAGCGATTGCACGGTTGGGGAGTTATCTGTGGGCGTGTTTGCAAGCACACCGCACGATTTGTTCTGGCTGTGACCAGGGGGAGATGTGCAATGCAGGACGCCTGGCACGCTGTCGGTGAAGCGGTTCTCGGCGTCAGGTCTGCAAAGCAGTCTCGCGGTAGCGCTTAATTGTTTCTTCTACGCCGATCTCGGAGAGCGATTTGCCTTGCTCGATCTGAATGACGCGTGTGCAAGCGGTTTTCACAATCTGCATTGAATGAGTCACGATGACCACAGTCTGATCTGAGTCTATTTTTCCACGGATGAGCCCCGTTGCCTTGTCACGGAATGCTTCGTCCCCTGTCGCGAGTGCTTCGTCGATAAGAAGAATATCGGTTTCGATGAAATAGGCGATCGCAAAGCCGAGTCTTGCTCGCATGCCCGTAGAGTACATGCGGACGGGTTGATCGATGAAATCATCGATATCGGCGAGTTCGATGATCTGCGATTCACGCTCTTTCACGAGCTTGCGTGGCATCCCGAGTTGCAACCCGGAGAGCATGATGTTTTGCCTTCCGGTCAGGCGGGGCTCAAACCCCGCGCCGATTGAAAGCATCGAGCAGCGGATCTTGTAGGGTTGCTCAACAGTGCCCGCATCCGGTGCGATGATTCCCGCGATGATGCGAAGAAGGCTGCTCTTCCCTGCTCCGTTGCGGCCGATGACCCCGAGCGTGTCACCCCGGTTGAGATCGAAGCTCACATCATGCAAAGCCCAGAACGGTGTCCGTTTCCACGGCAACGAACCCTGCCGGGCATACTTGAGCCCGATCCCATTCAGACGCGTGATGGTTCGGTCGGTGCCTGTCATGAACTGAGCTTGGGATAGAGCTTGTCGAAACGATGAATGAGCCCGAGCGAGAGTCCGAGCAGGAACACCGAGAGCAATAGCGGGATGACAAGCTCACTGATCTGCGGAAACTCGTTATGCAGCAGTACTCTGCGGAACTGCGAGATAACGATCGACATGGGGTTCCAGCTCAGGATACTCCGGTATTTCTCAGGCAGGACCGAAAGATCGTAAATAATCCCGCTCACAAAGAATGCGAGCTGAAGAATCGTTGCGAGGATGTGTTGAAAATCCGGCACAAACGGAGAGATCATTGCGGAGAAACAACTAAACCCCGCGATGACAATCAGCTGGACAAACAGCATCAGAGGCAACGAGAGCCACGCGAGACCCGGCGGGTAGCCAGACACATAGAGCACGATGAAAAGGATCAAAAGTGTGACAAGGAACTTCACTGAGTTTACGAGCAGGATTGAGAACGGGAAGACAGACTTATGAAGATTCACCTGAAGCATGAGTTTCCTCGTGGCGATGAGGGAACCCGCGCATCGTAAAACGGTGACACTGAACCATTGCCAAATGATGATCCCAGTAAACAGGAACACGGCGAAGTTCTCTTCACGCGTATGCAGCACAAAGGTGAACGCGATGTAGTACACCCCGAACATGAGCAACGGCTGGATAATCCACCAGAGGTAACCGGCGTAGGTCCTGGTGGCTTCTGCCCGAAGCTCCGCGAATGCGCGATACCAAACAACATGGAGCGCGTGAACGAGCGAAGAGCGTGATGTGCCGAGATGTGTGCGCGCGTCCATGCTCAGGTCCGACGTTTGATCGCCCTCTTTGCGTTGCGGTACATCGGTCGAAGTACAGATCGAGCAATGGGAGTCTTCCGGGCGATGGCCTTTGAACGGTCTAACGCCCACCGGAATCGACGCTGCCGGATGATCTGTACACATCGCGAAGGATCGTTAATCTGTTGCAGATAGCAATCACAGGCGAAGAGGAGCTGATCTACCTGTGACTGCAGATCAGCGTTTTTCTGTGCGAGTTTTTCAGCCCGTTCGTGTGCCTGCGTAGTCTGATTCTCCGCTTCCGCAACCCGGGATTCTGATTCAGCGAGAAGGGCGTACGCATCCTCAACCTTTTGGTGCGACGCTTGAACCGAGTTGCGGAGTTCTTGTTCACGCTGCATCCAACAATCACTCTGGAAGAGGAGCTGTGTGACTTGGGACTCCATCGCATTGTGTTTCGTACGCAGGTCACCCGCCCAGTTCTTATGCGCATCTCGATCCTTTGAGACCTCCGCCAACTGTTGCTCGAGCGCGTGAACAAGCGATTCGTACTCGCTCCTTTGTGATTCGCTCGTTTCCTTGAGTTCAACGATCTGGGAGAGGAGTTTCGGGTCCTCCGGGGATGGTGGGGGACGGAGTTGTTCTCGGAACAACCCGATCCGGTCTTGCAGACGCTGCTGTAGCTTGGGGTAGATATTCCGGTAATACCCATCAGGGCTGTACAGAACATCCGGGTATCGCAAGGCCACGCCTTCTCGGGTCTTTGTTGCGTGCGCGATCATGGTTTCGCCGAACGAATCAGCGTCATATCCCACGGCTCGGGCGATCTCAAGCACGCCCTGTTCGTGTTCAGGAGTTGAATATGAGTAGATTGTTCTGAACGCGTCTGTCCTCAGGCCTGTCGCAGCAAGCAGGGATTGGAACACGATCGGCGTGTATTCGAAACAATGACGGGGTTCGTGTGAGAGATCGGGTTCGTAGAACCAATAAGTCCACGGCGGCATCCCGACCAGAAACTCTTTGAGCGTCTTGTAGGAGACCGCGTTGGGCACTGACATCACGAGTGTGCCGTTCTGATCAAGCGCCAGGTTGATCTGCTCCATGACCCCCATCGGATCCGTGTTGATATGCTCAAGCACTTCAAAGAAGAGGATCGTGTCAAACTGGTCCTCGAAATCCCAAGCTCGTGAGCTGATGTCGAAGTTATGAGACTGGAGGCGCATCTCTTCGTCGCCGATCCGCAATGTGCGCTCGATGAGCGGCTGGTCATTCTCAGGGTGCCACTCAATCCCGATGACTTCCTCATACCCCAGGTAGAGCTTGGCCCACATGGCCATATATCCATAGCATCCGACATCGAGCAGTCGTGAGCCCTTGCGATTTGCTTTCGGGATCATGGTGAGAGTATGCACGAGACGAGCTCTGTGCCCGCGCAAGTATGTGTACTCGGTCTCATCACTATGGGCACCGAGATACTCGAGGGTATCCTCGACGATCTGTTTCGCATCTTCCCGTGATAAATACTCGCGACCAGTGTCTGGCGATTCTGCGAGGCTTGGTAAGGTGTCGATCACATGATCAATAAGCCACTGTTGGTTCATGCCTTCACTCCCTCAGCGCCGACAATCCGGGCAACCTCAGCAGGGATTTCGAAGTGGGGGAACCCATCTTTCGCTTCTTGGTACACCTCACGCGCGCGGTCATGCTGTCCCATGTTTGCCAGGTACACCCCGAGCACCTGCAGCATGACCCATTTGTTCTCATCGAAGAACATTCTCTCTACGAGCGAGCGAAGCAGCGATGTGTTTCGTGCTGCGTCTTGATACCAGCCATCATCGTCTCCGAATCGTGCACGGATCATCTCGGGTGAGATGGGTGTTTTCAGCCTGTACGATAATGATCCGCCCCAACGCATCTCATGCTCAAGCTCGAAGCAGTCATCAAGGAGCAACATCGAGAGGTGGATGTGCGGGTGGTACTGATGGATAAAGTCCTGCTGAATCACGAGTGCGTCATCGAGCAATCGCGGGAAAAATGTTCGCACAACATAGTCAGTGACCGGGAGTGCCTTGCAGAGATCCACGCCGAGTATCTCGATGTCTTCCGCGTCGTCATACCCGGAGAGCATCACATCGCCAGGCCGGATGTCGAGCATGTGCGAGTACTCGTGGAGATTATCTTTGAACACACCGAGGAAACTGCTCTGGCCGACGAAGTCTCGGTTCGGGTAGTTCTTCTGAAGGTGCCCGAGGATGTAATCGTCATCGATGCAGAAGAGGTCGTACACACGGATAAGTCCGTTGAGTTTGTCTCTATTGTCCTCTGACAAGTCATTCTGCATGAGTCCTTGGACGAGGCTCATCGTCGTGCCGCCAACAAAGCACCCCGCATCCACGATGCTGCCTCGGAACTGGAAACGCTTACCCGCATCAAAGTAGATCGCGAAGTCTCCCTCAGTCAGCATTGACGGGAAGTCCATCAGTGAGCGGGGGGCGTCACGGTGGAGCTGGGTGATGAGTTCGGCGGCTCTCTGTTCATTTATGGCCCGACGGGCGTTGAACGAGTGGGCCTCAATCAACTGAGCAGGCTTCGGAGCAGCCGGGGATTTTGGATCGATGTCGGGTTCGTTGCTGATCGGTATCGGAGCGAGGGCTGGGGGTGGGTTTCCAATTCGCTGCCGGTAGTACTCCACCATCTTCCCGCTCGGGATACCTCGCGTGAGACGGGTGTAGAGTGTGGCGTCATATTTCTGGAAATCGAACACGCCGCGTAACGAGTCGAGCGTCCAGAAGAGAAGGACATTGTTCAGCTCACCCTTTGCGTCCTGAAGAATCTCTTCGAGCGTTTCGATAACGGCGGTCTCTGCCCCAGCACGGATACCGTTCTGGCGAAGCTTCATCACGAGATGCTCAGCGGTTTTAATCGCGGTGTTTCCAAGCTGATGTTGGAGCCCGAAGCGTTCAATATTCTCTTTGATGCATCGCCAGATGAATGCCTGCCGACGGATCTTGCCCGAGTTCCATCCCGTGTTGGATATGCTGTCGCTGCGATCACGGTAGGTGATCACGACATCAGGTATATACAGGACCTTCTCGGCGAAGTAATACAGGAAGGGTGTGTGAGGAAGGTCCTCGTGCTCGGCGGCCGGATACTCAAGCTTGGAATCAAGATACATGAACCGGTCGATCA